>Ga0302241_1000647_pt1 | contig 30056 bp, 22 predicted proteins | sample AAG_UR_Arg_MG_FD_193532 | JGI IMG/M metagenome (GOLD analysis project Ga0302241, IMG submission 193532) | Enriched activated sludge microbial communities from anaerobic digester in WTTP, New Holstein, Wisconsin, United States - AAG_UR_Arg | ecosystem: Engineered > Bioreactor > Anaerobic >... | reverse complement strand
ACTTTCTCCTTTGACGGCATATCTTTTGCTCCAGAGCCCGGACAGGGACAGGTGTATATGTTTTTGGATACTTTTTTACCTGTTGCGGTACTGAGTTATATGTTATCAATGTATGATGACCTGATAAAGCAGAAAGAAATCTCAATAGATAATCCTTTACCGCCAGTATTCCCTGTGGTTCTCTATACCGGCACACAGACATATAATGCTCATACTAGATTAAAAGATTTAATAGCTAAACCATATAAACGTTTACAGAGATATGTTCCTGATTTCGAGCATTACCTGGTAACATTGCAGTCAAAACCGAGGGAAGAGCTGAAGAGGATGACTGCCCTGGATAATTTTATTGCAGGATTATTCTATTTTCTGACAGCCAGAACTAAGGAAGAACTTAAAGAGGCAGAACAGGCTGTAAGTGACAGGATAGATTATGCTTCTGAGTTTGGCAGGTTTTATGTGATATGGCTCAGGAAGTATTTAGAACATAAGGGTATAAAGATAAAAACTCATGTTAAAGAAGGAGGGAAAGTTGAGGGGCAATTTGAGGGCAGGCAGGAAGCTATTCTGAAGATACTCAAGAAGAAGTTTAAAGAACTTCCCCGGGCTGTTGAAGATAAGATTAAAGATATACACAGTGTGGAAAAGCTGGAGGAGATATTGCTGGCTACCCTGGATGTAACATCTATAGAAGAAATGGAAAAGATTATCAATCAATGATTGATACAAGGAGATCTATAAAACAATTATTTAATTGTAGCGACAAGTTTTAGATACTCTTCTGCTGGCAGGGAGAGGATGAATAATCAATAGATAGTATTGACTTTTAATATCAAGAAAGGAACTATTGGTAAATTTTATCAAAGAAGGTTGAATTTTTTATAAATTAAGTAGGAATATCAAAGTTTTTAAGATATTTTTGAATTAAACTTCCTGATAAATTCAATTTTTAACTGTACTTTTTATCGAAAATAATAATTTATTTTGCTTATATTACCAATTAAACAATAAAATTACCTGCTTGAATGAACACAGGGTACGGAATGGGAGTTATATAATTTCAACCTCAAAGCAAAAATTAACCATAAAGATAATGGATAATATATGGCCAGTCTGGAAGATTTAAAGAAAGATGCCCTGGTAAAAGGAATTTTAACTGATTCTATTGTAACTGTTGTTGATGTTAAATGGCATGGGAGTAATGCCATAGAACTTTTTTATAAAGATAATAATTCCGGCAAGCCCGGAAGTGAGATATTATACCGGGAAAATGAATCGTCAATAGAGATATTAAAAAAAGGACTTCCCTGGAGTTTTAATGGAGATCCCTCTTTATTCAGACTGGTATCTGAAAGCTATCGAATAAAACTTGCCCATCTCTTTGACCCCTATCTTGCCATTCATACTTCGGTAGTAGAACCACTGCCTCATCAGATTACTGCAGTATATGGAGAAATGCTTCCCAGGCAGCCCCTGAGGTTTCTTCTTGCCGATGACCCGGGTGCCGGTAAAACTATAATGACCGGCCTTTTCATAAAGGAACTGATTATCCGGGGAGATATAAACTGCTGTCTTATAGTCTCACCGGGAAATCTTGCAGAACAGTGGCAGGATGAATTGTATCGGAGGTTTAACCTTCCTTTTGATATCCTGACAAATGACAGAATTGAAGCCTCCCGGACAGGAAATGTATTCAATGAAATGCCTCTCTGTATAGCGAGGCTGGATAAATTATCTCGAAATGAAGAAATACAGGAAAAACTGAAAACCACGGACTGGGACCTTGTGGTCTGTGATGAAGCTCATAAGATGTCTGCCAGTTTTTTCGGAGGAGAAATAAAATATACAAAAAGATACCGTCTCGGCCAGCTGCTGTCCGCAATAACAAGACATTTCCTGGTTCTTACCGCAACCCCTCATAATGGGAAAGAAGAAGATTTTCAGTTATTTATGGCCCTCCTTGATGGAGATAGATTCGAAGGTAAATTCAGAGACGGAGTTCATCAGGTAGATATTTCAGACCTGATGAGAAGGCTTGTTAAAGAAGAACTGCTTAAATTTGATGGAACTCCGCTGTTTCCGGAACGTATTGCCTGCACTGTAAATTATAAACTTTCTGATGGAGAAGCATATCTCTATAAAGAGGTTACTGAGTATGTCAGGAATGAGTTTAACAGGGCTGATTCCCTTGATAAAGACAGGAGAGGCACAGTGGGATTTGCTCTTACCATACTTCAGAGAAGGCTTGCTTCTTCTCCGGAAGCCATATACCAGTCTCTTAAACGACGTAAAGAGAGACTGGAGAAGAGATTAAAAGAAGAAAAACTTTTAAAGCGAGGTGCAGAATATCTGGATAGTATTTTTACTCTCTCAGATGATGATATTGATGACATAGAGGATATGCCTGATGAGGAACTGGAACGGAAAGAAGAAGAACTCATAGACCTTGCCACTGCCGCAAGGACGATAGAAGAACTTGAAATTGAAATAGAGGAACTGAAACGGCTTAAGGATATAGCAAAAGGAGTTCTCAGAAGCGAGAAGGATAAAAAATGGGAAGAACTCTCCCGGATACTCCAGGATAAAGAGATGTTTGATACCCAGGGTAAAAGAGTTAAGCTTGTAATATTTACGGAACATCGGGATACTCTGAATTATCTGATAAATCGCATAAAAACACTTATTGGAAGAAATGAAGCGGTAGTTACAATCTATGGCGGTATGGGAAGAGAAGACCGGCGTAAAGTCCAGGAATCCTTTACTCAGGATAAGAATGTGCAGATCCTTGTTGCTACAGATGCAGCCGGTGAAGGTATTAACCTTCAGAGGGCGCATCTTATGGTAAACTATGACCTTCCCTGGAATCCGAACAGGCTGGAACAGAGATTTGGCCGTATACACAGGATAGGTCAGACTGAAGTCTGTCACCTCTGGAATCTTGTGGCGGCAGAGACACGTGAAGGTGATGTCTTTAACAGGTTGTTTAAAAAACTGGAAGAGGAAAGAAAAGCCCTTGGCGGAAGGGTGTTTGATATACTGGGGAAAATCATTTTTGATGATAGACCTTTACGGGACCTTCTTGTTGAGGCCATAAGATACGGAGAACAACCGGAAATTCGAAACAGGCTTTATATGGTAGTGGATAAAGCCCTTGACAGAAAATATCTGGAGAATTTACTGGAAGAAAAATCCCTTGCAACTGATGCTATGGATAAGAGTAAAATTATGGAAATCGGAAAAGAAATGGAGAGGGCCCAGGCCAGGAGGTTACAGCCGCATTTTATCCTCTCTTTCTTTATGGAAGCCTTTAAAAGACTGGGAGGCAGTGTCAGGGAAAGAGAGGCCCGGAGATATGAAATTTCTCACGTGCCGGCTGCTATAAGGAATAGAGATAGGGTTATAGGCACGGGAGAAGCTGTGCTTACCCGGTATGAAAGAATTGTTTTCGAAAAGGAATTAATAAATCCACAGGGTAAATTTCTTGGAACTCTTATATGCCCCGGTCATCCTCTGCTTGATTCAGTAATAGATATCATTCTGGAAAGACACAGAGAAATTTTAAAAAGGGGAACTATTCTTATAGACCCGTCAGATGAAGAAGATGAAGTAAGAGTATTATTTTACATTGAACACTCAATCCAGGACGGCAGGGTTGATAAATACGGTAATAGAAGGATTGTATCCAGACAGGTTCATTTTGTTGAGATAGACAGAAACTGCATAACCAGGAATGCAGGTTATGCCCCCTATCTTGCTTACGGAGGAGGTCCTGAGAGTGAATTAGAAGGAATCAGAAGTAAAATTCTTCAAGAGAAATGGCTGAAAGATGACCTGGAAGGCAAGGCCGTATCTTATGCGATTTCTACTCTTGTGCCGGTCCATGTTAAAGAAGTAAGAGAGAGAAAAGAAAATTTTATAAATAAAACAGAACAGGCCGTAAAAGAAAGGCTTACAAAAGAGATTAATTACTGGGACCATCGGGCGGAAGAATTAAAACTGCAGGAAGCTGCCGGGAAAATAAATGCAAAGATAAATTCAGCGAAAGCCCGGCAGAGGGCAGATGAACTGGAAAGAAGATTGATGAAGAGATTGGAAGACCTCAAGCAAGAGAGAAAAATTTCTCCTCTTCCTCCTGTGGTTATAGGGGGATGTCTTGTTATCCCGAAAAATCTTATTAAAGTTCAGCCGGAACCGGGATTATTTGCAGGAAATACGAAAGAAATAGAAATGATTGCTATGGCTGCTGTTATGAGGAAGGAAGAAGAGATGGGATTTATTCCTGTAGATGTAAGTGAGGATAAATGCGGTTATGATATTGAATCTTCCATTCCTGGTTCAGGCAGACTCAGATTCATTGAAGTTAAGGGGAGGATAAAGGGGGCAAAGACTGTTACCATAACGAAGAATGAAATCCTGACTGCACTGAATAAGCCTGAAGATTATTTCCTTGCTGTAGTGGAAGTTGAGGATGGCAGGGGAAGTCCTGTGTATATAAAGCCTCCATTTAAGCAGGAACCGGATTTCGGAGTAACCAGTGTAAATTATAATATATCGGAATTGATGAAGTTTAAGATTTAAATATAGAAAGGTAAAAAATATGTCATATAAAAAGAAATTAATAGAAGCAGCCCTTCCTCTGGAAGCTATAAATAAAGAATCTGCAAGGGAAAAATCTATCCGTCATGGTCATCCTTCGACACTTCATTTATGGTGGTCCCGTAAACCTCTTGCAGCCTGCAGGGCTGTGCTCTTTGCTTCTCTTATAGATGATCCGTCTGCAAGGCCGGAAGAGTTCCCGACAGAAGAAGCGCAGGAAAGAGAAAGGAAAAGACTTTTTGAACTGATAGAAAAACTTATAAAGTGGGAAAACTCAAATAATGAAGAAATCCTGGAAGAGGCCCGGAAGGAAATAATGAAATCTACAGATGGAAAACCTCCTCCTGTCCTTGACCCTTTCTGCGGTGGAGGGTCTATACCCCTTGAAGCCCAGAGACTGGGACTTGAAGCACATGGGAGTGACCTAAACCCTGTGGCTGTAATGATTACAAAGGCTTTAATAGAAATACCTCCGAAATTTGCCGGACATCCTCCTGTTAATCCTGAAGCAAGAGAAAAAATGTTTAATAAAATGGACTGGCCCGGTGCTGCAGGGCTTACGGAAGATGTAAGATATTATGGTCAGTGGATGAGAAATGAGGCTGAAAAAAGGATAGGCCATCTTTATCCGAAAGGCCCCAATGGTGAAACTGTTATTGCCTGGTTGTGGGCAAGAACAGTAAAATGTCCGAATCCTGCCTGTGGTGCAGAAATGCCTCTCACCAGTAAATTTAATTTATCAAAGAAAGAAAATAAAAAAACATGGATTGAACCAATAATTGATAAAGAGAGTAAAAAGGTAAAATTTGAAGTGAAAACTGGCCAGGGAAAAGCCCCGGAAGGAACAGTTAATCGAAGAGGCGCCAGATGTATTGTCTGTGATATGCCAATAGCTTTCGGCCATATAAGAAGTGAGGGGAAAGAAGGACGATTAAATCAACAGTTAATGGCTATTGTAGCGGAGGGAGATAAAAAGAGAATATATACATCTCCTATTGATGAACACGTTGAAGCTGCAATAAAATCAAAATCAGAATGGAAGCCTGATACGGAATTGCCGAAAAAAGCACTTGGATTTCGTGTTCAGGCTTATGGGATGACGAAACATGCTGATCTCTTCAGTAATCGGCAGTTAATTGCCCTCACAACTTTCTGCGATTTAATAAAAGACGTAAAAGAAGTTATATATAAAGATGCTTTAAATGCTGGCATAGGAGATGATAATAGAGGAATTAACTCTGGAGGAAAAGGGGCAAAGGCTTATTCAGAAGCATTGGTGACATATCTGGCTTTTGCTATAGACAAATTATCAGATAGGTCATCCAGTATTGCAAGCTGGGATGCTACAAGAGATAGTATAAGAAATACTTTTGCCCGTCAGGCAATACCCATGGTCTGGGATTTTGCAGAAGGTAATCCTTTTTCAGATTCTACAGGTAATTGGTCTACCTGTGTTGAATGGATTTTAAAAGTAATATCATATTTACCTGCAAATACATATGGTAATGTTATACAATCAGATGCTGTAACATTAAATAATAAATTTCAACTTATGATTTCAACAGATCCGCCATATTATGACAATATAGGTTATGCGGATTTATCGGATTTCTTTTATATCTGGCTTCGTAAGAATCTATCAAGTATCTATCCAGATATATTTAGAACTATGCTTGTGCCGAAACAAGAAGAACTTGTGGCAACTCCGTACAGATTTAATGGAGATAAGAAAAAAGCCGAAAGATTCTTTCTTACAGGACTTGGAAAAGCATTTTCCAGTATAAAAAATACTGCCCGTATAGATTATCCACTCACTGTCTATTATGCTTTTAAACAATCAGAAGAAGATAAGACTGGTGTTTCATCAACAGGTTGGGAGACTATGCTTGAAGGGCTTATAAATGCAGGGTTTCAAATAAACGGCACATGGCCTATGAGAACTGAATTAACGAATAGAACAGTCTCTCTTGGCACAAACGCCCTTGCCTCCTCCATAGTCCTTGTTTGCCGGCCCAGAGAAGAAACGTCTCCCATAGCCACCAGAAGAGATTTTGTAAACACCTTGAGAAGAGAACTCCCTCTTGCCCTTAAAAACCTTCAGCAGGGTAATATTGCCCCTGTAGACCTTGCCCAGGCTACTATAGGTCCGGGCATGGCAGTCTTTACCAGGTTTTCCAGTGTTCTTGAAGCAGAGGGCAGCCCCATGTCAGTAAAAACTGCTCTTCAGATTATAAATCAGGAACTGGATGTTTACCTTTCGGAACAGGAAGGAGAAATGGACTCCGGAACAAGATTCTGTGTCTCCTGGTATGAACAGTATGGTCTGACTGAAGGAAATTTCGGAGAAGCTGATGTCCTTTCAAGAGCAAAGAATACTTCTGTAGAATGGCTGGAAGAAGCGGGAGTCCTTCTTGCGGCAAAGGGTAAGGTGAGATTGTTCAGTCTTGATGAATTAAAAGAAAAATGGGACCCGGAGGCTGATAAATATAAAACTATCTGGCTTAATACACATCAGCTTGTAAGGGCACTGAATAAAGACGGAGAAACGGGAACGGCACAGCTCCTTTACAAGATATCTCCAGATATGAGAGAAGCATCAAAGGCCCTTGCTTACAGACTCTATACCATAGCAGAGAGAAAAGGCCGGACAGACGAAGGAGTAGCTTATAATAACCTGGTTGTCTCCTGGCCGTATATTCAGCGGAGACTTGAGGATATATGCAGAGAAAGCGATGAACAATTGAATTTCTTCTAAGTTTGTGTTATTCTAATAAATAGAGGTGATACTTATGAATTATAGAGAAAGAATTACATCAAATCCCGAGATTATGCTTGGAAAACCTGTTATAAAAGGAACAAGGATAACGGTCGAATTGATATTAAAGAAATTATCGGAAGGGTCTACAATAGAAGACATATTAGAAAGTTATCCTCATTTGCAAAGGGAAGATATACTTTCTTCTCTTGCTTATTCTGTAGATGTGATATCGAAGGAAGAAATAATTGTTTAAGCATAAAATACTGGCTGATGAAAATATAGATTATCTTATAATAAAACGGTTGAAACAGGCGGGATTTGATGTAATATCTATTGCTGAAGAATACAGAAGCATAAGTGATAAGGAAATTTTAGAAATAAGCCTTCAATTTAATGCAGTTCTTCTGACTGAAGACAGCGATTTTGGAGAGTGGATTTTTTCTCACAGAAAGAAAGCTGTGAGTGTAATATTTCTGAGATATAACAAAACAGATATAAATAGTATTATAGATACGCTTATATCTGTTCTAAAAAAATATGAAGCTTCTCTGATAAATAAGTTTATAGTTATTACTACAAAGAAAATAAGAATCAGGGATATACCATAAAAAATCGTTATTAATAAAGAGGCATAATAACTTTGGGGGTTGACTTATGGACAATTACCAGCTTGTCACTAAAGGTTTCACCATACTGAGGGAAATGCTTGCCCCTTTTGTAGCAGCTGAATTATCTATTAAATTTAAGGATAATTGGTGGAAAGCAGGGGTATTAAATGTATTAAGAGATGACCAGAGCAGAGACCTTCCTTCTGAAGGAGACTGGGCCGTTCTTGTAGATTCACTTGATATAGCAAGATGTCTTATCCTTATAGATGTTTTGTGGAATGAGGTTTTTAAGAAAAAACTCAGCCTGGATCACCGCAACTGGGTGAAAGAACTCATAACTACCCGGAATAAATGGGCACATAAAGGAGGCGGAGATTTTTCTTCTGAAGATGCCTGGCGTGCCCTTGATACAATGGCAAGGCTTCTGGAACATATTGACAATGAAAGCACAGAAGAAATCAGAGGTCTGGTTAGAGAGGTAAGATACGGAACAAAAGAAGCCTCCACTGCTGTAACGAAATCTCAGACTTCACCTGCTGCGGAAGTAAAAGCACCGGGAGTTTTAAACACCGCTCCCCTCCAGGGCCTTTTACCCTGGAGATTCGTAATAGAACCTCATCCGGATGTAGCCCGGGGTCATTACCTTCAGGCTGAATTTGCCGCAGATTTGTTTCAGGTCTATAAAGGAACTGCCCAGATAGAATATCAGGACGCAACTGAATTCTTCGGAAGAACATATGTAACAGAAGGAATGAAAGGACTCCTTCACCAGGCAATAAAAAGAGTATCAGGTCTTGGAGGAGAACCTGTAATTCAGTTAAAAACTTCTTTCGGCGGCGGTAAAACCCACAGTATGCTTGCCCTCTACCACCTTCTCAGGGGACCTTCGAAACTTGTAAAAATCCCTCATGTAAAAAATGTAATAGATGAAGCAGGAATTGATATCCTCCCGAAAGCTAAGGTTGCAGTTCTTGTGGGAACTGCCCTTAATCCATCAAAAATAAGAAGACCGGCAAATTTCCCAGGCATTACCATAAGAACCATCTGGGGTGAAATGGCTGCACAACTGGCAGAACAGGCCGGTAATCCTAAACTCTATGACATAGTTCGCGATGCAGATAAAGCTTCTGTCCCTCCGGGGTCAGAGGCCCTGATGGAACTCTTCGATTCCTCCGGCCAGTGTGTCATACTGATAGATGAACTGGTAGCCTATGCCAGAGTTTTATATGGAACATCAAACCTTCCGGCAGGAACCTTTGACGCCCTTCTTACTTTTGTTCAGCAATTAACAGAAGCAGTGAGGGCAAGTAATGACAGTATAGTTGTGGCTTCCATACCGGAATCAAATATAGAAATAGGAGGAGAAGCGGGACAGAAGGCCCTGGCCTCTATTGAACACACCTTCGGAAGAATGGAGTCTATATGGAAACCTGTAGGAGCAGATGAAGGTTTTGAAATTGTAAGGAGAAGATTGTTTCTTCCGGTCCAGGATAAACAAAAGAGAGATGATGCCTGCAGGGCTTTCAGTGAAATGTACCGGCAGAATTTCCAGGATTTTCCTGCAGAATGTAAGGAACTCACATATTTTGAAAGGCTGAAATCCTGTTATCCCATACATCCTGAAGTGTTTGAACGGCTTTACAGCGACTGGGCGACTCTGGAGAGGTTTCAGAAGACCCGTGGAGTTTTAAGACTTATGGCTGCAGTTATCCATGACCTGTGGGTCAAAAATGACCATAGTCTTCTCATAATGCCCGGTTCTACACCTCTGGATAATATAAATGTAAGAGAAGAACTCACAAGATATCTCTCTGAAGGCTGGAACTCCGTAATAGAAAAAGAAATCGATGGAATAAGGTCAATACCTCACCGTCTTGATAGAGAAAACCCCAGGTTTACAAAATATATCGCATCAGGAAGGGTTTCAAGGGCAATTTTTCTGGGAAGCGCACCTTCTGTAAGAGAACAGACCGTAAGGGGGCTTGAAGATGTAAGGCTTCGTCTGGGAGTAGTTCAGCCGGGAGAACCTGTATCTGTATTTAATGATTCACTTTCCAGGCTTATTGACAGTCTCAGTTATTTATACAATAACAACAGGCGGTACTGGTATGACCTTCGGCCGAATCTGAAAAGGACTGTAGAAGACAGGGCACAGCAGATACCGGCAGATGATGTGGAAGTAGAAATAGAAGGAAGGCTTAAAGCATTCAGGGATAGAGCCGATTTTGCGGCAGTTCATAACTGTCCTTATTCCTCTCTGGATATACCGGACGAACAATCGGTAAGACTTGCCGTTCTGCCTCCGAAGAAAACATACAAACAGAAAAACCGCAGCAGTAAAGCAGAAGATTTTATCCAGGAAATAATTGCGAAGAGAGGAACTTCCGGCAGGTTATACAAAAATATGCTGGTTTTTGTCGCCCCTGATGATGATATTATAGTTTCTCTTAATTCAGAAGTCAGAAAATTCCTTGCCTGGAAATCAGTGGTCGAAGATATTGAGACTCTTAACCTTGACGCCCTTCAGACCAAACAGGCAAAAGAAAGTCTTAAAAGAAGTAGTGAGACTGTAGATTTAAGGGTAAGAGAGACATACTGCTGGCTCTTTGTCCCCTGTCAGACCGGTACAGACCCCATTAGCCTTGAAGTTTTCAGAATAAGCGGCGGCACGGAAAATCATATTGTAAAGGCTTCAGGTAAACTCATAAGAGATGAACAGCTGATAACCGGATGGGCTCCATCTCTGCTTTTGATGCAGCTTGATAGATGGCTGTGGAAAAATGAACCTCATATCCAGATAAAAAAGGTATGGGACTATATGTCATCATACTGTTATCTGCCCAGACTGAAAAAGATAGATATTCTTCTGGATGCTATCAAGAAGGGGCTTGCATCTGACGAGTATTTTGCCTATGCAGAAGGTGTTGCAGATAGCGGCAGATATCTGGAATTGAAGATTAAAAATGCTTATGTAAATGTGGTTTCTTCCGGATACCTTGTAAAACTCGATGCGGCAAAAAAACAGATAGACAGTGACAGAGAGAAAGAAGAAAAGAAATCCGCTATAACATATCCGGAGAGAGAATCGGATCCAGACAGATTAAAGATAAAAAACAGTTCTGCCGGGGAAGAAGTATATACCGATATATCAGGGAGTGTAATGCCATATTTTCTTCCGGAACCTCCTGCAGAACCTCCCGGGCCGGAGAGGTTTTTCGGAAATATAAAGCTGAATACAGTCCGTATAGGAAAGGATGCCGGCCAGATTGCTGAAGAGGTAGTTCAGCATTTACAAAGTCTACCCGATGCCGAAATTGAGGTGACTCTGGAAATACAGGCAACTGTACCGGGAGGCGTGCCGGAGGATATAGTGAGAGTTATAAGGGAGAATTGCCGGAATCTCAAATTTATGTCTTATGAATTTGAGGACTGATGTGAAAAAAAATCCTGTTTAATCAGTGGTTCTAAAGGTAAATATCTGTTTGACTTCTCAGCTGTTCCGGGTTAAAATTATAACCATATAAACACTGAAGGGGGAAATATAAATGATAAAAAGTATACTTGTACCCATAGGAACATCCAAATGTTCCTTCACTGCTCTTAAAACCGGAGTTAATCTCGCAAATCTTCTGAAGGCCACTCTTCGTCTTCTCTATGTAGAAGATACGACAAAGATGGTAGCGGTAATCGTGGCATGCCGGGGGGTAGCGGGAGTATCAATGGGTTTACCGGGTATTCAAACGGAAAAAGAAGAACTAGAGGAGATAAGAGAAGAGATAGAAAAGGAGAAAGAAGTAGTTCAGAAATATTATAATGAAGTAAAAGAACAGATAGAAGGAGAACATTCACTTGTTGTAAGAACAGGTAAGGTAACAGAAGAAATATTAAAGGAAATAAAAACTGTGGATCTTGTTGTAATGGGTAAGTCTCTTAAAAAAGATGTCTCCGGAGAGATTCAGAGTTCCCTTTTCGGAGTTATCCAAAAGGCTAATAAACCTATGATTGCAGTCCATGACGTGGAAGATTTAGGCAAAAATATTCTTATTGCCTATGATGGTTCTCTTTCGGCAAATAATTCACTTAAAATTCTCGGGGATCTAATTCCTGTTCTGTCTCCAAAGATAAATATTCTTACAGTAAAAAATGATAAAGATGAGGCCTCACACTTACTGAATGAAGGAGAGAGTTATTTTTTACCGTATAAAGTAGAGATAAACAAACTCTGGAAAAGCGGAAAGGTAGCTGAAAATATAATCAAAAAAGTCGAGAAGAAACAAATTTCTTTTGTTGTAATGGGAGGATATGGAGATAATAAATTTAAGGAATTCCTTCTGGGTTCCACAACAGAACAGATTTTAAAGGCTCTGGATATACCTGTAATGGTATGTAATGCATAAAGGCATATAAATTATGATTGATAAAATCAATAAAATTACAGAAAGAATTGAAAGCAAAATTATATCTTACCGAAGGGACTTTCATCGTTATCCTGAAACAGGGTGGAGTGAATTCAGAACAGCCTCTCTTGTGGCAAAAAGATTAAAAGACCTGGGTTATACGGTAAAAGCCGGAAGAGAGGTTCTAAAGGAAGAAGATATGATGGGTCTTCCCTCGGAGGAAGAATTGGAAATAAACTGGAAACGTGCTCTTACTCAGGGAGGAGATCCATTTTTTATGGAAGCTCTTAAAGGCGGTTTTACAGGTGTTGTTGGAATTTTGGAGAACGGTTCCGGCCCTGTAGTAGCTATGCGTTTTGATATGGATGCCCTTGATCTGGCAGAAAGTGAAAGCACTGACCACAGACCTACAAGAGAAGGTTTTGCTTCTATCAATAAGGGAGTTATGCATGCCTGTGGTCACGATACCCATACTGCTGCAGGACTTGGTATAGCAGAAATCTTAATGGAACTTAAAGAACATATACACGGAAAAGTAAAACTCATCTTTCAACCTGCCGAAGAAGGCGTAAGAGGTGCAAAAGCCATGGTTACGGCAGGAGTCCTGGATGATGTGAATTTTCTTCTAGGTCATCATATTTCAAGTAAATGGAAAAAAGGAGAAATATCTCCCGGAATGGGAGGTTATTTTGCCACTCAGAAATTTGATGCCATCTTTAAAGGTCAGGCTGCCCATGCAGGGGCAAAGCCGGAAGAAGGCAAAAATGCCCTTCTTTCTGCAGCCACAGCAGTATTAAATCTCTATGCCATACCAGAACACAGCAAGGGCGCCACCAGGATAAATGTGGGTAAACTGACTGCCGGTACAGGAAGAAATATTATCTGTGACAGAGCCCATCTACTTATAGAAACAAGAGGAGAAAATGACAGAGTAAGTGATTATGTGTTTAAAAAAGCCATAGAGATACTCAATGCTTCTGCCATGATGTATGACTGCAGACTGGAAATTAAACCTATGGGCAGTGCCAGGAGCAGGGAAAGTGATAAGGAACTGGCAGAAAGAGTAGAAAAAATTGCAAAAGAAATAGGTGCTTTTTCTTTTGTTACTCAAAAGTCAGAAGGTGGTTGTGAAGATATTACATATATGATGGCCATGGTTCAGCAAAATGGAGGTCTTGCCACAAATATTGGAATTGGAGCAAATCTGAGTGAAGCAATCGGCAAAGAGGTAATTCTCAGGGGACATACGCCTGAATTTGATATTGATGAAGGCTCTTTTAAGTATACACTTAAACTTCTAACGGCAGTTGCTATGGATATTTTTAAGGGTAATGGGTGATGTGGCATAATGCGTAATGTGTGATTACCCGTGACGCCTACCTTTATTGAGTTAATAATAATTATCTGTGTGATAATTATTTCTGTGAGAATATGAAGTTATAAGAAACCAGAGATAACTGAAAATACTTGTAAGAAACCGGGAATATCTGAAAATACATGTGATTTCCCCGAGTTTGGAAATAAAAGCCCTTTAAGGTCAATACATCTTAAATGAATTATGCATCCCCATCTGTAAAGGGTTCTATACCTTTCATTTCATAACCGGCTGATAACTTTATTCTGTTTTTAAAATTGCTGAACCCTTCAACAGGGTCTATATTACTTACATTTAATTTACTGAAGATACCTCTCTCGAAGATGATTGAATATATATATTCGTTTTCTCTGTTGCCCGTTTTTTTACTGAGTCTCTGGGTATAACCGGAAATCAATATCTTTTCTATAGAGGCACTTATATTGAAAAGATTACCAGCAAAAAAGAAAGCCATACCCGTAACACACCTCGCATAATCTTCCTGCAGTTCTTTTGTTGTTTTCTCTTTTATTGTTAACTTACTTCTTGATGTGGCGGCAGCTTTTTTTTGCGGTAAGGCCTCTATTTCAGGAAGATCGAGATCAACCATTAAAAGCCTTCCGGGAGAATTAAATTCGTAATTGATTGAAAACTCCGCGGGAAGGGTGATATCTGCAAGGAATCTCTCAGTGGCATTGTTTATATAATCTTCAGGGGATTTTTCTTCAATATAAGCTTTTACTTTTTCAAGTTCTTCCTTTCTTTTCAGTTCTTCTTCTCTTTTACGTTCCTCTTCCTTCTCTTCAAAAAGTCTTTTTTCTTCTTTCCATTTATCTATTAATTTCTGATATTCCCAGGAGAGGTGACTTTCTACATATTCTTTTCTTTTCTTATCATTTGTCCAGAAAAATACACTGGCGACTTCTTTTTTCGCTTTTTCCTCCAGCAAAGAACGGCATTCTTCCAGAGTGGGCGCAGGTTTTGTAAAGAGTTTCATTTCATAGGCCGGGAATTTTGAATTTTTTATTTCTTCTTCTGTCATTATAGAAGGAGTATATTTATAGATATTTATAAACTGTGCTGTTTCATCTTCTAATTCTTCTTTCTTTTTAGAAATCAGATTATCTACAAGTTCTGTGTAGTATTCGGTTTTTTTGATTTTTTTCAGGACTTTTTCATCTGTAATTTCTCTTTCGTGTTCATCATATATGACAGGATTTCCCATTTCATCGAGACTGACACTTATACTCACATCTATATCGGTCTTTTTACTGGCAGAGGTTTTTTTACCGGAAGGTTTTCCTCCGGCCCCCAGCAGCTGTCTCCTGTCAGATAAACCTGTTCCCGGTATGCCGGTATTTAAGAACACGCCTTTTGACCCCACATTGATGGAGGCACCTCTGATACCTCCGGTAAAACTTATTCCTGATTTGGAAATGTTAAGACTCAGACCTTTTGCTATGGTTATGCGTTTTTGAAATCTCATTATTATCACCGTCTTTTTTATAATTGTATATATTATAACATAAAGGAAAGAATTCATAAAAATTAAGCTTTTTATGATAAAGCACATCCAAATATTAGAGGAAAACTGCTAATCGGTGAAAACCTGCGAGAACTGGGTAAGTATAAAGAGACCCTGGAATTTCATAATAAAGCTATAGAACTATGTCCAGGAGACTTATCCTATTATTGTCGAGAAAGGAAAAACTCTGGAAGCTATGGATGAATATGAAGAGGCTATAAAATGTTATAATATGGCTATAGAAACCTTTAAAGAGTAGAGTAAAGGTGTTGAAAATTTTACTCCATCTCTGCGTAGAACAGGAGAGATACTGGTTTTAAAAGGAGGAATATACAGGAAATTTTCCAACTCTGAAGAAACTATAAGATGTTTTGATAAAGCCTTGGTACCGCAGCAGGTAAAAAAGTATCCAAAAAACATATACACCTGTTCCTGTCCGGGCTCTGGAGCAAAAGATATGCCCTCAAAGGAGAAAGTTATAACTTAAATAAATATAAAACTGTATATTCTGTAATAACAGATTTCATTGCAACAGGATTATAGATTTTGCGTAAGAGCCCGGACAGAAACAGACCTGTGAGATGGATACTAACTTATCTGCTGCGGTACTTAGAGTTTAAAACTTATGAATATAAGGAAAAGCTCCTGCAGAATGAAGTCGAAAAAAAAGAGAAGAGATACTAAAAATTTTAAATAAACCTGTGGATTAATAAAGATGGAACCCTCAAAGATAACAAGAGTTAAAATTTGCTGTATAGCCAGTATAGAGGAAGCATGGATGGCCATAAGATACGGTGCTTCCGCTCTGGGACTTGTCTCGGAAATGCCGAGCGGGCCCGGAGTTATATCGGAAGAATTGATAAAAGGAATTGCTTCAATAATACCTGCCGGTGTATCTTCTTTTCTTCTTACATGTAAAGAGGACGCTTCTTCTATTATAGCCCAGCAGAAAAGATGTTGTGTCAATACTATTCAGTTATGTGATAGTCTCATAAAAGGCTCTTACAGGGATTTACGAGAAGCTATGCCGGGGATTTCCATTGTTCAGGTAATACACGTCACGGGCCCTGATGCCGTAGAAGAAGCCCTTTCAGTTGCGCCATATGTGGATGGTATACTACTGGATTCAGGAAATCCGGGATTAAAGATTAAAGAACTTGGAGGTACAGGAAGAACTCATAACTGGGATATAAGTAAAAAAATTCGGGAAAAATCGAAAGTTCCTGTTTTTCTTGCAGGAGGACTGACCCCTCAGAATGTGGGAGAAGCTATAAAACATGTGGGACCTTTCTGTGTGGATGTGTGCAGTGGAGTAAGAACTGACGGTAAACTGGATGAGGTTAAACTTTCAGAATTTTTTCGTCAGGTTAGAGAAGAGGAATATTTCAGAGTATTTTGAAACAGGATGATACTGTATATGGTCAATAAATTAGACGATAAGATCTATAAAGCAAACGTAAAAGCTGCACTACTCTAATTTGTCTTGTAAATTTATAGTAAAATGTGGTATTATTAAAATAATAAGTTTTTACTTAAAGTTATTATTTTTTTTACGACAGAAAAAATTATTTTCTGTTTATTATTAAAAGAATTATTTAAACTATTTTATTTCCATGAGGAGAATTATATTATGTCAGAGGAATTTAAAAATAAAGAGTTTACATATAAAACCAGATTAATGGATTCAAAGTTTAAATCACAAAAGATTTCAGCAGTGGAACTGTATGAAGATGTTCCATCATATAGTAAGAATGCTGTATTATTTATGGAAGTCCAGCAGTTTCGACAGGCATGGCTCTGGGTAAGTATATTAATTCTTGCTGTAATTGCATGGGGAAGTTTAATGTATCAGATTAGACTTTTTACTGCTTCTACGGCAGGAAATATTTTTCCTGTCCATCCTTTAGTATTTGTTTTAAGCTGGATAGTTTTTGGTATACTCTCACCTTTATTTCTTTATATGAATAAATTTGTGATTAAAGTATGTTATGATGCTGTATATATACAATATTTCCCTTTTCATTTTTCTTTTCGTAAGATATATCTGGAACATATAAAAAGATATAAAGTTAGAACTTATAGTGCCATAAAAGAATTTAGAGGATGGGGAATTCGTACCGGTAAAAATACCAGAGCATATACTGTGAGTGGAATTCATGGGGTACTCCTGGAACTTAAAGATGGGAAAAAAATATTACTCGGTTCCCAGAAAGCCGAAGAGCTCGAAAGGGCAATATATAATGCTGAAAATTTAAAGGGTACCACTGGCCTGGATTATAAGTATTGGACCAGATAGAAAATTCTTATTAAAACCATTTACTCTGTAATTGTAAGGGTCTGTAGTTTTGAATATATGAAAGAGCTTTCTCTGCGTCAGAAGTTATGACATAAAGTTTTCTATAATCAGGTTTTGCAAAGCTTTTATTGTACATATTTTCAAAAAAAACAAGTAAATCTTTATAGTAATCTTCAATATTTAATAGAACTACAGGTTTATTATGAAGGTGAAGTTGTTTTAGAGTAATAATTTCAAGTATTTCTTCAAGTGTTCCAAAACCTCCCGGTAGAGCTATAAAAGCATCTGCTTTTTCTTCCATAATTTTTTTTCTTTCCCTCATACTCTCTGTAATAAGAAGTTCATCTGCTTTATTATAGGCTATATTTTTTTCTTTAAGAAAAGCAGGGATAACACCGGTAACATAGCCTCCTTTAGAGTGAACTGCTCTGGCAAGTGCGCCCATAAGACCCATATCGGTTCCTCCATATATAAGAGACCAATTTTTTTGAGCAATCATTTCTCCCAGTTCAGTGGCAGCTTTAAAGAAAGAAGATTTAATCCTGTCACTTGATGAACAGAAAACACAGATTTTTTTCATAATTATTCCTTTCTATTAAATTTTTACAAAGACTATACACTTTTACAAAGATTTTGGCAAGTTTTTTATAATGGAGGAAAAATTCTTTTCAGGAGCGAACTTTTAAATATTTAGGAGATAATAGAGAATTTGTTTAAAAAGGGAGGAAAAGATTGTCTATGTCATGTTATGTTTTTTGAAAGGAGTTTTTTATGAATCTTATTATTCCCCTTAATAAACTCGAAGAAGCCCTGAATAAACAACTCTATGGTGTATTAAGGGAAGCACTTTTACTGGCAGATAAGACCATAAGTAATGGTGGTAAGGTTATACTTGAGAAATTTGAGGATTCTATGAAAAAAACTGTTGAAGTTTTTGAGAAAAAAGAGGATCTGGATAAATGGTTTGAAAAATTTGCAGGCTTTAATAAAGCTTAAATCAGTTTAATTTTTTGTAATTTATTGACAGTTTTTCTAAAGTCTTTTCATCCAGAAAGCCATCGGCAGCACCATGTTCGCCGATCTTATAAGAAGCAAAGACAGACGCTTTTTCTAAGGCTTCATAGGGATTTTTCGTTTTGTTATAGAAATGTACAAAAGAAGAGAATAAAGCATCTCCGGCACCTGTAGTATTTACTACATTTCTTGTGTAAACTGCCGGTATTTTGTCTATAAAATTATCTCTTTTAACAGATAAGAGAGAACCCTCTGAACCCAGACCGACTACTATAATCTCATTTCCATATAAATTTAATAAGTGCTTTATCCATTCTACAGGATGGCATGGCAGCAGTTCATCACTCATAAAAAGTATATCTCCATATCTCATAAAGTCCTGATTGTATTCATCATAAATATTTGAAATAGCATGGACATCAGTGGCTATTAATTTATTCATCTCTTTTATTTTTTTCAGGAAAGGTCTTGAGAAATTGATATTACACAGTACTGCCATAGAACATTCCCGGGAAGCCTCTAAAAAAAGCTCTTCAGGATATATCTGTTCCTGTATATTCTTGAGATCTACATTGATCTGCCTTTTACCGGTTCTGTCAAATAAAATGACTGACTGAGCCGTATGGTCTATAGATTGTATGACATAATTTTCTTTTATATTATTCTTTTGAAGTGTTTCTTTGACCATTCTCCCTGCCAGATCCGAACCGATAATAGAAAGAAAATTAACAGTGTCTCCGAGAGTGGTAAGAGCTTTTGCCACATTATATCCAACTCCTGAGACGGTACTATTAACCCCGAAGAAAGGGTATCGTACGGGAAAATATTCTACAGGGAAAGAGTCTATCTTTAATGTTGTTTCTATATTAATAAGTCCTGAAATAAGTATTTTTTTCATTTTTATTGTTTTTTCCGTGGTTTCAGGTTCTTAAAAACCGTTTCCCAGGTAATACCTCCGTCACTGGTATATACAATAATTCCTGAGCCGTCATTATGTAAATTAAATTGAGCTTCTGTATAACCACTTGTACCTCCACATGCCCAACCTGTATTACTGTCTGTAAAATAAATCTCCCTGAGAGGTTCTTCTATATCTTCTTTCTGATACTCCCAGTTAATGCCTCCGTCAGTGGTATGCAGGATTATTCCCAGAAGCTTTCCGTCCTGATTTTTTCTGGCACCTGCAATCCATCCGTTTTTTTCATCTGTAAAAACTACTTCTGCCGGCATACAATCTTTTTTTTGCATGGCCCATGTAAGGCCTCCGTCAGTGGTGCGAAGAATAGTTCCATCTACTCCTGTAACACAGCCTTTATATTTATCAGTAAAGTAAACAGAAGTAAGCCATTCTTTTTTATATTCATACTGTTTCTTCCAGGTATTTCCTCCATCTTCCGTATGAATTATTATTCCATCAAACCCCACAGCCCATCCGTTCTCTTTATCTGTAAAATAAATTCCCATAAGAGCTTCAGGAAGACTGCTTATCTGATTTTTCCAGCTTATCCCTCCATTATCAGTATGGAGAATTTTTCCTCCATCCCACCTTCCTCCTACAATCCATCCATTAAGGGGATCTGTAAAATATACTTCCATAAGATCTTCATCTGTGCCCAAATTTTGTTTTACCCAGTTTTTCCCTCCATCTGACGTGTGTAGGAGTGTGCCTTCAAAGCCTGCAATCCATCCGGTGTTTTTATCGGTAAAATATATACCCACCAGTTTTTCATTATATTTTTCAGTGGGACGAGTATTCTGTAATTCCCAGGTAAGACCTCCGTCAGAGGTATGTAATATTGTTCCTCCTTCAATACCAAAACAACTCCCTGCTGCCCATCCATTAAGGGAGTCTGTAAAATGAATTCCCCTGAGTTCTTTAGATGTTCCGCTGTTTTGAGTCTTCCAGGTAATTCCTCCATCAGAAGTATGTAATATTGTTCCTTCATGACCCATAATCCACCCCCTGTTTTTATCTACAAAAGAGGCTCTTATAAGTTTTTCTCTGCCTGTCTTCTGAGAAGTCCAGTTTTCACCTCCGTCAATGGTATGTAATACAGTTCCGTCATCTCCTGTTATCCATCCGGTTTCTTTATCTACAAAAGAGATGGCATAGAGATTATCTGAGACAACATTAAGTTTTTCCCAACTTCTACCTCCATCAACAGTATGAAGTATAGTTCCTTTATTTCCCGCAGCCCATCCTTTTTTAGAGTCCACAAAGAAAATGTTGTTTATATAATCAGATGTATCTATATTTAAAATTTCCCAGTTCTTCCCTCCGTCAGCAGTATGGAGTAATCTGTTTTCTTCCAGAATCCATCCGTTATTAAGATCTGTAAAATGTATCTTTAAGAGATTTTTATCTGTGCCGCTCTTCTGTTTTTCCCATAAGGCACCTCCGTCAGAAGTATGTAATATAACTCCACTGCCACCACAGGCCCATCCATTGTTTTTATCTGGAAAATAAAGACTCTTCATAGAAGAAAATCTACTGTTATATGAACTCCAGGTACGTCCTTCTTCTTTTATATGGAATATAATACCATTATCTGACAGTATCCAGGCTTCTTTTTCATCTATAACATAAACATCTGTGAGTGTATCTTTTGAATCCCATGAGAGAGACTTCCACGTAAGACCTCCGTCTTTTGTAAGATATACTGTGCCATTTATCCCTGCCACACATCCCTTAAGGCTATCTGCAAAATGTAATCCGCAGAATACACTGTCCTCACTGTAACAGACTCCTGATAAAAGAAATAAAAATAAAGTAATTAGTATAAAAAAAAATTTTTTCATAAAAAATCCTTTCAAATAATATTTATAATTACTATTTTTTCTATTTTTATATTGAAAAAACCTGTTTTTAAAAATAAATAATGATAAAAAACTCTTTCATATACTGGTTGACACTTTTTTATGATTCTGATAAAATCTTATTTAAGATTTATTCTTATTTAAGAAAATTTATTATAACAAGGAGGGTAAATATGGAAAAAAGTAAAAAAAATACTCTTACTACTGCTTTTGGTATACCTGTATCAAATGATCTCCACAGTATGACTGCAGGCGAAAGAGGGCCTATTCTTCTTCAGGATATACATCTTCTTGAAAAGCTTTCTCATTTTGACAGAGAACGTATTCCTGAAAGGGTTGTCCATGCAAAAGGAGCTGGAGCTTATGGTTATTTTGAGGTTATAGAAGATGTTACTCCCTATACTAAAGCCCATTTTCTTTCTGAAATAGGAAAAAAGACAGAAGTCTTTGTACGTTTTTCTACAGTAGGCGGTGAAAAAGGTTCTGCCGATGCGGTAAGAGACCCCCGGGGTTATGCGGTAAAATTCTATACAGAAGAAGGCAATTATGATCTGGTAGGTAATAATACTCCTGTTTTCTTCATACGTGATCCTATTAAATTCCCTGATTTTATTCACTCACAGAAAAGAAATCCCCGGACAAATCTCCCTGATCCTGATATGTTCTGGGATTTTCTCTCTCTTACTCCCGAGTCAATTCACCAGGTGACAATACTTTTTTCTGACAGAGGAACTCCTGCTACTTACCGTCATATGAACGGCTATGGTAGTCATACCTTTAAATGGTATAATAAAAAAGGTGAATATTTCTGGGTTAAATATCATTTAAAAACAGATCAGGGTATTAAGAACCTCACAGCTCAGGAATCAGAAAAACTTTGCGGTTCAGACCCAGATCATGCCACAAGAGATCTCTTTGAAGCAATTGAAAAAGGAGAATATCCTTCCTGGGCTCTTGAGATGCAGATTTTATCTCCCGAACAGGCCAGAGATTTCCCCTGGGATATTTTTGATATAACCAAAATCTGGCCACATAAAGAAGTTCCCCCCATAAAGGTGGGTAAACTTGTATTGAATCGGAATCCTGTAAATTATTTTGCAGAAGTCGAACAATCTGCCTTCTGCCCCGGTAATGTTGTTCCCGGGATTGCCCTTTCTCCTGATAGAATGCTTCAGGGCAGAGTTTTTTCTTATCACGATACACATATTCACAGACTTGGCCCTAACTATCATTTAATTCCTGTAAATGCACCTAAGTATGCAAAAGAAAATAGTTATCAGCGGGATGGTTTTATGCGTACTGATTATAATGGAGAATCAGGGCCTAACTACTGGCCAAATACCTTCGGAGGACCTGCCCCTGATCCGGATTCAGGTGAACCTTTATTTGATGTATCAGGACAGGCAGGACATCATTCTTTTAAATATCCCAATGATGATTTTGCCCAGGCCGGTAATCTCTACCGAATGGTTATGAATGATACAGAGAGAGAGCATTTAATCCAGAATATTATGTCACACCTGGGAAAGGCTCAAAAACGGCTTCAAATGCGGCAGATGGCACTTTTTTATAAAGCTGATGAAGATTATGGTAAAAGACTGGCAGAGGGACTTCATCTGGATATAAGAGAAGTGGAAAAACTTGCCTCTATGAGTGATGAAGAAAGACTTAAAGCTACACAAGAGGGTAATTATTGAGAGAGATTAATGGATAACAAATTCGAATTGCTTAAAGAAATCTGTAAAAATCACGGAGTAAAACTTACCTATCAGAAGTTAGAAATTTTTCGTGAGATTATTAAAGCAAAGAATCATCCTTCTGTGGAAGATATATATAACAGAGTTAAAGTTAATATGCCAACCATTTCCATAGATACTGTATATAGATCTCTTAATACCTTTTATTCCTGGGGTCTTATATCAAAGGTGCATATTTTTTGCGATAAAGCTCGTTTTGACTCCAATACCAGACTTCACCATCATATGCTTTGCACTGAATGTGAAAAGCTATGGGATTTTTACTGGCCTGAGTTTTATAGTATTGAACTTCCAGCAGAAGTTAAAGAGTGGGGTAATATTGAAGGTCAATTTGTTGAAATAAGAGGAATCTGCAGGGAATGTCTCAAAGAAAGTGAGACTTCCCGGTAATATCAGGAAAAATAGAAAGGAGGTAGACCTGTAAAAAGTAAATTAAAAAAAGGGTTGAAACAATGAAAGTAAACGTAAAAGGAGTTCTGCTTTTAGGATAGAAAAATCGGTAGAGATTTATCTCTGCCGATTTTGACTTTCTAAAGTGTATAATATTTAACAGAAAAGTTTTGAATATTTAATATATAATGAAAAAATCTTATAAAAAATTATGTGGAGTAAAATATGATGAAGAGATTAGAAAAAACCATTTATATTTTTGTTATTATCCTGTGTTTTATAGTTCATCCTCTTTATGGACAGGAAAAATCTGGAATAAAACTTTCCAATGGTGTCCTCTGGGTTAATGTTTCAGATGAGTATAAATTATGTGTCTACCAGGCATATGAAAACGCTTCTGAAAGCCTTAAAAATATCCTTCAGGAGAACAAACCTGAGAACTGGTGTGTTGTCATAGATATTGATGATACAGCTCTGAGTACTATTCAGTATGAAGTACTCCTTGAAAGTAAAGGTGAAGAATATTCTGATGAAACCTGGATAGAGTGGGCAGTAAAAGATGAAGGAACTCCTCTCCCGGGCTCTGTGGAATTTACCAGACTTGTGAAAGAACTGGGAGGGAGAGTGGTTTTTATTACGAATACTCAGGGAGTTCTTAAAGAAGTAACACTGGATAAATTGAATAATTGCGGATTTTCTTTTGATGTTTGTATTTTCAGAGAAGGTCCTTATAAGGATGATAAATATAAAATTTTACGAATAAAAGATGTAGAAGAAGGTACTATACAGGGATATCCTGAATATAAAGATATTTCACCTCAAAATATTATTATGAGAATAGGCGATTCATCCTATGATCTTTATGATATTACCAGATATAGCTTTGAAGATATAAAAGACAGAATAGGCTATGATCTCATAATAATTCCCAATCCTATGTATGGTGTCTGGGGTTCTTCATTAAATCAAAATATATCAACTGTTAAATAGAAAATTATGCCGATAATTACTACTCCTCAGGAATAATATTATAATTGTAATTTATTTTTTCCTGGCAGAGTTAAAACTTTTCCTTCATCATATTCTCAAACTCTATAGCCTTTTTAAGATAATATTCTGATTTTTCCATATCCCCTGATTCTTCTGCCTTTTCGGCATTTCTGATGGCATCCTCCATATAGAGTAATTCTAAAAAAAAATGTACTAAAATCAAGGATAAAAATAAAAGGTATAGAGTATTTCTAAAAAATTTTGTCTTAAAGTTTCTCTACATACTCGTAACAGGTAAATAGTTACTTAATATTTTTCGGACATTACTTTTTGTACTTACTCTAATAGAAAAGCAGGAGCAGAAGATGCCCCTGCTAATATTTTATTTTTCTTATGAAAAATCTTCTATCTCTTTAATAAAGGTTTCTGCCTGTTTTTTTATTTCCTCATTTTCTGTCACTTTAACACAGTATCTCAAATGCTTGAGGGCAAGAAAAATCTTCTTCTTTTCTTTATAAAGAAGAGCTATTTCCATATGAACTTTTTCTTCACTCTTATTTATTTTAAGATATTCATTATAATAAGTGATGGCCTTATTAACATCTTTATTTTCCTTATATAATCGGGCAAGTTTTAGATATATTTCGACTTTCTCTGTTTCACCGGGATTTTCCGCTAACAGAGTCTCATATGTTTTTATTTTTTCTTCTGTATTACTTTCAGGCATTTCATTTATTTTTTGAAGAGATAAGATTTCAATCCTGGTAATGTAATTCTTTGCTTCTGAGAGTAATTCACTATTACTGGCTTTTTTTGCACATTTTTTGAGATATTCCAGAGCTTCCTTGTAGTTATTTTTTTCTTTATAAATTAAGGCTATCTCTAAATAATATTTAGCTTCATCCGGAGCGATAATAAGAATCTTTTTATAGTATGCCAGGGCTTTTTCAATCTCGCCTTTTTCTTTACATGTTTGAGCAAACTTAATAAGATTATTTATCTCATCAGAATTTTTATCTGAAGTCTCAGATATATCTTCTTCATCTAATCTTACTGTCTCAGATTTTGTTTCTATCTCATCGTCTTTCTCGAAACCATCTTCAATCTCTCTTACATAAAGGTTTGCTTTTTCTCTTAATTCTTCATCTTTAGAATATTTGATACATAATTTCAAATGTCTTAAAGATTTTAATATATTTTTTTTGTTTCTGTAAATTAGAGCTAAATTCAGATGGGCTTCACTGAAATCAGGTTTCAGTGACAGTGCCTTTTCAAATTGTTCCCGGGATTGGTCTAAATCGTTCTTTCTATAATAATTAAGTCCAAGGTTATTATAATGTTCAGCTTCATCTGATGATTGTTTTTCTATTGCAACTGATTTTTGTCCTTTATTATTTTCTTTTTCTTTAATTTCATCCAGAATTTCTCCGGCGTCGTCTAATATTTCTATACCTTTGTCAGAAAGGATAGCGTATAATTGTTCTACTTCTTCTTCTGAAAGCTCTTCATCTACATCCAGACCATTATCCAGAGTTTCATCAATCTCGTTATAAGTAAGGAATCTCTTTTTTTTACCTGTATTTATTAAAGTTTTTATAAGATTTTTAAATTTATTATAATTAATCATAAATTTTTCTAGTTTTTTAAGAAATTTAAGTGATTACCATATTCGGGACATCTGTCATAATTTATCTTCTTTATATGAATATTATATCATATAATAGGTTTTTTATTGTTTGTATTTTAAAATTATTCTTTATCATTGTTATTTCTAGAACAGGTGGTTTCCCCAGATGTCCTGTGAAATTTCGGATTTAGTCTTTCCTGCTGTAATTCTGATAATCTGAAATGGTACAGGACATCTGAAATCATGAATTATTATTTCTTCACTCTTTTGAAAACACCATATCCATTATTATTGAGCATATCTATAATAAGGCCTGTGACTTTAGATGTATAATCTGTCTGAAATGTGACAAAACTTTCTGAGGTATCGCCCGGTATTGAGAAGATAAAGATATCTCTGTCCCAGTGTTTTAAAAAGAGATTTATTTTCTCTGGTCCTATTGTTATAATGAGTCCTTTATCTTTCTGTGAAACAGTAATTTCTCCGTATATATCATTACTGTAGGTCCCTGTATAATTCTTAAGCTCTATTGGAGGAGACGGATTTTTCGGAACTACAGGAAGAGTTTCAGGAACTTCCTGTTTCTTCTCTCCTGCAAGATATTCACCGCTCCAGTCACGAGCAGGTTTCTCGAAATACATATCAAAGAACCTGTAGGCAAGAGCCTCGGGAAGTTCTGTTCCTGCAAGATTGGAAAGAACTACTATACCGATTTTAGCTTCAGGCACTATAGCAATCATAGTTTTAAAACCTGATGTTCCTCCGTTATGCCATACTATATCACAGGGGGTATTTTCTCTGTAGACCCATCCCTGACAGTAATATTGAAATGGTTCATTTACTACAGGAGGTGTGACGGTTTTGGGCGAATGCATAAAGACCATATTCTCTTTACTTATAATGGATTTACTCTGAAATGTTCCATTATTTAACTGCATAGTAAGCCATTTTGCCATATCTGTAATATCCGAGTTTATTCCTCCTGCAGGGCCATAGATATAAGTCCAGTGTATAAAAGGCCAATCCATAGGGAGAGCAGTAACTTTACCATTTTTTTTTGTATGTATTAAAGCTACGTTTTTACCTTCTATATAGGATTTGATATCTGTAGAACTGTTATTCATACCGAGGGGATTAAAGATTCTTTCTTCAATATTTTCTTCCCAGCTTTTACCTGATAATTTTTCCACAAGTTTTGCAGCTACAAGCCAGAGATTGTTCTGATAGGCAAAATCAGAACGAAAACTCCCCACAGGTTTTATATTGCGAATATTATGAATTATATACTCACGGTCATAACCGAAAAAGGGCAAAGGATCTGCAGCATATGAAGGCATACCGCTCCGCTGTGCCATGAGATCGGTAATGGTAAATTCTCTTGTAACCCAGGGATCATACATTCTAAAATCAGGAAGATAATTTATAACTTTATCATTCCATTTAACCTTTCCTTCATCTACCATCATTGCCACAAGGGCTGCTGTAAAGGCTTTTGAGGTGGAACCTATCTGAAAAAGGGTCTCTTCCGTTACCGGGTCAGTTTTCCCTTCTTCCTTGATTCCGAAGGTTTTTTTGTATATTATTTCATCACCTTTAACAATGACTATGGCCATACCGGGAACCTGCCAGTCAGTCATGCCGGTTTTTGCATAGGTTTCGAAATCTGAAAGAATTACTTTGAGCTTTTCACTGTCGGGTCCTTTCGTATAATCAGAGGCATAGGTTGCAACAGATAGGATGAGGAATGCAAGAGAGAGAAGCATGATAAAAAATAATTTACTTTTCATATGATTTACCCCTTTCAATGTTGTTTAAAGACTGTATATTATAACATGCAGGAATTAACTTGACAATGTCACATTAGATTATACCAGCGATGAAGAGTAATTTTTTTCATACCTCCTCTAAGGCGCAGTCCTGACAGGACGAAAACCCGGGCCTTTGCATTACTGAAAGTAAATTTTATATCATTCCCATCCAGGTCTTCTCTTATAAGAAGCCAAACAGGCTTTTCTACAGGAAGTTTGTCATATATTCGATATACTCTTAATGCTGCAAAATTTATCCAGAGTTCTCCTCCTTGAATATCTCTTACTTTTAACATTTGCCAGTTCAATTGATCCGTATTTAAAAGTTCTTTTACTTCTATTGCAGTATCTTCCAGAACTTTGTGTTTAATTGGATTTTTTCCTCTCTTATCTTTCTTTGGGGGAACACCTGCTTCAGGAAAGTCAAGGTATACTCTTGTATCACCAGGAATATTTGCAAAATATGTTTCTTCTGCTTTATACTTCTTTATGGCAGGCTTTTTTGAATCCTTAGAAAACTTTTATACCTCTGAAGACTTATATTTCCCCTATCAACGGCCTCCTTTATTCCACAGTTTTCTTCAAAAATATGAGTGCAATCGGAAAAACGGCATAAAGGCAATTTATCTCTGAATTCCGGAAAGAGTTCCGGCAGTTCTCTCCTGGTTATATCTAAAAGACCGAGCTGTTTTATACCCGGGGCATCCAGCACTTCTCCTCCGAAGCTCAAAGTAAGCAGTTTTTTGGATGTCGTTGTATGACGGCCTTTATTTGTGCTGTCGCTTATCCTGCCGACTTTCACCCCCAATCCCGGTTCCACGGCATTCAAAAGAGAAGATTTCCCCACTCCTGAATGGCCCATAAAAAGACTGCATTTACCTTTAAGATTTTCTCTTAATTCATCTATGCCTGCACCTGACAGAGTGCTGGTAAAAATAATCTTATACCCCAGAGATAAATATATGCCTGCCACATCTCTGTGTTCACTGTCACATCCGGCAAGGTCAATCTTATTCAGACAGATAAGAACATCAAACCCTTTTTTCTCTGCAATCAAAAGAAACCTGTCGATAAGTCCCGCCTTAAGGGGGGGATTTTTAACTGACACAACTATTACAAGCTGGTCTAAATTTGCAATAATACCTTTTTCTTTTCTTCCTCCCAGAAGAGGGTCCTCTCTTGAAAAAGTTTTTCTCTCGGTCAGAGAATTTTCCCTGGAATTCTTTTCACTTTTATACCTTTCATCGACCTTTCTATTTTTTCGAAAGATTTCCAGTTCTTCATTGTCTTCATCTATATCATCCCACTTCTTACATCTAACATCCTTTTTCCTGTTAGACTTTTTAAATTTTCTTATTTTCCTGGATTCTTTTGTTTTTTCATGTTCAGGTCTTTCAAGCAAAAGCTTTATGCCTTTAACTTTACGTTTTGAAAATTGTGCCAGATCCATTTTTTATTAATCGCTCCTTTAAAGATATTTTTTTGTTCTCTTGTAGCATCGTATGGGATTGAAAAAATTACTATCATAAAAATATCACTCCTCTCAATCTGGCTTCATACCTGAATAACCAGAAGATTTGCTTTATAAAAAATAATAAAACTGTGAGAATGTACCCACAGTTTTAAGAGAAAATATAAAGCCGGTGACACCGGCCACCGGCTTTATATATAAAAATCTATATCAATTTAATTCTATTAATCACTCATACCGGTCCGGCAGTGGGCACATTAAAAATACAACTTCCAGAATTCCTTTTATTCTCTCTATTTATTCTCTCTATCATACAAACCCACCACCTTCATGTTAATATTTATTAAAATATAACAAATCTAAATTCTTATGTCAAGATAAAAATTGTTTATCAAATCGGAACAATTTTATAGCGCAATCTGAAATCAGGTGTATTCCCAATTTGTAGAGAATAATATAAAACATTCAAGGTCTGGTTCCTATGGACCCGCATGGACGTCAACTTAAGGAACTTAACACTGTCATTATGCTCTAGCGTGAGTTTACTGAATTTGAATTTTAAAAGTTAAAAAAATCAAGGTGTGATAAGCGTTTGCGTGGTCAAAATTTGTATAGTTAACCAGATACACTTTAAAATTCAGTATTTAC
>Ga0302241_1000645_pt1 | contig 30081 bp, 26 predicted proteins | sample AAG_UR_Arg_MG_FD_193532 | JGI IMG/M metagenome (GOLD analysis project Ga0302241, IMG submission 193532) | Enriched activated sludge microbial communities from anaerobic digester in WTTP, New Holstein, Wisconsin, United States - AAG_UR_Arg | ecosystem: Engineered > Bioreactor > Anaerobic >... | reverse complement strand
GGAAATATTTATTCCCTCCACTCAGGAGAAGAAACAGTCCAATTTACACCCATACCAGACAGTCCTTCTAAAGGTGTAAGCGGAACTCTTTACGGCCAGAACAGTCATAGAAACTCCCAGAGTTCCTATGAAGGCCCTCTGGTTCCAAACATAAAATGGTTTTTACGGTTAGGAGATGTAGGAGTTACACCTCCTGTTATCACAAAGGAAGGCAATATATATATAGGAACAGGTGAACGTGACGAAGAGGGTAAAATTTATGCTTTAACTTCTGAAGGGAAGATAAGATGGATTTTTGATAAAATCGGCAGGACTGAATACAGTGATCCTGTAGCAGGACAGGATGGTACAATATATTTCACAACCTGGGATCAACGTATTATTGCCCTTAGAGAGGAGGGAATACTAAAATGGGCTTTCCAGGGGGATGATAGTTTTAAATATTCGCCCTCAATCGATAAAAAAGGCTTTATATATGCATCAAGCGGACATCAAATTTACTGTCTTACTCAGAAAGGAACATTAAAATGGAAAGCAGTATTGGATGATTTAATTTGCAGTAAACCACTTCTGGACATTCAGGGAACAATCTATCAGCTCACAGGAGACGGCTATCTATTTACCATATCAGAACAGGGAAAAATAAAGAAAAAACAAAAAATCTGTACTAATGCCAGTTATGGAGAAGCAGACAGTAAAGGTAATATATACATAACAGGGAGGGATGGACTATATTTAATTAAAAAAGATAATAAAAAATTAAAATTATATTCCCTTTCAGAGAAAGAAACAATAGAGGTTCCTCCTGTTATACTCTCAAATGATGATATAAACATAATTACACAGAAATATATTACCACACGGGAAGGAACCAGTCTCGAAAGTAAGTTAATGTGTCTGAATGAAAAAGGAATATTAAAATGGAATTTCAAAATAGAAGGCACAGTTAAAAGTCCTCCCATAACAGATTCCTATGGAAATATTTATCTTGCAACTCAGAAAGGAGAAGTTATAGCTCTGAATTACAGGGGTTCTGAAATATGGAGACATAAAACCAGAGGTTATGTATTAAATTCACCCTGTCTGGATTCTAATGGTAATCTCTTTATTGTATATTCCGTTATTAATCTGAAAAACTTAAAAGCAGTGGAAAGCGGTATTGAAAAAATAAGCTCTTACGGAAAAGGTAAAAATTTCTTCAAATTTCTGGATTGGCATAATCAAACCTCTCCTGTTATAACTGCAGAGGGCAATATATATGTAATTTCAGGTACAAATAATCTTTATGCTGTAAATCCGGATGGTTCTAAAAAATGGGTTATTTCTTTAAGTTCTCCTGCCAAGGGTAATCCTGCTACAAATAGAAAAGAAGATATCTTTCTGGGTTGTGATGATGGGACTCTAAAAGCTTACAACAAGGAGGGTAAACTTCTATGGAGGTATAAAACACAGGGTTCTATAGAAAGCTCTCCTCTCATAGATGAAAAAGGTCTTATTTATACTGGTTCCAATGATGGATACCTCTATTGCTTTACAACAGAGGGAAATAAAAAGTGGAGTTTTTATATTGGAACACCTCTAAAATCTTCTCCTGCAATTAAAAAAGATATTATTTATATAACCTCACAGAGTGGTTATATTTACGCTATTGATAGAGGGAAACTTAACTGGAAATTAAATACAGAATCTATTACATCTCCCTGTATCTCGGAAGAAGGAATTATATATTCCATAAGTAGAAAAGGAGATTTAATTGCTATAGATTCTTCAAAAGGAGAACGCCTGTGGTCTTACATTTTAAAAGATAAAACACAGAATAATCCATCCTTTGATGAATACAGTAAAAGTGTATATACAGCATGTAATAATGGTATCTTATATGCTTTAAAATCAAAGGGTCAATTAAAATGGACCTTTAAAGCCGATAGTGCTATAAAAACATCACCCCTTTTAGATAATAAAGGAAATATATATTTTTCATCTATAGAAGGAAAAATTTATGCTCTGAATTCATATGGAATAAAAAAATGGGTATTAGATATAAAATCACCTGTAACATCATCTCTTAATCTCTCGCCGGAAGGAATTCTCTATATTACCTCAAAAGCAGGATTTCTTTACGCCTCTGGAGAATAATAATATATCTTTCTGCAAATTTATTTATATTTTGACAGAGGGGGTATACTAATTGAAAGTACTGGTTCTCAACTCTAGTTATCTTCCTACAGGAGTAATAAACTGGAAGAGAGGTTTAAAGTTATTGTTCATGGATAAAGCTGATATTATAGAACCCTCCAGTTACAAAATTCGAACAGTAAACAGAGAGTATATAATTCCCAATGTAATAAAACTTAAGACATATAATAATATAGCTTATATGGATTATAAATACTGCAGAACAAATATTTATAAAAGAGACAGATACAGGTGCCGTTATTGTAATAAATCACTTAAAACAAATAATTCAATTACCATAGATCATATAATACCCAAAAGCCGTGGAGGGAAAGATACCTGGGAAAATACTGTAACCTCCTGTGTAGAATGTAACTATAAAAAGAAAGATCTTACTCCAGAAGAAGCAGGAATGAAATTACTTCCCGGTTCATTAAAACCCACTTATTTTATAAACCTCGCTGATATAAATCCTGAATGGGTAAAATATTTGCCTGTAAGGCTGGCACAATAAGAAAAAAGTGAAAGAAAGTAATCTTCTCACTTCTCACCTCTCACTAGGTAACCAGACCCGCTCTGTTTCTGTAAGGAAAAATGGTCATATAACCGGCCTTATTAATTGCCTTTACGGGTGCATAAGTTTCTTTTACATCCTCGGCATGAAGTCTTCCTATTCCCTGGGCAGGATCAAATAGAAGTACCTTTCTTACAGAATGTAGAGATTCTTCTGAGCCATCCAGAAATATAGTATATCCATAGGTTCTGGAATTCCCCATACCTGTACCTCCTCCTCCGTGGATTGCCACTACATCTGCGCCCATAGCTGAAACCCCCATAGCTCCCAACATAACCCAGTCAGCTATGGATCCTCCCGGCAATCCTTCGGTACATCTCTCTACTGAAGCGGCTCCACCTGCATCGAGATGGTCTCTTCCTATTCCAATATATCCATACCGAGGTATAAGTTTATGCATTACCTCAGCCGCTTTTGCTCTATCACTATAATTAAGCCAGCAAATTCTGGAAGCAGTTCCCTGAGGTTTTAGAGTTCTCGCTTTTTTTATCCATGTATGAAACGTTTTATGTCTTGCGTCATTAAACTCTTTCAAAAGTGCCTCTTCAAAGGCATAAAGTGCTTCCTGACCATTATAGGCAATAAAACGGAAAGGACCTGAACCTTCAGCAAAATATCCGCTTCTAATAAGATCTTCTACAAAGCCAGGATATATATAGGAACCATCAGATCTTTTAACATTCACTCCAATTTCAAAAGCCCACCTTCTTGCTCCTGTTCCATAATCAAACACATAGGTTCCTCTTTCCTGGAATTTAATCATAGCTTCTATATGAAGCTTAAGAGTCTCTGAAGAGAGATGAACATATTTCTTTTTGTCTTCATCATCTCCATTGCTCAGGCTATCTGCCTCCTGAACACTCAATGTATGGGGGAGGTACTTCAATCTGTCATGGGCACAGGTCTGTTCAGTAACAATATCAGGTATCCATCCTCTTTTTAACAATTCAGGATAGATGACACCTGCATTTCCCACAAAACCTACGGACACAGGTTTTCTTTCTTCTGCAGATTTATCTATAAAAGCCAGAGCCTCATCCAGATCTGTCATTATCGTATCAAGCTGAGCAAAGCGAACCCTTTTTTCCAGGGACTCCAATCTGGGTTCAACAATAAGAATAACAGAACAGGCAAGAGTAGCTGCCGCACCCTGAGCTCCCGACATAGCACCACATCCAGCAGTTAAAATCTTCGGCAATCTCTTTCCTATTTTATCTTTTACCTTTTTAATTGCTTCCAGAAAGGTAAGATAAGTACCCTGAAGTATTCCCTGTGTTCCTATATAAATCCAACTTCCTGCAGTATACTGGCCGTACATTATAAGACCGAGTTTTTCAAGATATTCCTCATGAACCTGTGTGTCATAACTTCCAATAAGATTTGTATTGGCTATCTGAACAGAATTTCTAAGGCCAAAACGAAGAACTGCTGAAACCGCTCCTGACTGAACCTGCAGGGTTTCTCCCTTTTTTAGTTCACTCAACTGATAAAGGATATCCATAGCGTCAAAGGCAGTTCTGGCTGCTCTACCTTTGCCTCCATATACCACCCTTGAAGAACGTTTCTCCGCCACATCAGGATCCAGATTATTTAAAAAATTCCTTGCTGCAAGCTCTGCTCCCACATAACCGTGTTTATTTATACGAAATACCTGTCCTTCAGGTGCCTTAAGGGGAAGTCTTTCCATATACCATTCATCTGGTTTACCAAAAGGTAGAGGACCTTCTGTAAGGGATTTGAATATGTCAATTTTCATAAATTAAGCCTCCTTTTAAAATAGTGAAAAGGTGACTTAAAATAATCCTCTTTTCACTTCTCACTTCTCCATAATACAATCTCAAATATCTTAAGTCAACATGATTGAAATAATAATACGAAATATGATAGAATAATTTTAGAAAACTGGCATAATCTTTGAAGATTGACTCAGGGTTAATTATAACAAATAAAGAAAGAGGTAAAACTATGCAAAAAGTAAAAAGTAATAACGGCATGGCCAGTGGAGAAATTTTAATTCTTGGCCTTATGGTACTATGTCTCGGATTATCCCTTATGGGTGCAAAAAATTATTACCTTCTGTCAGGACATAAATCTCAAACAGAAACATTTATTCCTTATGAAGCAGAAGTTTATTCAAATATAAACTTTTACCCCATTATATGGCAATTGAAAAATAGTAAAGAAGGTAATGAAACTGAAGAAATCAAAGTACTCAAAAAATTAATGTCAGACTTTCAGGAAAAAAACGGTCTTAACCTGGAAGAGGAATTATTATCCTGGGCTGAACCAGAACTCTCTCTGGCCATGTTCAATACTAAAAATTTCTATAACTTTGCAAAAGCCAGAAGAAAACTGGAAAAATGTGAGGGAAATCTGTGGAAAATCTCTGGTGCCCTGGAACAATATTATGAAACAAATAAAACATACCCGAAAGAATTAAAAGAACTGGTACCTGATTATATAGAAGCTTTACCATTCTGCCCTGCAGGTGGAAAATACGTCTATACCTCAGAAAAAGAAAACCAGATTTTTTTACTGGAATGCTATGAACATGTACATAAAGAAGCAGGAGTAACAGGGAAATATCCTGCTTATAGAAGTGAAAAAGGAATTGGAGATGTTGTTCCATATCAAAAAGAAATGCCAGAAGAAGCATATCCTGATTATCTAATAGCAGGGGGAATAAAAGACAGGATAAAGGCTGAAAATTTCATATCCAGAATACAGGAAAAAAGTCAGTGGAAGCCCTGTACGGAAGAATATGAAAACTATAAAATTGTCTCTCTGGAAAAAGGCAATTTAAGTTACTGTCTTACAGAAAAAGCTCTTCTCTTTGCCAGTAATTCCGATATAATAAAAAAATCTCTCCAGGCGAATAGCGGCACAAAAAAAAATATACAAGAGAATAATCTATTTTTAAAATTCAGAGATAAAATGCCTGAAACATCTATGGCTTATACCTTTGTCAATCTGGAAAATATACTGCCTCCTCTTGAGGAAGACTTATCAAAAGGTTCATGGAATACTATATCTTCTCCTGCCCTGAAGGCTTTTAAAAGCTATGGAATAGTAATATCAAGTAATGGCGGAGGACTTAAAATTGATTCTTATCTACACCTCGATAAGGCAAGTGAAAGTCCTATAATAAAAATTCTTCTGGATAAAAATAAAGAAAAATCGGGCAGTCTGAAAATCATTCCTGAAGATTCTTCTGTTATTATGGTCAGTTCAGATCTTACTGTTATGTGGAAAACAGGAAAAGAAATAATGGCAGCTTTTCCCAATATTCAGGAAAAATATGAATCCCTTAAACAAATGGTTAAACTTTTCACAGAATTAGATATAGAAAGAGATATAATAGAAAATCTTTCAGGAGAGACGTCTATATCTTACACATTTACACCGGAATATATGAAAGACATAAAAAAAATGAATGAAGTAGAACAATGTGAGAAGGATTTATATGATATTACAGATAGCGTAACAGGTTATCAGAAGGCGAATTCAGGTGCTATACCTGAAAAAGTTGAGGATCTCGTACCTGCTTACCTGGAAAAAGTACCCAGGGCACCGGGGAAAGGAAATTACATAATTGTACCTATAGACGAAAAACCTGCTGGAGAATATCCTCCATTTTATGTAGCATATTCAGGTGATCTGGCTATTGAAGAAATAGAAAAAAATTATCCAAGATATTACTCAGAAACAGGATATACTCTGGGAAAAGATGAAGATGGAAATGAAAAATCCCTGCCCCTATCCGTGCCTGATATAATTGTAACCCTCGGAATAAAGGATAAAGAACCTTTCAAAAAAGTGGTTTCATTATTCACCAATTATTCTACTGAACTTCTGATAAAAAGCACATATAGAGGAATCTCTTATGAAGGATTTAACAATAAGAAAAATTTTATTACATCATCTCCTTTAAATGTATCTTATAGTTTTATTGATAATTACTTAGTCATAACACTAGGGAAAACAAAGAAACCCATGGAAAAAGCTATAGATACTTTTAAGGGTAATATAAAATCAATTCAACATTCAAGAGACTACAAAATAGCTATGAATCAGATATCCACAGAGAACCTTACAGGTGTCTCATTTATGAATTTAAAAGATACTACAGGTCTGGTGTTAATGTTTCAGGAAGACCAATTAAAAGGACAGGTGGATAAAATAAAGGAATTCTCAGGTTACTTAACCAGCCTATGGTCATCTACCTGTGTAGAAGAAGATGGAATTCATTCAAGCACTTTTATACCTTTAAATTACTATTAGCTTTAAACATAAAGTTTATTTTTACTGAAGCCAATAATTTAATAATAATGAAAATACTTATGCCTATAAATTACTAAAAATTTAACGATTTTTTAACAAAAAAAGAGGAACCAAAGGCTATAGATATAGCTTTTCTGCCAGAAGATGAAAAAAATATTTAAAACAAAAATTTTCTGCAAATTATTAAGGAAGCAGAAGAAAGCTTACAAAGAAGAATAGATATACATCAGAACATGGAAGAATAAAGTTTTCTGTATAAGAGTAAAGTAAAAAAGATTATAATCAAACTGGTCAGCTGGGCAAGGTTTAATCCTATTAAAATTGGATTTGATCCATCCCTGAAAAATTCTACAATAAAACGAACAACAGAGTAAAGACCCGTAAAATAACAAAAAACTTCACCTGAAAATCTATGTCTTTTCCAGATATACAAAAGCACTAAAAGTACTATTATATCCAGAATACATTCATATATCTGAGTCGGATGTCTGGGAAATCTACCAAGATTTGGGAAAACAACTGCCCAGGGAACAGAAGAAATCTTTCCATAGCAACATCCATTGAGGAAACATCCTATTCTCCCAAAAGCAAGGCCCAATATTCCGCATATTACACCAATATCCATCATATCCCATAAAGACAGCTTCATCTTTTTTGAAAACCAGATAATAAAGATAAGACCCCCAATTACACCTCCATGCCAGGCCAATCCACCGGTTCTTATATTGAGAGTTCTCAGAGGGTCTCCGGCATAATGGGTATAATTAAGTATAATATATAAAATTCTTGATCCTATAACACCTGAAAAAAAAGTACAAATTACCAGAAGAATAATCTGGTCAGAATTAATACCTCTGTCTTTACCGTATTTTATTCCGATAAAAAGAGCAAAAATCAAACCCAGAGCAATCATAAATCCGTAAGAATATACAGATAATGAACCGACATGAAAGAGAACCCTATGCATAATAGTGGATTATACTACATAAAATCAAATGTGACAAGCTAATAATGATTATTTCTAAAACATTAAAGGAAAACTCTTAAAAAAAAAGAATTATAGAAAATATAAAATAATAAAAGGAATAAGATTTCCTTAGTACCGCTCCAGGTAAAAAAGTATCCAAAAAATTTTAAATATACATACCTGTCCCTGTCCGGGCTCTGGAGCAAAAGATATGCCGTCAAAGGAGAAAGTTATAACTTAAATAAATGCAAAACTGTATATTCTGTAATAACAGATTTCATTGTAACAGGATCATAGATTTTGCGTAAGAGCCCGGACAGGGACAGACCTGTGAGATGGATACTAACTTACCTGTTGCCGTACTTAGATAAATAAAAAATTAAAGAAAGGAGGTTTAATTATGGATGATTCGTCTGCAGGTTTAATAGGCGGAGGTCTTGCTATATTAATAAATCTGATAATATTTGCCGTTGTCTATATTTATTTTGGTTATACCTTTATGGTTATTGCTAAAAAAACAGGTACAGAAAATGCCTGGTGGGCATGGATTCCCATATTGAATATGATTCTGATGATCAATATAGCACAAAAGCCTATCTGGTGGATAATATTATTTTTCATACCTGTTGCTAATTTTATTGCTTCTATTCTGATTATGATGTCTATAGCTGAACGTTGTGGCAAACCAGGTTGGGTAGGAATTTTAGTCATTGTACCAGTGATCGGTATTTTTATACCGGCTTATCTGGCTTTTGGTTAAGTAATTAAACAGGAGTTACGCATTTTGAAAATTCAAAAGTAAAAAATTCAGAATTCAGAAGACACCATTCAGGAGTTTTAGGAATTATTCTGACTCCCGTCTCCTGTATTTATTGGATCTTCATAAAAATTTGCGTAACTCCTGTTTTATATCTTTGAAAAAATAACTGCCTGTAAATCTTCCATACGAAGATAGAAATCTTTAAGTTTTTTATAAATTTCCTCTGGAGGCAACCGGGAGAAGAGTTTTTCTTTCGCAATCTTAAATATCTCTTTAACAGTTCTTTTCCCTGAACTGAGAAGATAAAGCTCACTGTCTACCTTATCCAGAATTACTTTACCATAAACCTTATCCAGAAAAATAAGATTATCTTTATTACAATTAAGAGGATAGGTCCTTAGAGGATAATATTCTAAAAAATCTCCTTCTACAGAAGAGGGCAGATGATTTATCCTGTAATATCTGAGATTAAAGAAACGTTTCAATCCACTGTCAGTGGAAAAAAGATTAAACCATGGGGTTTCAATTCCATAGGATCGGAGAGAAAAATTCTCCCGAATTATTTCTGGAGAAATATTTTTCCCATGTTCTGACATTATCTTTAAAAGGTCTCTATCAAAATCTCTTGCAATGTTTGTTATCTCATATTCATTTAAAAATTCACTTTCACAAAAGCAGGTTTCATTTGTCATCCCTGTTTTACATTCAGGGTCAATCAGTTTCAATCCAAACTGCTCAGGTTTTTCCATAATCCTGGTTTTCGGGAAAGGAACCAGAAGGGAATAGCTTATATTCAATTTACCGGGAGCAATTTTAGTCAGTTTCCTTATAAAATCAAGATTTTTTTTGTATATTTCCATAGATTCCAGAGGTCCCCCTAGAATGAAATTTATAGATATACACGGCACTAAAGCATCAGAACAAATACGGACTACCTGTTCTATCTGTTTAAGAGTTATATTCTTTTGATATAAGTCAAGAATCTTTTCTTCAGCACATTCTACTCCTATTTGCAGTACTCCTAGACCTGCAAGGCTCATCTCATAAATTAAACGGGGATATCTTGAGAGTATGTCTGCTCTTCCTTCAGCAAACCAGACAAATTCCCTGCCTTCTTTTGACATCTCTCTGAGACCTTTACATATTTGTAATGTCCTTTTAGGATTTACAGTAAAAGTGTCATCCAGAAATCTTATATAATTAATTTTGCCTCGTTTAACAAGATAATCCACTTCTTGCAGTACATTTTCAGAACTTCTCATTCTATAGGTACCGCCATGAAAGCCCTCATGACAGAAGGCACATTTAAAAGGACATCCTCTACCTGTTATAATTCTCGGAAAGAGTATATCAAAACTCCTTAAAGGTTCTTTTAAAAGATCTCTATCAGGCACAGGTAAACTATCCAGATTATCTATAAACGGTGCATCAGGATTTCTAAGGATCTTTCCCTTATCTCTAAAGGTTATACCTTTTATATTTTCTACCTTTCCATAACCTTCCAGGAATCTTACAATCTCCAGAAGTATATTTTCTCCTTCTCTCCTTACTATTAAATCAATAGTGTTTTCAGTTTCAAGTATATTTATATCCATTACAGAAGCATGAGGACCTCCCATAATAATTACTATGTCCTGACACATTCTCTTTAATAATCTGGCACACCTTATACATCTGTATATATTTTCTGTAGTAGTATAAAATCCTACTATAGAAACTTTTTCACCCTTCATTTGTTCTACTATACCCTCAATATCAGGATAATCACTGTAAAGAAGACTTACTTTATAGCCCTTCTGTTTTAATACAGTTCCAAGGTAAAGAATACCCATCTGAACATTGGAGGAGTCTTTTTCAAAATTCAGGCCATAACTATATCCTAAAGACATAAGAAGAATATATTCTGAATCTTTATTAAATTTCTTATTTAATTTCACAGGGAATTATATCCACCTTTTACTAAATAATACTATACTCTTGCAAAAATAATAGCATGCAGATCTTCCATACGTTTATAAAAATCTTTAATTCTCTTATAAATTTCATCTGATCTTAATCCTTTAAATATATTTTCTTCTGCCAGTTTTAATATTTCTTCAACATTCCTTTTACCTGAACTGAGATCATAAAGGGCTGTATCAATCTTATCAAGGGTTTTCTGCCCATAAAATTTATCTAATAAAAGGAGATTTTCATCATTGTATCTCAAAGGATAAGATCTTATAGGATAATACTTTAAAAAATCTTCTTCCTTCACCTGACACGGTGAAATAATACTTTCATAATATTTAAGATCAAAAAATCTCTTTATACCGATATCACCAGAAAAAAAATCCAGCCATGTAGTATTAATACCAAAGGATTTGAGAGCAAAATTTGTTTCAATTATTGCCGGAGTAATCTCTTTTGATACCTCCAGCATAATTTCTCTTACCGCTCTATCAAAGTTTTCTCTAAGATTTGTCAACTCATATTCATTTAGATACTCACTCTCACAAAAACAGGTTTTATGGGATAATCCTGTTTTACATTCAGAATCAATTATTTTCAATCCGAATTTTTCAGGATATTTCATAATTCTTGTACCCGGATAGGGAGCAAGTAAAGTAGCACTTACATTGATCATGCCAGGAGCAATCTTCATTAATTTCCTTATAAAATCCAGATTTTTTTCATATAATCCAATAGATTCCATAGGTCCACCAATAATAAAATTTATTGATATTCCAGGCAACATAGCATCAACACAACAGGTTACTACCTTTTCTATCTGTTCAAGGGTTATATTTTTCTGATATAAATTAAGAACCTTCTCTTCTGAACATTCTACTCCTAACTGAAGTATTGCCAGTCCTGCAAGACTCATCTCATAGATTAACCGGGGGTATCTGGCCAGAAGATCCACACGACCTTCTGCAAACCAGACAAAATTCGTACCTTCTTTTGATCTTTCTCTAAGACCCCTACATATTTCTATAGTTCTTCTGGGATTTACAGTAAAAGTATCATCTAAAAATAATATATATCTAACTTTCCCTTTATTAAGATAATAATCTACTTCCTGCAGAACATTCGTGGCACTTCTAATTCTATAGGTACCCCCATGAAAGCCTTCATGACAGAAGGCACATTTAAAAGGACATCCTCTGCCTGTTATAATTCGAGGATATAATATAGAAGTCATCTTTAGCTGTTCATCTTCCAGAAGATCTATATCAGGTAGAGGCAAAGAATCAAGATCATCTATAAAAGATGCACTGGAATTAGAAAATTTTTTCTCTTTTTCTCTGTAAGTTATACCTTTTATATTTTTCAGTTTTCCATATCCTTCAAAATAAAATCTTACAATTTCTAAAAGTATATTTTCTCCTTCTCCTCTTACAATTAAATCAATACTTTCTTCCCTTTCAAGTATATCCATATCCATTACAGTAGCATGGGGTCCACCCATAATAATTATTATATCAGAAAAAGTTCTCTTTAAAACTCTGGCACATCTGATACATCTATATATATTATCAGTATTAGTATAAAATCCTACAATAAAAACTCTTTCCTTTTTTACCTTTTCTACTATAGATTCAATATCAGGATAATCACTATAAAGGAGTTTTACTCTATAACCATTATTTTTTAATACAGTTCCAAGGTAAAGAATCCCTATTTGAATATTACGAGTTTCTTTCTCCAGTCTTTCACCGAAACTATATGCCAGGGATATAAGAAGAATTGTCCGGTGTTTTTCCTGAATATTTTTATGTAATTGCATATAACTTCCCATCATTTCCCCCGAGATAAATACAGCCATTTCCTACCACAGGAGAAGAAAACTGTGTAGCACAAGATTCCAGAGTCCATTTCTGCAGGCCATTTCTGGTATCAAGAGCATAAATTCTACCTTCCCCCGTTCCAAAATACATAAAATCATCCACTACTGCAGGGGAAGAAATATTATCCCACGAAAAGAATGCCCATTGACGTTCGCCCCTTCTGGAATCAAGAGAATAAAGAACTCCTGCTATTTTATCAAGCTCTTTCATATATGTTCTTGTTGTTACAAAAACAGAAGTATCTGTAAGAACAGCTGTTTCAGACACATCATCGCCCTCTATTTCTGCGATCCATTTTCTACTTCCATTAATCATATCGAGAGCATATATATAACCGGCACTTACATAAATCGTTCCTCTTAACACGGCAGGAGATGAATATATATTTGTTTTCATTTTATAGGTCCACCGTACTTTACCTTGAATTATATCTATTGCATAAAATATTCTTTCAGAACCGAAAAAGACAAGCCTTTCAAATACTACAGGGGAAGAAAATATAATTCCCTCTGTCTTTAATCTCCATTTTTCTTTACCTGTGCTGACATCAATGGCATAAAATATTTTATCTGTAGAACCTATATATAATGTATCTTTTACTACAGCAGGAGAAGAACAGATTATATCACCAGATTGATAACGCCATTTCTTTTCTCCTGTCTTTCCATCCAGAGCATAGACTTGCCCCTCTTTTGTTCCAAAATATAATATATTATCTACCAGAACAGGGGAAGAAATAACGTGTGAATCAGAAAATTTCCACAGGAGTGAACCAAGTTCTATATCTATGGCATGAAGAATACCCTTCTCTGTAACTACATAAAGCTTATCCTCCACCAGAATAGGAGAAAAATAAACATTCCCTTCCGTAGAATATGTCCACAAAAGATTCCCTTTTAGAGCGGGTTTGCCGGACATACAGGAGGTATGCTGCAAATTTCCCTTATAACAGCACCATTGTTCCATAAATAAATAGCTCCTTAATAGCAAAGATTCTCTTTAATGAATTGTTCAGAGTTGAAGATTCAGAATTGAAAGTTTCAGAATATCTCTAAACTCTAAACACTGAACTCTTAACATTTATAACCTTTTTAAGGCATTATCTATTCTCACCAGACCTCTACCTACTTCCCAGGAATGTCTCTTTATATCTTCAGTAGTATCATATAATAAATTTTCCGCTTCTGTATTAGTCATATTTCTTTCACCTATTATAGCAGTAAAAACACCACTCACATGAGGACATGCCATAGATGTACCACTGTAAGCAGCAAATTTTCCGCCAGGAATTGTAGAATATACACTAACTCCCGGGGCTGCAATGTTTACCCTGGGGTCACGATTTGTGAAACTGGCAGGGTTTTTATTTTTATCCACTGCTCCTACTGAGACAGTTGCAGAATAAAAAGCAGGAAAACTCGGACCTATAACTTCGTTCCCTGATGCCGCCACAAGAATCAAACCCCTCTCATGAGCAGCAGTGAGAGCTTCATGCATAGCAGTTGCAGGAAAACGTGAACCCAGACTCATACTTAAAACCTGAAGGCCATTAGTTACAGCCCAGTCTATGGCTGCTACTATGCTTGAAGTTCTTCCACCTCCACTGGCGCTCAGAACTTTAAGGGCATAAAGATCTGCTCCTGTAGCTACACCGCGGAGATTCTCTGCAGACGAAGGATAAGCTGCAGCTATACCGGCGCAGTGAGTTCCATGACCGTTGTCATCAAAGGGATCTTTAGTATCATTATCAAAATTATAACCGCCTTTAACATTATCTTTAAGACATGGATGGTTGTAATCTATCCCTGTGTCTATTATACCAAGCTTGATACCTCTTCCTTCAGCATTCATATCCCAGGCGTGAGGAGCGCCTATAAGTTGCATATTCCAGTCTTTGCTTCCTCCGTTTTTACCTTCTCCTTCCATAGGACGTATAAGTCCCACAGGATGATCCAATTCTATAAAACGAACAGAACTCAATTTTAAGATAGCCTCGAGTAAATCTTTTTTTGTCTCCATTATAATAGAATCAGTTGTTTTAAATTTCTTTAATATATCTCCGTACTTTTCAATTTCACTATCCAGTATTTCTTTAAAACCTATAATCACTCTTAACCTTTCAGATTTGAGCTCTTCTCTAAAGTAATCCTCTAAAAGCTTTTGATAAGTCTCATTTTCCCTGTAAGATTCTGAAATAACTTTATTTACTTCCTCTGTAAAGAACTCTCCTATATGTTCCATATTTTCCAGGCTATTGCCTTATCCCTCCTCTTTAAAAATTTTAGTTATTATATTATAGCAGGAGTTTTACATTTTGAAAATTAAAAAATTAAAATGTTAAAACAGTTTTTATCTAAAAAAGGAACTAGTAATTACAGAAAATGTCAGGCCAGAGGCAATGGGTGATGCAGAAAAGGCATATCTTTTGCTCCAGAGCCCGGACAGGAAGAGGTGTGTATATTTAAAATTTTTTGGATACTTTTTTACCTGGAGCGGTACCAAGGTTATTCTCACTGAAATGGAGTAGATAAATTCTTTTCCATTTTCTTAGTTTCTTCATAATCAAATATAGCTCTCATTATGGTATAAACCTCAGTTAATATAACCAGAAATAGCAAATTGCCAAGGCCCTCACCGGTTTTATCTGTTAGAGCCAGAAAAATAGCAACAAAAGGGGTAAGTATAGCTGTTGCAGTATAAAGTATAAAAGATCTCTTTATAATTTTATATTTTTCTTCCGGTGTTTTTTCTTTTTCTTTCTTCAAAAAAAATCAAACTCCTTAAAATAATTTAATTTTATACAAAACTTACTGACCTTAAAATCCTTTTCGCTTTACCCTTATCAGTATTAAATGTTCCCGTCATTAATTGATTATATGCTTGAATAAAATTTTATGTAAGTCTTAAAAACCTAATATAGCTATTAGACTAGAACCAGACCTCTTCTATTATTTAATTTCCTCGGGATAAGGTGGTAATAGCAGAGCATTTTGATTATTTTTTATTTTTTCTTTAACTGATACTGCAAAATTAATCCACCTTTCCCTTTTTGTGGTAGAATTCTTCCATATCTTATTTGCAACTTTTATACCTTTATCTAACTCGGGTGTTGCTCTGGCAGGCATACTTTTCAGATAATACAATGTTCCTAAATATATATAAGCTTCTGGATAATTTCTTTTGAGTTTAATAGATCTGGTAAGATCTGTCTCAGCTTCTCTATCAGCAGTAGTTGAAATACCTTTATTTTTTTCATATGCATACATATAAAAATAGGTAACACCTCGCAGATAATAGGCATCAGCAAACGATTTATCCTGACTTATAGCCATATCAAAAGATTTTATTGCACAGGCAAAATTACTCGTAGGCCCACTGGGATGTGCAAAAAGCCTGAGGCCAACTGCAAGCTCTCCTATACCCTCTGATAAACGAGCTTTACCCAGTGTTTCTCTTCGTATAATCCTATCTCCAAACCAACAGGCAGCTATAACTAAAACTGCTATAACTGATAGAGTTATTATTCTGGTTTTTTTCTCAGCTTCTTTTTGTTTTGCACCAAAATCTTTGAGATCATTTAATATTTGCTCTCCAGCTTTATCTTCTTCATGAAGATCATCTTCAGGAGAGGGGGAAACATTTTGATTATCTTCCATAAATTTTACCTCCTTAAAAGAAAATTTATAAGAATATCATATTAAAAAATACAATCACTGTCAATCAGAAGATTATTATAAAAAATTGACAAAAATTTTTCTACTATAAAATAATTTAACACTTCACAAATTATTAATTACCACAATATATCTAAAAAATTATTGTTAATTTTTTTTACACTTAATAAATAATTATTAGTTTTCAGCTTTTTTCCTTAAGCTGATTGCTTTAAACATAAAAGTATGTCTACTGAAGCTAATAATTTAACAATAATGAAAATTCCTATGCATTTAAATTAATAAATAACTATAATAATCAGGCTTCAAAACATAAAAAATGATCTGGTACAGACTTTGCATTTAAATAAAGAAAAAAATAAATATCAAAAAAAGAAGGAGAGCATAAAAATGGAAAAAAGAATTTTATTAATAGATGATGAACCAGCTTTAAGGAGAAATTTAACAATGTTCTTATTACAGGAAAACTACGAAGTAGAACCCTGTGAAAGTGGATTAAAAGGATTAAACAAGCTTGAAATGTACAGAAAAACAGGTCTATCAGTAGATTGTGTCATTACAGACCTGAGATTACCTGATATTGACGGAATAAAGTTATTAAAAGTAATTAAAAATAAATACCCTCAGATACCTGTAATAATAATTTCCGGTTATGGAAATAACAATATCATTAAAGAAATCGAAACAGAAAAAGGGGACGGCTATCTTGATAAGCCCTTTACTTCTGAAGAATTAACAAACCTTCTGAAGAAAGTTGCAGAAAAACACTTTGAAACTATAACTCCCGGGAAAATAAATACAGAAAAAAAATCTCAGGAAAAAACAATAAGTGCTTATGCAATGCTAAGGTTCAGGAACAGTAACAGTCTTATACCTGCTTTCAGAGAACTTTATTTTATGGATAATATACTTTATTGTGATGCCACAGGAGGTAACTATGACATAATACTGCTTTTACAGGGAAATGAGATGGAAGAAATAGAAAAAATTATTCAAAAAATAAAAAAACTTGATGATCTGGAAGATATTGATCTTATGACAGTAAAGAAACCTGTACTGGACGAAAACTTAACTCATATTATCTCTTCTATTGAAGAAGCACTGCAAAAGGATAAACTTAAGGGAGAATATATAAACGATAGAAAATTTCCTGGCCTTACATCCTATGTGTTGCTGGAAATTGAAAGAGAAAAATTTGAAAACCTTTATCCTGCACTTTATTTCTCTGATAATGTAGTATCTTGTGATGTTACTAAAGGAAAATATGATATCATTTTATTACTACAGGCTCAGAGTTTTGAAGAAATCCGTAAGATAATAAGTGAAAAAATTCAACCTCTTGATGGTGTCATTAGAATAAAAGAATGCCCTGTAATTAAAATGTTTGATTGTGAAATAGCTCTATCAGAAAAATATTATTCCTGAAAGGTAATGAAATGAAAAATCCCTTATCTGGTTCGGTAATTAGGAATAAATATGCCTTATTTATTATTATCTGTCTTTCCATCTTTATTCTTATGCAAAGTCCTTTATCTATAGTGGGGAACGGAGTTCCTGCACATGATTCCGGAATTTTTATATATATTTCCTGGGAGCTATTACATGGGAAAATCCTTTATAAAGACCTCTGGGATCATAAAGGGCCTATAATATTCTTACTCGATGCCCTGGGGTTAGTCCTTGGCGGTGGTAGTCCTCAGGGGGTATGGTTAATAGAAATTCTATCATTGACTATCAGCGGTTATCTGGGATTCAAAGTTTTATCATCTGTTTTCAAGGTCCGGGCTGCACTCTTTGGAACCATTATATGGCTTATAACACTGATTTCAATTCTGGAACAGGGAAATCTTACAGAAGAATATGCACTCCCTTTTCAATTTTTAGCACTATATATTTTTTCGAAATTATCCGCCACAAAAGAAATTTTAAAAAGGTTTATTCTTCACTTCTTTCTGGGTGTATCATGTGGCATTACATTCCTATTAAGAGCAAATCTTATTGGCATATGGATAGCAATTTTCATAATCCTCTCAATTGAACGCTTCTATCACAAACAATACAGAATTCTCTTTTATGAATATATTTCTATTTTAGCAGGTCTGTTTATTGCAGTTCTGCCATTTCTTATTTATATTCTACATTATAATATACTGGAAGAAGCTATTTCTGCTATATGGAATTACAACAGAATCTATACAAATGTCTCTATCACAAGTAAACTTGAAAGTTCTTTTAATACAATTAATTATTTAGGCTCCTCAGGAGCTAATATATGTATTATTTTCGGCTTTTTATTCAGTATTTACGCAATAAAATATAATATGGTAAATTATGAGCAAAATTTATTAATTAAAACCAATATTCTGGGATTTATAACAACAATAATACTTTCCGGGCTTTCGGGAAGGTTTTTTGCCCATTATTCAATAGCTTATCTACCTGTTCTGGCTATAACAATAAGTTTTTTATACTGGAACGTTGAAAAGATACAGAACAATGAAAATTCAAAAAACAAATCAATCAGTAATTATATTTTGATTTCTCTAATCATTTCTTTCGGATATTTTCCTTTCTTTTATAACCTATCTACTATTAAAAACAATTTAAAAAACATTCCTCCGGAAAAAACCATAGCAGAATTCATAATGAATAAAACAGAAAAAAATAATTATGTTCTGATATGGGGTTCAAGGCCTTATATAAATTTTCTTGCCCGGAGAAGTTCACCTACACGGTTTTTGTATTGTTTTCCTCTTGTTACAAGAAATTATACTCACGAAAAAATAATTCATACCTTTATGGAAGAGCTAAATACCAGGAAACCTTCTATCATAGTAGACTTGAGTCCCTGGTGTAATATGGCGCCATCTCTTAAAACATGGAAAACCAATACAATAAATAACAAATATTATTATATACCCGAGGAACTTGAAAGTTTCTATGTATTCGTAAAAAATAATTATAAAATAAAAAATGTATTTGTAGATGATGAAGGAAAAGAAATATATATATATTATCTTGGAGAGGATAATAATGAATAAAAATATAAAATATAAAATAATCAATTTGCTAAATAATAGAAAAAGAACTGTTATAAACAGAAGTGACTGTATCTCTGCAGCTGTACTTATTCCAATTTTTCTGAAAGAAAATGAATATCATTTACTTTTCACAAAAAGATCAACCACTGTGGAAACTCATAAAGGTCAAATTTCTTTTCCAGGCGGTGTAAAAGATAAAAAAGATAACTCCTTCGAAGAAACTGCCTTAAGAGAAAGTTACGAAGAACTTGGTATTATAAAAAAAGATATAGATGTTCTTGGTGCTCTGGATGATGTAATAACAGTGACCGGTTACTGTATATTTCCCTTGATTGGAATTATACCCTATCCCTATGATTTTAAAATCAATAAGACTGAAGTAGATGAAATTATAGAAGTGCCTGTGAATGTTCTTTTAGACAAAAAAAATTACAGGGAAGATAAGAATTACATATATAAAGGAATACCCTGCCACTATTGCTGTTTTAGATATGGTAAACACGATATATGGGGAACAACAGCCGGAATTGTAAAAAATTTTCTGAGTCTGGTTTATGATTGGAATTATGAAGAATAAAAAAGAAAGAGAGAGAATATGTGACAGTGAGATCTTATAAAAGAATTTTTTTCGTCTCACGTTTCACGTCTCACGATAATATGAGATCATCATCAGACACCCTTACTTACCGGAAAGATATGATTTTTTTTGTAGAAGGAAGCAGATATTTCATCAGATTTTATCTCTAAATTTTAACTAAAACACCTGTTTTTTATCTATTTAAAATCAATTATTACTGATTTCGGATTTAAAATTCAAAAAATAGCCATGGCAATTCGTAACAAAATATAACAAAATAATATAAATCTATCTCCAAAAGCAGAAACTATCTTAAGGAAAATTCCCCGAAAGGTTATTAAAAAAATTTACAAAAAATTTATCTTATATAAATAACACCTTTGTAAACCACATAAAAACCTGTAAAATCAAGGCTTTTACAAAAATAAGCGGCTGAAACTATTAAGAATTTTTTTAAGGCAAAATTTGACCTCACATTGAATCAACATTATCTTTCAACCCGAGCTCTCTCAAAGCCACCCGGATCTCCTCCACATTCTGAGTATTTACACCGCCATCGGGCTCAAACTCAAAACTCACTGATAACTTAAGGCTCTTATTAGCATGATGTTTCCCCAGCACCTTGGCATAAAAATTCATCCACTTCTGAGGAGTAATAGTTCCCTGCCATATAATTTTTTTTGCCGGAGCCGGTGGAGGCGGAAAATCATCCTCTCCTTCTCCATTTCCTTTTTCCAATTCATCCGATTTTTTCGTAATATTAATATATAAACTCTGTGATATATCGCCACATTTAGCAGTAACAATAAAACTCCCCGGCACATCTTCTGCCTCATATAATCCACTTCCATCTATCGCTCCACCTGTAGCATCCCATACAACATTATCAACGGCAAAAGGATTATTATTCTGATCAAATCCTTTAACTGTAAAACTCCTCTTCTCTCTGCACTCAATCTTTACATTTTCCGGCCATATAACCAGACTTGCCAGCCTGGGCGGTTCTATCTTTTTTATAGCCCTATCAGCAGTAATTATAAACATATCCTCAGATATTTCCACATCAGAAACAGATAAATTTTCATCAAAATAAAAAGGCTCATACCTGCCATCAGGAGTTTTACCCACATAACCTATAATTTTATTCACTACTCCCCTTGCAATAGTATCCTTTAGATTTTCAGGATGCAACAGACGTGGAAACTGAGGAGAAGCAAAAAAAGCATCCCTTACGGATTTAGTGCTCCACTCGGTAAATGCAGGAGGCCAGTTGCGAACAAGGAAATTAGCCCCTATGGCATCCTCAATATCTCCGTCCTGCTTCAATCTGTTTATAATAAGTCCTGTCATATTAGGAGCAGCACTGGAATGGACCAGGCCCAGATCCACAACTCTTAATGTATTATTCTTTCCAAGAAGTATAATATTTTTATAAGATCTCCAGACACATTCTTTTAAATCCCTCAAAGATTTCTTCAAACTCTCAGAAAGCTGCCTCTTCTGAGAGTCATCAAGCCGCAGTTCCTCCGCTTCATCTTCTATCTCCTGCCAGGCAAGCACTTTACGGGCTTCTTCCTTGAGGTTGCTTTCCTGTTCCACAACAGCCCATATTAGAGCACTCTTAAAGGTTCTGGCAGACGTTCCATGTTCTCTTGTCATAGTTTCAATCATAGACATCAGATTTTTATCTTCTATGGAATACTCAGGAGATAAAATAATAAGAGTCAGAGCAGGTCTATCCTGGATTTCCTTACTTTTTTCCGGGAAATAAATTTTATCTATCCCGCCGCCTGATTCAAATACTTTCTTTATTTCTTCTTTTACTCTCTCTACAATTTTCTCCGGCTTAATACTGGCACGGCGGTCCGACAGAAGTTTATTCAAATTCGGTCTTATACTGAATTTAAACCTGTTCTTTTCATTTGACAGATAATAACAGGAAGAACTTAAAGTCTCCAGTGCTGGTTCAATATTTCCTGTATTAAGAAAGGGTTCTGCCACAGCAAGCCTTATTTCCGGCACTGTCGCTTCACCTTCTTTAATCTGACCTCCATTGGACTCAAAAAATATAACAGTGGCTATCTTCCTGTGAAGCCTTGACTCTTTAATTTCCTTTACTGCTTCATTATCGAGTCTTATAGCATGGGATTCTGCCTTACCACATATATCAGTAGTAATTGCAGATTCAAGCCTGTTTTCTCCTAACTGTTCAAATACAGAAGCTCGAAATAAAGGATTATCTAAAGGAGCTGTCCCGGAACTTATAAGAAGATCTTTATGAGCACCTTTATAACCTTCCTGATAGGCTTTTGAAACCCATAGAGCAAGCAATCTTAATACTCCTCTTGTCTGCTGAAATCTTGGAAGCCCCTGCCATTTCCTTTCAAAAACACTTAAAACCATAGGATGAAATGGATAAGTAGTGGCAAAAACTTCACGGGCATTATCTACTGGAAACCATCCGGGAACTTCCTGACGGTGTTCGACTATCCACTCTCCATAAACTTTGCAGATATCCATAGCATCTTTACTGATATTAACTTTTCCATTGGAAGCTATAGCCTTTAAATTCCATTCAAATAATCTGCGTCTTATAATTTCAGATGTCTCTGACTCGGCAGACATAAATACAGCTTTACCGAGTCTATCCATAAGTTTTTTTAATCTGTTGAAATCAGCCTGATCTTCATCTGTCATTTCCATTTCAGAAGCAGGTATGGATACAGCTAAAACTACATTATCCTCTCCTCTGGCAACTTCAGATAGGTTTTGCATAAAATTATATAATTGAGCAGCAAGACCGCTTTTACGATTTCTGCTTACATAATTCATAAGTTCATCTATAAGGATGAGACATGGTTTATTTTCAGGAAGTATCTTTCTGATGACATCTCCCGCAGGAGCCATCATTTGTTTCTCATGTTCGGCTACTAAGCTCAGTCCCTCTTTACCTGATAATTGATAGGCAATCTCTCCCCAGGGAGTTTTGCGGACAGGAGTGCCGTCAGTTCCGCCCCGGCCTGTAAGAGAATCAAACTCTGTACCCACAAATACGGCTATATTTGCCTGCGGCACTTTATTTACACCGGCTTTTTCCATCAATCTATTCACACCGCTCCAGTTTTTTGCTTTATCACCGTTATGGGCCAGGTGATAAAGAAGGGTAAGCGTATGAGATTTACCGCCTCCGAATTGAGTAGACAGATTAAATATAGGAGAAGATTCCATTTTTATGCCGTTCAGCCGGCGTAATACTTCAGACGAGAGAGCCATTATATTCTGTGTTATATAAGTTCTTTCAAAAAAACGTTCAGGATTTTGATAATCTTCAGGTGCTCTACCATCACGAACCTGATCCAGGTGAACTGCAAATTCAGATGCATCAAGAGGCTTGCCTTCTCTTAAATCTTCTCTCGGTGTTACTACTTTATACCAGGGTTTTAAATTGGACATAGAAATTGGCTCCCTTCGAAATTATAACGTTATATCTGCTTCTATCCATCCTTATATCTTCAACGCTATTTCCTCCTTTAGACAGTTCGCTTACTTTCTTAATTAATTCTTTAAATTTATTTTTTCTCTCTTCTATATCCCGGTCTGATTTTTTCAAAGTACTATATTCAATATTTTCCAGGAAAGTGACAATAACTTTCACAGGTCTTTTTATCTCAAGTGATTCATTTAAAATAAGCTGACCATTATCATATATGCCTTCTATTGATAACATTTTTTTCATCTCTTTTTGTTTGGATTTACCGGATACATTTTTAATATATTGAATATAATTTAAATAACATTTAAATTTTCCTCTATAAATAACGTTTTTAATAATTTGTCTGAAGTGAAAAAAATACAGGATGTATCTTTTAATATCAGGGCAGAAGCAAATTGCAAAGAATCCAGAGTTCGTAAACCTTTATTACCATATTTCATCAATAAGTCAGAAGCTGTTTCTATAATTTGAGTTTCCAGTTTTATCCATTGAAATTTATTATAATCACTTTGAAAACAGGAAATTACTTTAATTGCATTATCTTCTTTGAGACTTCCTTCTCTAACTTTTTTCCATAAAGCAGAAAGAACTTCAATTCTGGTAAGTTCGGATAGATAAATATCCTCTACATTTGAAAGAGTATTTAAAATTTTATTGGAATCAATCTCTTTATGATAAAGTTTTATCAGAGAAGATGTATCAATAAAAGCTTTCATAAAGCACTCCTTCTTTCCTCTATAATAGCATCACAGAGAGATTCATTATAATCTTTCAAAATTTCCATACTTTTAGAAAAGGAAAATTTATTTAGATCGATCTTTTTTTTACCGGCAATTTCTATTTCTTCGAGAAAAGTGACAATAACTTTCACAGGTCTTTTTATCTCAAGTGATTCATTTAAAATAAGCTGACCATTATCATATATGCCTTCTATTGATAACATTTTTTTCATCTCCTTTTGTTTGGATTTACCGGATACACTTTTAATATATTGAATATAAGTCAACCCTGCAAGTTCTGCTTCTTTAGCGATAATTTTTCTTGCAATATGAACCTGCTGTAAAGCCGGATCTTCCGGGAATTCTTCTTTTACCAATTTTTCTATTTTTTCTAAATCTTCCTGACTAATTTTATGCATACATAAGTTTCCCTTTAGCTTCCGGTATATCTCTACCAATTTCTCTGGCAGTTTCTATCCATTCTGTCATAACTACCTGTACATTTTTCATAACTTCATCATATGTTTTACCATCAGCCATACATCCCGGCAATTCCGGCACTTCAGCTATATAAGAATCATCTTCTTCGCTCCAGTAAATAATTATTTCATATTTCATACTCAGGCAACTTTTACTTCTACCTTGCTAAATATAAAGTTTCTTTCTACAGGTATTTCCTGTCCATCTTCTCTTAATGCTTCAATATGCGATTCAATAGCCTCTTTTATATTCCTGAACGTTTCTTCAACCGTTTCTCCCTGTGAAAAACAGCCAGGAAGGGCAGGCACTTCAGCCCAGTATCCTCCCTCTTCTGCCGGGTGTAAAATCGCTGTATATTCCATAAACTCATCTCCTTATTGTCTGAACCGGGATTTTCTGGATTAAGGGATTAACAGGATTTATTTAAACCTTATAATTCTATCTGATAAATCCATCTTCTTCACTGACTTCTTTTTATGCGATATCTCTCCGGTGTAATAACAATTAAATTTTTCTCTATATCATCATTTTTTATTTGTGAAAAATATTTTATAAAAATACTCAAAGTTTCATCCAGCGTACGACGATAAATTTTAACCAGAATAATTCCTCCGCAATTTTCTGCCGGAAATCTGACAATTCTGGAAAAATCCTTATCCATAGTTATAATTATATAATTTTCTTTACAGGCCATCTGATAAATTTCTTCATCTGATATGCCGGAAAGACCTTTATCTCTTACGCTGAGAACATCATGGCCGAGATTTTTCAGATAATCAATAATAGGGTCAAATAAGTTTTCATCACCTAAAAACCTCAAACTGCAACACCTGCTTCTTCATCAGCAAGTATTGCCGCATAATACAAACAGGCCTTTATATCATCATCTGTAATATTTGGATAAGCTTTTTTTATACCTTCTTTATCTTCACCTGCAGCCATAAGACCTAATATTATATGAACAGGAATTCTGGTTCCTTTAATACAGGGTTTTCCACTGCATATTTTCGGATCACATATTATCCTTTCTAATTGACTTTTCATAGATTTTATCCCACCTTTCTATTAAAATCCAAGTCCTTTCTTTCTCGTCATTACCCCGTCAATCCATCTCTTTTCATCAGTATTAGACGGATATAAAGCCGAGAAAGCCTGGGCAAGTTTCCAGAAACGAAGATCCTGCCCCACTGCATCTTCCACAAGAAACCTTTTCAGTGCCTCACTTCTTCCGGCACCAAAAAGGAGCATTGCCTGATGAAGCCGATCCATTACTGTATTTCCCGCTTCAGGTCTGGAGATATCTCCTGTATCTCTGTTAATCTCTTCTGTATCAGCCAGCAGTTCTTTAAACAGATCCATTTGTTTATCTTTTTTCTTCTTTTGTTTTGGAACCGGACTGTCATTTTTGCCGAAGAGAAATCTTGACCTCTCCGACACGGGAAGAAGTCTTGCTTTATTTCCTTTTATTTCAACAACAGAAGAAAGTTTGTCCATATGTGCTCCAAGTCCCTGGGCAATCTTCCTGGCAGTATCATATTCAAGAACAAATCCTCCTGCAGGTTTCTTTTTACTGCCTTCGGATTCTTCATCTTCACTTTCTTCTTCTTCATTATTTTCTACTGATTCAACTTTACCATTACCTGTAGAAAGTGTCCAGAGCCACATAGCAGTAAGACGTGAGTCTTCTTCAAATCCTGATGCATCGGCATCTTTAAATATCATATTAAGAGCTTCTTTTGACACGGCAGCCCAGATATGTTCCAGATATTCTCTTAAAGTGACTACTTCTCCGCTTGCTTTTTCTACACGGCTGTAACGGGAAAATACTTCAAGAGCAGGGCCGAGACAGGCAAATATAGCATCTGCTCCAACTATACCTTCTGAGGCCAGACGAGGCATCCATTCGTGGATTTTTACAGGTAGTTCCTGTAAGACATCACGCCAGTCTCCTATTAAGTTAGTTCGAAGGCCACCATCAGGAGATTCACGGGGACGACATACTAAATGAACTGATGAAGCAAGAGCGGCAGAATCTTGTGATCTAAGTCTGCCAGGTCTTTCTGTATCTATTGGCCAGGAACCAGTTATAATCCATCCCGCATCTATCATAGCCTGAAGCTGTGCTTCCCAGCCTGATGTGGATTTATGGGCAAAAACAACAACACCTATACCATCAGGATGTAAAATTCTTCTTCCTTCTGCCATAGCTTGTGCCATAGTAGATTCAAAATAAGCATTATCTTTACCTTTTATTTCGTCTACGATGCATTCCTCATCTTTTGGAGCAAGTTCAGAATTAAATAAATCTATATGTATATCTCCCACTGTTCTTTTGAGCCATACAATAAAGAAATCTGAAAGATCTGCATATGGAACAGCATCATAATAAGGAGGATCAGAAATAAATGCCTGGGCAATATCATCGGGAAGCGAGTGTTTACTGGCATTAACCTTATAGACAGTTCCTTGATTAGATTTCTTAAGTGCTTCTTTAAATATTACATTATATACCCAATCTATTGCTCCTGATAAACCTATATCTGATAATATATTAGTATCAACATAATCCCATACTATAGGTAATGCCTGCCTACCAAATACATGTTCAACTTTTTCGGCAGGTATGTTCCAAATAACTAAACTAGCACATTTATCAGCACATCTATCAATAGCCATAGCTAAACATGTTTTAACGGCAATATTCAATCCGTCATCCACAGGATTATTTGTATTACCATTACAAGGAATTTCATTTCCATTTCGGTCAATCTCTGTAGGGGCGTTCAATTGAACGCCCCTACACAGGCGAACCAATTTAACGAGGGTAGTCAGTGCCAGTAATTGTCTGGATGTAAAAAGATCTCCCCATTGTTCCATACCATATAACTGCACACGAAATCCCAGAGTTCCCTGAGGGGGTAATGGTTCATCCGGCACAAGGGATAACCCCGTAGGGGCGTTCAATTGAAGGCCCCTGCAACGACGTTCCAATTCTTCTTTCGCCTTCCTCACAGCCTCCAGATCCCTTTCCGCAGGCAATCGGTAAAATCGTCCCTGCTGTCCCAATCTTGTAGTTACAACACAGAATAATCTTGCATCATTAGCCCCGCCTTTTCTGGCTTTAAGCTGTTTTCTGACTGATGCAACAGGAGTAGTATAGCCACAGCAGGGGCAGGTGGCAGAACCTCTTTTTACTGTACCATCTTTAACATCTTTAGAAGTGGCATCCTCTATAATTTCAAAGTTTACTCTCTTATTTTCAACATCAGGAACAATTCTTAAAGCCGCAGATTTACTGCTTTTCTTTGCAAGCCACAGACTTCTCATTAAAGGAACTTCTGCACCGCACCCGGGACCTTCACAGATAATAGTCCTTGCCCAGAGATATGCAATAGGTGTAGCACCGTCAGGATCTTTCGGGTAAAATTCAGCAAGTTCTTTTTCTGCTTCTTTCTTTATCCATTCGCCCCATTTACGCACTTCATCTGCCAGAGTTTGACCATATTTCGGAATATACTCAAGAACTACTTTATTCAGTAATACAGCCACAGGATTAAGGTCACTCGCAAAGGCATCTGCTCCGACTCTGAGAGCCTCAAGAGGTATGGAACCTCCTCCGGCAAAAGGATCAACTACAAGAGGTTTTGTCCCCGGTATCCCTCCAAGACTTTCATGGGAAACCTGTGTCAAAATTCTGCTGGTTTCCAGGAATTCTGTTTTAGTAGAATTATCCCAGTTAGAAAAAGTGGCTATAAAATCAAGTAATGCTTTTCTTAGTTCACGATTATCATTCAATTTATCAGGATTTTTCTGATAAGCTATAAAATGTCCGAAGCTTTCATCTCCCTCTAATAACTTGAGCTTCACATTATCTTTAGCCCACTTCTTCATTAAATCCCTTGCAGTTTCCTGAAATTCAGAAGGACAGAGCGGATCTGCCGGGTCAGGCCAGAGAGCAGCACAGAGAACGGCACGGCAGGCAGCAAGAGGACGCCTTGCCCACCATATATGTAAAGTAGATATATGACCATGACGAATAGACTTCTCTCTTGTAGCCTGAGCAGAAATACGCTTTATCGGCAAATCTACTTCTATAAGCCTTCTGGGATATTTGGATGTATTACTCATTGATCTTCCTCCATTGTCAGAACCGGGATTTACTGGATTAAGGGATTAACAGGATTTTTTATCCCATCTTAATCCTGTTAATCTTTAAATCCTGAAAATCCAGGTTCAGACATTTAGCTTTATCACTCATTTGTTTTCCTCTATTGATGAGCCGGTTAAAAAGGGTTTATAATTTCCAAAAAATCATCTATTTTCTGTCCGGCTTGCATATCTTCTGTATATAAAACATTGCAGTTATTTTCTATAGCACTTCCTATTATCAGACTGTCATAATAAGAATAATTATATTTATCACAAATATTTAAAGCTAATTTTATTGTAGAAATACCGATTGTTTTTATCTCACATTTTTTTTCTAAAAAATCTATCAACTTTATAATATTTTGAGAATTCATCTTTAATTTTTTAGACATAACATTTGAAAGTTCATTTAAAACCTGGGTACTTATTACGGGATTCTTTTTGATAAGTCTCAGAGATATGTTTTTCCTGTATCTATCTTTTACTGTAGCATAAATCAGTATATTTGTATCCAGAAATATCTTATCTTTCATTGGCTTCCTCTCTGTTGAATTTAAAAGAACTTAAATCAAAATTATAATTTTCAAAGAACTTGTCTATTTCATCTTTTTCCTCATTCTTTTCATCATCAATTATCAGTATGACTTTTAAATTCTTTAGATTTAGTTTATTGTATTCTTCAGGTATTTTTATGAATCCATTTTCAGGTTTTGTATTGAATTCTACAGAATATATTTTTATCACCCCCACTTAAAAACTGATTTTATTCTGGCTATTTACCTAAAAGACTGCCGCCAGCAGGAATTTCTTTCCCCTGTTGTCTGTAAGCCAGTATCATTTCCTGTGAAACATCTTTTAACTCCTCTCTGCATTCTTCCAGATTCCTACCTTCAGTTATTATCTCCGGCCACTCTACTAGCTGTCCCATATATCCAGATTTGATCTTTATATATTTTGCTGTATAAGTGCTGAACATAATAATTCCCTTTTCATTATCCTGCTAATCTTTAAATCCCGATAATCCCGGTCCATTTTTCAGGCTCCTTATTTCTTCTATTGATAAGCCTTTTAATTCTGAAATTAATTCTTCTGCAAAACCTTTTATAAGACTTTTCTTTATATTTCAAAATTTATTCTCCTCTATTTCAAGTATCCTTGCAATTTCTTTCCTGTCTATTCCGGCCTGAAGCATTTTTCTGGCAGAGTCAATTTTTCCTTTTTCAATTCCTTTTTTTATACCCTCTTCAATTCCTTTTTCAATTCCTTTTTCAATTCCTTTTTTTATACCCTCTTCAATTCCTTTTATTCTTGCAGTTTCTAAAGCTCCGCTTTCGTCACGAAGTGCTTTCAGTCTTGCCTCA
>Ga0302241_1000639_pt1 | contig 30280 bp, 32 predicted proteins | sample AAG_UR_Arg_MG_FD_193532 | JGI IMG/M metagenome (GOLD analysis project Ga0302241, IMG submission 193532) | Enriched activated sludge microbial communities from anaerobic digester in WTTP, New Holstein, Wisconsin, United States - AAG_UR_Arg | ecosystem: Engineered > Bioreactor > Anaerobic >... | reverse complement strand
GAATACAGGCAATATCTATCAAACATTGCAGCATAAAAAATACCGCCAACCATAAAAGGGTTAGCGGCATCAAATGCTTTTGTTTTTTGTACTGTCTACTTGACGGGGGGCACTTCACTTCATCCACTTAGGGATTATATGCCGATGGTGCCACCACATCCTTCTTAGAATGCCTTAATTAACGCATAATTAGAATTATATTCAGTTTCTAAACGCTTATTTGTTTCTTCCATTTTTTGTGAAAGCAATTCATACTCATTCAAAAATTGATCTGCATCAGCAGACTCTCTATACGAATAATACTGAATGAGGGTCTCCATTGCTTTTTCAGTCATTTCCGTACATTCATTATAATCATTTAGTACACTTATTGTGTTTGAAATATCAACATTATGCAGTTTTGCTTTATTAATTACATCTTGCGCATCTTGATCAATTGAAGATTTCCCAGTCTTAAAGTCTTGCATTACCTCATCTAACTCGCTCATAAAATCTGAAAATATTACTCCATTATCAATATGAGTAGTACTAAACTGAATTGAAATCTGCATCATCTGCAATGCATCACTATATTCTAACAATTGGTTATGAAGATCCATTATATCCACATGTAATTTCAATTTTTCAGTATTATTATCTAAAACAGCTTCCTGCATTCCATTTTGTGTAATGCTCGCAGTAAAGCTGACAGGATCCCAGGCAACATCAGCACCGAGTGCCTCACTTACAAATTTAGCTGGAACCATAGTTCTGCCGTTGAGTATTACCGCTGGCACATCGCCGTTAACAGTTTTTCCGTTAACCTTTACATTGACAATTTGAAATCCCTCAAAATAGCCTGCGCTTGCTGAAAAAGCGAAACCTGATATCAAAACTGCAATTAAAACCATAGAAAGAATGATTTTTAAACTACCTCTGCTTCTCATACACGTCACCCCTTATTTTCTGTTCAAAAATAAATTTAATCAAAATCTCTATACTCTCTTATGCCCATGTTTATGAATTGTATTATTGGCTGAGCCCCGTGTGAATGGTAAAATAAATTAGGCAGTTTTGGTCAAGAAAACACTTCAACTTTGGACATCAAAACTAGGCAGTTTTGGCCACAAAGTCGTCACTATGCAAACCCCCACTTCGAATTACGGCACTGCATAAAAACATGTTAGAATGAATAAAACATGTTTGAAAGGCGGTACCAGCAGATGAAGGAGTTAAAAATGTATAGTGAGATTCAGCAATTGAAGCAGCAACGTTACAGCAAAGCACTAACCGCTAAATTTCTTGGGATCAGTCGGGATACTGTGGCGAAGTATTGGGATATGTCGCCAGATGATTATCTGAAATCCAGTGAACAGGTGCGAAAAAGCCACGCCTTGATGTATTACGCCCCTGTCATACTGAGCTGGCTGAGTGAATATCCTGGCATGAACGCCGCGCAAGTACATGACTGGCTTTTAGAACATTACCACATCGATTCCAGCGAGCGAACAACTCGAAGAGTTGTCACTCAGCTTCGTGAAGATCACGATATCCCTCGCACCCGATCCAAGTCTCCTCGCGATTACGAGGCGGTAGATGAGCTTCCACCAGGAAAGCAGATGCAGGTTGATTTTGGTCAAAAGAACATGAGAACGCCTGATGGGAAATGGAAAACAGTACATTTTGTGGCCTTTGTTCTTTCTCACTCAAGATATAAGTGGGGATGGTTTCAAGATCGACCTTTCACTTCAATCGAGCTGGTAGAGGCCCTCGAATCATGTTTTGCATACATGGGCGGAAAGACGCTGGAGCTGGTTTTCGATCAAGACAGCATTGTTTCGGTAAACGAAAATTATGGCGACATCATTTATACTGCTGCGTTTGAACGCTTTAAGCAAGCTCAGAAACAACACGTCTACCTATGTAGAAAATCAGATCCTGAAAGCAAAGGCAAAATAGAGAATGTTGTAAAATATGTCAAATACAATTTTCTTCAAAATCGAATCTTCATGGGGATCGACATTCTGAACCGAAGTTTTGAGGATTGGTTGGAGAGAACTGGGAATAAAAAGAAACATGGGACAACAAAAAAAGTACCAGCAGAGGTGTTCATCGTCGAAAGTGCCCACCTCAGGCCAGTACCCATCACGCAAACTTATGTCTGCAAAGATAGTATAACCCGAAAAGTGCGAAAGGACAACACTGTCATCTACAACAGCAATCGCTACTCATTACCGCTTGGCACTTACAACCGCGAGAAGGAAGTGGAACTTAAAGTCCAAGGGGAGCGGTTGATCATATCACAGATCTTCGGCGACTACATCATCACTGAGTTCCCAATTGCCAGCGGCAAGGGGCTATTGATTAAGAACACGGATCATCGAAGAGACAAAGAGATAAAATTACAATCATTGTATCTTGGACTGTCTGAAAAGCTTGAACACCGCTGTGATGCTTATCTCGAGGAACTTAAACACAGGAAACCCAGATACTTTAGGGATCAATGCGAGCTCATCAGAAACCTCATAGAAAAAGCAGGCACCGATGCAGTCTCTGAGGCGATAAAGTACTGCGAAGCCTTCGAACTATACGGAGCAACCGATGTCAGAGACGCTCTGAGCTATCTGGAACAACTCAAGCATCATGAGGATGTGCCTCAACAATCGCCGATTATGCCAATGCACAATAAGCACTTGATGGAGGTTATCACACAAAAGCGACCGATTGAGGTTTACGCTGATATCGGAGGTAAACAATCATGAACCCAATGCTGCACGAAATACAGACGATGCTTCACAGTCTTAAGCCGGAGCAGTTAGACCTGCATGCATTTTCCACGGGTGAGCAAAGCCCACTGAGCGCTGTACACGCCTTTCTGTCAGAGCAAGTAAGACTAAGTGAGGCAAAGACACTACATGGGCGCATTAAGCGTTCTAACTTGCCGTCTGAGAAGAATCTTGACTTGTTTGACTTCGGATTTCAGCGTAGTGTGACAAAGGAACAGATGCTTAGGCTTTCCGATTTTACCTGGCTTGAGGAAGCCTATAATGTTATGTTTCTCGGTCCGCCAAGCGTTGGAAAAACGCACTTAGCTACATCGTTAGGGTATTCGGCGATAGAAAAAGGCTATACTGTTTCATTTGTAACGCTGGATGAGTTGGTCAGATTGTTGAAAACAGAAGAGATTACCGCCTCGTCAAATCGTCGAATGAAGTATCTGTATAAGTCTGATATGGTCATTATCGACGAAGTCGGCTTCCTGCCGGTCACAGCAACTGAAGCAAATCTATTTTTCACCTTTGTTTCAGCAATGCACGAGGAGACATCATTAATCATTACATCCAACAAAGGCTTTTCCGAATGGAGTGGTTTTCTAGGTGATGAAGTAATCACTACCGCTATCCTTGATCGTCTGATTTACAAGTGCGAAATATTCAATATGACTGGTGAAGGTTACAGATTGAAAAACAGAAAAACGATCCTTGAAAGGTAAGAAATCAGCATACATCACTGAGCAAAAAAAGTGACGATTTTGTGTCCAAAACTGCAGATTTATCTTGACCGCTTACACCCCGCCTTATTTGTTAGATAGATTGACCTGATACATTGTTTTTCTAAAGAAAAAACACGATTTTATCAGGTCAATCTAATTATGCCTTACTTAAAAGCTTTATTCGGCACAATTATTTTTCTCAATCAATATTTGCATTCTGTTTCATTTACAAATCGCAAAGGCGTCATAGTCGATAAACACCTTATTTTTTTTTCAATGTTTTGTATATCTCTTTCGTGAATATCATTTATGGGCAATTCAAACTCATTCAGAAAATATCTAGTGATCACTCCTGTATTATTAGCGTATTCCTCGTGTAATCCCCCTCGTGATAACCGGTTACACAACTGCTTACCTTGTTGGTATGTCGAATCAAAGTCAATAAATTCAATTACCTTCTTCTTAAAAACTGCATTTTCAAAATCTACTTTCAACTGACGCTTTTCACCATAAGCGTTTATAGTCATTTCACCATTAGCATCATCAATATGAACAATGCCAACATTCTTTTTATTATAAAACAGTATCTTTTTTATGTCTTTTACAACAATAGCAAATAGCATAAAAGAATAAATAAGTATCAAAAACATTGTATAGTACGAACTAGTAATGAACATGTAAATAGACAAACTAATAATAAGTGTAGCAAAAACAAAAACAACCAATTTTTTTGCAGTTCTCATTCGATAGTCAACTCTCATATTTTTACCTCAAAAAGTATGGTGTTCCATACTCACTAATTTTTCTTGATACTGTGATTTTGTGTTCATCATAGTAATTTGCTAAAAACTCGTTTTTATAACCGATTAGTTCTTGTAATGTAAATTGATTAAGACCAGTTTCTCTACATGCAAAAACATGATTAGTAGTCTTAAGTGTTTCTGGCATTGTATCGTACAATTCAGATCCCAACATATAATCAAGTGTTTTTATGTTTACCTGATCAAAGCCACACTTTCTAATAAACTGAAATGTCTGCTGTATTGTGTCTACAGTTTCCATTGGTGCTCCAATAATGAAATTACCAACCGTAAAGATACCTTTACTGTTTGCATATTTTATCATTTCATATGCTCTATCCAGATCAATATTTTTCCTATAAAAACTTAATATTTCTCGATTCCCTGATTCAATTCCAAAACTCATTACTTTTATGTTGCATTCAACAGCTAGGTCTAAAAATTCATAATCAATATTTGCCCAACTACTAACAAACAATTTCATACTGTCTGTTAGTTCATGCTCTTTCAATGCCTTCAATATTCGTTTTGAGCGTGCTAAATTAAAAGTAAAGTTTTCATCAACAACCCAAACATTTTTATATCCCTTACTCTTAACATCAAGAAATTCTTTAATAACATATTCATCAGAATGAACTTCATATTTTGATTGCCAACCTTTTCGTTGACAAAAAACGCAAGTATTTTCGCACCCTCTTGACGTTTGTATTAATGTATTAATTCTATTCTCGCTGTAATATTCAATATCGTTTAGAATCTCACGATTAATAATTGGCAATGAGTCATAGTTTACAAAATCTTTAGTTAGTGTGCGACCATTTGAGGAATACACCAATGACAATAGTTTTGTAATGTTATTTTCTTTGATTGTATAATCTGCACCTTCAATATCTTGCTCAGATATGTAACACTGATTTCCGTATACTATTATTGTAATATCTTCACCCATTTTTCTTATGGAAGAAATAATGGCTTTAGCATTTTTTATATTTTCTGATCGCTTCAAAGCAAAGGAATCACATTCTATTAAAACGGTACTTATCCTCCGATTTTGCAAATCTAAGAGTAATTCTTTATCCTCGAACTGTTCACACGAATAGTCTCTAATTAATACATTGAATTCTTCTCTTAAAATCGTAGCTATGAGTAACATCTCGTATGAAAAACCGAATCTAGGTTTTTTTTCATCATCTGGTTTGGCATAAATCATCATTATATTCATAGAACTTTACCTAAAACACTTTCCCATTTCGTTAATGCTAAAAGACCCCAGGCTGCGCCATCTTCAATTTCATGATAAGGCCATATTCCACTTCTTAACTGAGTGTCCTTTATATAGGAATATGCTTTCGAGATAGTACTTTCATATTTAACTTTATCAACTTCGATTAGTGCAATTGTAGCAACTGCAGTACAATATATATCTGCTCCTACTGGATGGTCAAGCCATGGAGCAAACCCACCGCTTTCTTGCTGCTGTGAAGCTAACCAATTAGCCGTTTCATCAAGTAATTCTTGAGAAAAGGGTTCATATCCACATTTGTTGAAAGCTAACAAGGTATATGCAGCCTTATAAGTTAATGAATTACATTCTGATATCCATGTCTTTTCTAACCAGTCCAAATGAGTTTCATTTGCTATTTCTGGCAACAAGTATAGAGCCAATCCCGTAACTGGGATCCTATGCATATCCCTCTTGCTACGCCCAAAACCGCCTTCTTCAGTGTTATCATTTACTAACCATCCAATCGCACGGTTTCTTTCTTCAGAAAACTGGGGAAAATATTCTAATAATTTAATATTCCATATTGTATCAGTATTACCAACAAATCCACCATCATCTTTCTGGCTTCTAATACATGCTTCAATAATAGACTTATCAATTGATGTTGGTGATAAACCAGACATAAGTAATAGAGTACATGTTTTTGTTATTCTCGATATTTCGATATTCTTCCGAAACATTTCTTTAGTCATATTTAAAAGAGATAAGGTTGCCCTATTTGAACTTTTAGACATTATTACTCAATCCTCCTACATCCATTTATCTTGAAAACAAGTTCGTTTTTCTTATATCATCTGCATCAACAATCCAACGTACCAACCGATCTATTCCAATCCCAAAGCCAGATCTATTTGTACTTATCTTTTCAGTTGCATTTATATACCACTCAAGATTTTCAATGTTAGCACACTTAAACTTATAATTTAGTACATCTATGTCATTGTTTCTTTCACAACCTTCGGCTAGCTCTCCAAAGCTTTCTGGCAATATTAGATTAAATGCATATGCAATACTCTTAGCCTTAGGCTTTGCAGTCCAAGTAGCCAATGGAAATGGATAATCAATAATAAAAATGGGCCTATCTATTTGTTGTGAAACAATCGTGTCGATTGTACTCAAATCAATCCCAAAATCAACAACAGATTCAGTGTGCTTATTTATTTCATCAATAAATTCATTATATGGTACTCTTAACGGTTTAAATGTATCAAGTAAATGCTTAACCCTAATACCTAAAACTGTTGTGGAATACTTCTCAGAAATACCTTCTAGTATAAATCTAATATAAAACTCAACACAGTCAAGCAACTCATCAAAACTGCACTTTAATATTTCGACTTCCAACATTTTAAACTCAAGCAAGTGATTAACTAAATCATTTTCGTCTCTAAAACATGTTGATATTGTGTATACATTACCAAAGATAGCTGCATACGCTCCCATATATAATGCATTACTTGAGCTTAATGAGTACATACCATTTAGCGATGATATATATACTTCACTTTTCTTATTCCTAATTTGCTCATGTAATGTTGGCGGATCAACTAGCCTGAACCCTTTCTCGCCAAAATAATTATATGTCAGTTTAAGTATGTCACTTCTGACTTGGTAAATCATTAATGTTTCATCAGTGATTTCTTGAAATCTAATATTATCAGTTGTATTTACCATATCATTCCTCATAACGCTCCCAATTAATTATTCTCTGCGCATTTGGATTTGCAGCTTTATAACCATGCTTTTGAAGCAATAGAATCATTGTGTTATTATTAGCATTGGTTTTTGCTAAGCTTTTTCTAAAAATATTGTGATAGTACTTAATCAATCTTGTCGCTATCCCTAAACTTCTAAAATCTTTATGGACTACAATTTCTTCCAATAGTGAATAACCTTCCGGTCTTCCACTCTCTCTCATAAATCCGACAATTTTGTCATCAATGCATGCAACATAACAGTGTGATTCACTTTTGATAATTTGTCGGATTAACGAACTCTTAGCTTCTAAAGCAAGGTACTTTTTTTCCGTTTCATTTATATTTGAAAAAATATCAGCGATTTGCTCAAAATCGCTTTTTCTTACTCTTCTAATTCTAATTTTATTCTCAGCATTTAGATCTAACAATCTAACAATGTTGTCATATAAAATACTATCTATTACTTTGAAATCTATATCGTTTTTTGCAAACAAATCGATTTCAGATGAATATTGGTATGGTGCTTTACCCTTGAACCAATTAACACCAAAAGGATAATCGCTGCCGTAAAGAACCCTTTTGTCTCCTACTATATCGAAAACCTTTATTATTGAATCAATATTCCCAATCGTAGATGTCTCAAAATATACATTTTCATATTTCTTTAACCTAACCGCATTATCAACAATGTCTTCATCTGTATATATATGACCTCTCCCCATGTGAGCAAGAATCACATTCAAGTTAGGCGCGATTTTTAATATGTCCTCCACTTGTTTCACTTTGTTTTTGAATAATGCATGAAATATTATTGGCAAACCAGCATCCTCTAATATTTTCAGCTGCTTTTTAATTTTCTTTAAGTCTATGTCTTCATAAAGTAAATGTATTTTGGCACCCTTAAATCCTCTTAGTATATTACTACTCAGATTTTCATCTATTCTGCAAAATGGTATGAATCTATCTGGGTGTTTTGTGTATGCCTCAAAGACATAGTCATTACATTTTGTACAGTCAAAATCTTTATGAGGAATCGGCAACAATACTGCCCTTTCAATCTTGTTATTATTTAATAATTCCAATGTGTTTTCATATGTATTAGATAGATCAATCAATTGTTCGGAATCTGGCTTAGTACAAAACGAAGCAAGTCCAACATGAATGTGTGAATCTATTATTTTCATTTTCATGAATACTCCCTCCTGCAAAAGAACAAGACTCAGCCAGCAATGACTGAGTCTTGTATTGGCTTAATTACAGTTACAATTAGTGCATCCGAAACACCAATTGCCTTCACTGAAATCCTCCCAGATTTCCTTAGTAAAGAGCATTTCTTCTTCGACAAGAATGACTGGCTTAACGTATTCTTTCATATTCTCACCTCCTCAACTATTTGATTTTCAAGTGCTACTTGAATCATAAGCTTGCAATCTTCAACAAACTCATCAAATGATACCTTATACTCACTAACAGCCTTCTGAGCAATTAGTTCAATTGTAGTCGCATTCTCTATCATTTGATTTATTATGAAATATGAAACTTCATTGAGTTTATATTGATTGCCATTTGAAGTATTCAGTGCCCAGTAGTTGTTGTTTACGGTTCTTAAAACAATTTCTCCTTTAACTTTGTATTCTTTTGTTAAATCCAACATTGTATGTCCTCCCCCATATAATCTCCTGTTGTTTCATAAGCAATAGCCCTGCAGCCACCACATCGCTCTACATTTATACACCCATGACATTTCCCTTTAAGCTTATTTTTATCACGGATATTCCATAGCAATTCGCTGCTATACCATATTTTAAACAATCCATCAGAAAGTATATTCCCTATAGGTATATTGAGCCTTCTACATGGCAAAACGGTTCCATCCCACAGTATTGCTAATGAAGTTAACCCTACAGGACAAAATCCACCTATCTTTGCTTCTTCTTTTGTATTTAGATGAACTGTATTAATCCATAACGGTCTTAATCGTCTTACAGTCAATTCATCATTAACTTCATTTGCCCTTAAAGTTATTCCTTCGTAAATATCTTTTATCTCTTCCTTACTCAAGACATCCGAAATATTACTATGACCACAAGGTGTAACTCTTTCGACAGTTACTGCATTTACACCACACGAATCAGCAAAATCAATTATTTTAACGGCATCACTTTTGTTTTGTCTCATCAATGTAAACATAAATGATACTTCGAAATTGTGTTTCTGAAGTAATCCAACAGTTTCAACTACTTTGCTAAACGCACCAAGACCCCGTACCGAATCATGTGTTTCTTGTGTTGGTCCATCTAAAGAAATTTGTATTTGTCTTAACTTTGTAGCTGCCTTTAACCGTTCTATGTGTTTGTCGTTAATACATGTTCCATTTGTCAGAATATCAAACTGTTTAATATTATCATCTGACTCTATGTAATCAATCAAATCAAATAAATAAGGGCTTAAAAATGGCTCTCCACCTGTAAGCGAAAGTCGCCCAAGCATATTCCATTTTGAAAGTGCCTTCGAGATCTCTTTAGCTACTTGTAATAATTGCTCAAGGTTCATATCTTCAAAATGATATCCCTCTTGATAACAATGCGCACATCTAAGATTACAACTATTCATGAAATGCCATTGAAAATAAAACTCCTCTTTCTTCATTTGATACTCCCATCCTTGATTCCATACATATTTGTTAAAAATCCGCTGTTAAATCCCAGTTCTTTTACAAAATCATTATTATAAAATTCCTTATCCCATAGAATTCTAGCTGTTACTTCCCTAAATGAGAAATATGTAATTAATGAAATCAGTATACTCTTAGTAATTTTCCTATTCTTATGTTCAATTTCAATCAAAGATTGCCTCGATATTCCAATACTTGTAGCAAGCTCCTGCTGGGTGATTTTTAATTTATCACGAAGTAATGGAAGTTCGTTCGTTAATGTGCTTATGCACTCCATAATAATATCACTATTCATTTAATCACCTCTTGACTAAAATCAAGATTATTAAAAGTCACAAATTATTACTTTTAACTTCCTATATTATACCAAATGAAATGTCAAAAGAAAATACATTATGTCATTAACCATAAAATATATTTTGATTTTTAAGACAATTCAGAACGATTGTCATTTGATATTAATTATCTCTTCTACAACATTCTAAATTCTGCCTGCATCACTGCCTCTTCCTCTTCAGCCCAGAGATCCTCCATCTCATATCTGCTTACAACTGGGAATTCTTTAGGCTCTGCTGTCCCCATCTGGATTGGAGCTAGATACGGTATAATTTCTCTACACAGATTCTGATCCGGGCAATTCATAAGAAATCCACCAAATACAGACTCACAAATCAAGTTGTCACACATATCCGTCATGATGATCTTATCCGCTGTATAAGCATTCTTCCCAATGAAATTAGCAATGTTTTCTGCTGTCATCTTGAACATATAATCGGTATGCATTCCTTGATCTTCTCTTTTAAAAACACAGGCATATCCAAGGTTACCGTCTTCCATCAATTCATATAGTTCTTCTCTCATCATCATCATTTCTCCATTCCTAGTGAGGTTTGGACAGCAGTTTAGTTTTACAGACTTAGCTCATCCTAACAGAAAAACCGCAGCTACATCCACAGCCACGGCCATTGCTCCTTCTATGATATTCCTATTTATTAATCTTCGTAGTAGTCAACACTCTCTGTCATCACAATCCCGGAGTGAAATTGTATGGTTATTTTCAAGCCCTTATTGACCTTGATGCTGTAGATTAATGTCAACTTCCAGAAAAAATGTGACTAAAACTCCTGCACAGTGATATGCTCCCTTTATGAGAGACAGTGAAATAACAAATCACTGTTAATCATGAAGGGAGCATTTTTATGCCTCGTAGGCAGAAAGCGACACCGGAGGAGAAGATTTCTCTTATCAAGCGGTATCTCAAGGGAGAAATTAGTCAAACTCAGGCAATTAAAATAGCGGGGGTAGTACAAGCTTGCTTCAAACTTTGGGTAATGAAATATGAATCTGATGGGAGCGCGGCGTTTATCCCTTCGCAGAATAATCGTGTTTACAATATTGAACTCAAGCGGCAAGCTGTAATAGATTACTTATCAGGTGGCGGAAGTCTTCTATACATCTGTAAGAAGTACAGCATACGTTCAACATACCAACTTAGAAACTGGATAAAGGTGTATAATAGCGGCAAAGACTTCGATCGAAAGATGTCGGGAGGTAGCCGCATGACGAAAGCACGAAAGACAACATCGGAAGAGCGCATCCAAATAGCAAAGGAATGTCTGGAATCAGAATGCAATTACGGAGAGATTGCAAAAAAGTATGATGTCAGTTACCAACAGGTCTATTCATGGGTGAAAAAATTTAGTGAGCTCGGTGAGGCTGGTCTTGAGGATCGCCGTGGAAAGCGGACAGCTGACCAGGAACCGCGGACCGAAATTGAGGAGCTCAAGATCCAGTTGGCCAAACTGAAACATGAAAATTACATGCTGCAAATGGAGCGCGATTTGCTAAAAAAGCTGGAGGAATTGGAGAGGAGGAATGCCTTTCGCAAATGAGGCAGAGGCACATTTATAAATCAATCCGCTTCTGTGTAGAGGAATTCAGCTATCCAGTCGATTCGGCCTGCTCGATTCTGCATGTAGCCAGATCTGCGTATTACAAATGGCTCAACGGTTCACCTTGCGAAAGACAAATTGAAAACAGCCGAATAGCTAAGATTGTTGAGGATATTCATACGGCAAGTCCGGATAAAGGGTATCGCCGTATTCGAGATGATTTAGACCGATACCATGATATAAAAGTCAGCGACAAACGAATCCTTCGTATCTGCCGGATTAAAGGGATTAAATCCACCATCAAGTACGCTAGCCGCGGTTGCACCCGTCAGGCATCTAATCCTCAGTACATAGCAGAAAATCTTCTCAAACGCGAATTCCACGCGGACAAGCCAAATGAAAAATGGCTGACTGATGTTACTGAGTTCAAATGGTATGAAGGATTTGAGATACGCAAGGTTTATCTTAGCGCAATCCTTGATTTATATGACCGCCGTATTGTATCGTTTGTCATTGGCAACCGCAACGACAATCCACTTGTATTCAATACATTCGATAAAGCTATTGAAGCTTATCCTGGTGCAACGCCGCTCTTCCACAGCGACAGAGGATTCCAGTATACTAATAGAGTTTTTCATCAGAAGTTGGATCATGTCGGTATGATACAAAGCATGTCTCGCGTAGCCAAGTGCATTGATAATGGTCCGATGGAAGGTTTCTGGGGCATCCTAAAACGTGAACGTTACTATGGCAAGCGTTTTACGGACCGCGAATCTCTCGTAAAGATGATTGAAGACTATATCGATTATTACAACAACAAGCGACTTCAGCGCAACCTTGGGATTTTGACTCCGATGGAAAAGCATGATCTCTATTTAGCGGCATAAAAAAACCGCAAATTACAAATTCATGCGTTGGCAATCATTTGTAATTTGCGGCTGACACAGCGTCGCAGCACTGTGTAGTCTTTTGTTTTATTTCATTGTCCTCTTGACGGGGAGCAGATCAGTTTTTTGTTGTTTTCGGCCTATTCTTTTTCTTGATCAGTTGGTTGTATAAATTGAAGGATTTGGTCGTAGGATTTATCACTTTTCATAATAGCAGCGATAAGTTCATCACGCTTTAACCCATCGCGTTTGTCCATCAGATCTTTTAATGTTGCAAGTGCCGCATCGTACTTCGCCTTTGCCTTTACCACATCCAATTGGGCCTTTTCAATCTTTTGTTCCAACGCATCCATTCCAACCGTTCTGGCCATGTTTCGCATCCTCTCTTATTTGTAATTTTTTTCTGCATTCATAAGCGCTTCACTTACTTCAGCAGCTTTGTACTTTACATAGGAAACGTCTATTCCGAAGGCTTTAAGTATTGTCTTCTGAGTTGCTGTAACTGCATGGTCCAGTCTATAAACATTGTCCAGCTGTCTAACCATCTCAATTTTTTCAAGTTCTTTTATTGCCGCAGGGACCGTCATAAAGTTCGGTCTCTTATCTATTTTGTTCATTTCTTCTTTGAGACTTGTATAGATCTTGCTTCTGATGATCAGCGCAATAAATTCTATAAATATCTTTGCTGATGCCGATTCATCTGAGTACACACGAAGACTCTTATTACCAAGATACGACTTATCGCCCCGGAATAGCTTTTCTGAGACATCACGACTTTTATATAGATCAATAGCTTCTTTTGCAGTCATCTTTTCCGAGGTGATGATGCAGAAATATCCGCATAAATCAATCTCGCTTTCTATTACGCCTGCTTTCTCAACAGGAAACAGAAACGTCTTCTTTTGTTCGTCATAGTAGAGTTCAAAATACCTCTCGAATCCAGCACCAAATTCACGCATTTCATTGGCATGGCGTTTCATAAATTTTGTCATCTCATCAATCCGGTTCTCCAGTATATTGCGCTCAGCACTTTCCTTGTCAATACTATGATAGATATGAAAATAGCGATCTTTTTCATCTATAACATAAAGCTTTTTCTTTACTGTCATACCATAAACTCTGTATTCACTGATATGATGGAGTCTCTTCTTCTCAAAAGATCCTTTATGCTTCAGAATTAGCTGATTTACGAGTGATGCCATTCCCTTGACCATGATGACAAAGCTATAACCACACTGATCCATGTACTCAATATTTCTCTTGCCGAAGTAACCACGATCCAGTATAAAACCTATCTTCCTATAGCCGTATCCTTTTGCTTTATCCAGCATAAACTGAAGCTGTGACACGTCATTTATACTTCCTGGGTATGCTTCGTAAAAAAGCGGTTCTTTGTTTCTCGTGTCATAAGCTATTGAATAATTGAAAATTGGAGATCCTTGATCTACTTTGGCATTGCCATATTCAAGCATTTCAATATCTCCAGCCTGACAATTCTTATTCGTTGAATCATAGGATATATAGATCTTTTCTCTGTGATCTTTTGATTCATTCCATGAATTCAAAAATCCCACACTTTGATCATCTGTTATGTTTTTTAAAAAATCTGAAACCTTGGAATCACTGAAAATCCTCATATCTGTGGTAAATAGTGCATGATTATAAGCATAATCTGGATAGTACTGGGCAGCGTTACTTTCAGTAATAATCGAATAGGCTGCCATGTCCAAGAACAATCCTACATCTTTTTTACTAAAATCCCGACTGAGCATGTCCGGGATTCCGCTTTCTCTGATGAGTTTTTGGAGAACGATATAAGTCCCGACTCGCAAACAACTGCTTCTTAACGACCGATCCTTGTCTTCGGGAAGCTCTACTTCCGGGAAGAACTTCAGGTAGTTCTGATTTGGCTGCATCATAAGATGATCTGCTTTAGATTTTTTACCAATCATCGCTCTTTTTACGTTCGTAAATTTTCGCGTAGGATCATAGATCCTATCGTACTCATAGTAAACATAACAGGAGTCGTCTCGTTTTCTGTAGGTAATTTTACCTGCTGCTTCTGGTATTTTGACTAGAAAATCGAGGTACATTTTCGTCCTCCTTTTTAGTAACATATGTGACTAAATACAGTATAACACTAAGCCCGTATCTTTGCAAGCAAATCCGCAGAAATACGGGCTTTAACAGATTATTTTCGGTTTAGTCACATTTTTTTATGGAAGTTGACACATACTCTTTTCTAATCCATCAGAAAGCGAGGCCTGACTATGGAACATAAAAACGAAAAAGAAATTAGAACTGGCACCAAGAATATTCTAATTTGCAAATGTCGCGAAGAAAACGGCATCCCCACCCTGGAATTTATCCATCAGAAGAAAAAAGACAAAATGACCGTTGATGAACTTTTGAAAAAAATCTATGGCAAATAGAGCCGGGCAGTAGTTTAGTTGATTGCAATCAACAGGTGCGCCAGTGCTTACAATTCAAACTTTCTTGCTTGGTTGAGCTGGTCCTTACGAATGTATTGAGACAAAGCCAGAGCGGTTCAAGGAATTCCTGAAAAGGAATACTTTGAACTGTTCTGGCTTTTTTATTTTGTTTATGGAGGTATGTGACTATGAAAAACATTAATCTTCGCGAGATCTATCCCAATGTTGAGGACGACTGCATCATTGCGGTTGAAGATGAGATTGCAGAACTATTTGAAATGACAAGGCGCGCTGAGCGGAGCTATCTTCGCACGCTTTATCGCAAAAGAGCACACTATTCACTGAATCAGAACGATGGGATTGAGCACGATGCCATTTTCGTCGCCATGTCACCCTGTGAGATCTATGAACGCAAAGCGACTTTTGAAGAGCTTTATGCCGCAATTACCACACTGCCGGAGCTTCAGGCCAAGCGCCTCTATGCTCATTACTTCCTGGATATGAGTAAGTCTGAGATCGCCAGGGCTGAGGGCGTCAGCACAAAGGCGGTTTGTAGATCTATTCAGTATGGACTGAAGTCACTTGAGCAGATTTTGAAAGAATATCCGTTATAGGTGATTTATACTTTCGAATTATAATGAATTAACTTGATTCGAAAATGTTAAAAAAACAATATCTACAGCATCAAACTGCTCTCTGACATTGTCCGAGAGCAGCAAGTTTTGACCGCCTATTTTGTCCACATGAAAACATAAGCACTGACATGAATATTCGTTAAAGTTCCTGAAGCTTTCCATTCCAATAGTCCACATATGTCTCATAACCTTCCGCCATGAACTCCAGATGCTGCTCCATCCTAAGCACATAGGCCTGCAGCTTGGGTACACCATGCTTAATTGCTTTTGCAAGCCTATGATGTCCATCCATCAGATTATAGCCTCTGACATAGAAGTCATTTTCAGGCACTCCAGTTCCTGATTCCCAGCGATCCGGCGCAATCTCCGCAAGTATTATCGGTCGATTTAGGTCCGCCTGCTCAATGGACTCTTGATTCAAGGCACTCAATAAAATGCCGCTGTTATAGGCTGCCGTTTCTATTTCCATTAGCTTATAGGCCTCTGGATGTTGCTCAATCTGCGCCCACATCCGTGTGATATTGAAAACGAAAATGCCATTTCGAAGATATTCATGACCAGCCTCAATCGGACAAGCTTTAAAGTTTGGATCTGTCTTAAGTTTTCTTGGATGCTTATTGGTGAGATTCTTATTTTTCATCATGACCAACTCCCTCAATCTACCACTACAAAACCGCTTTGCCGATGGTCACACCATCCTTCATCCTCAGAAGGTACATGAAAATTGATTTATATTCTCTTTGTTTAGTTTGCCAGTCGCAGAAAAAAGTGCTGGTTTGCTCCATGTTGACAATCTCAACCTCAGGATTTTGCACCAACAAATAGTTCTTATTGTCAACTATGTCTCCACCGGCATATTCAACGACAAAAATATATTTTCTGCAATCAAAGTTCAGCCTGTTGTATTTTTCAACATCTTTCCTTATCTCATAACCATCTTCAGACGTCCATATTTTAAATTCTACTAATGAATCAATCGTTTGATCATCTTTCAGAAGACCAAGATCCGCCTTCAATGAAGGCATACCAGGATAGGGATGCTCCCAGGATACACTTAGAGGAAACTTATTCTTGAGTAATTCCTTGAAGGTCAGATACACCATTGTAGTCTCATACAGACAGCATATCCCATTATGCTGCTTATCATACAAAGGCTCATTATCGAGAAACAGGTCTCTAAGTTCCTGATCTTCTTTAATCAAAGCTTGACATGCAGATCTAAAAAATTGATTTTCGATCACTGCTTCCAATTGCATCAGCCTCTTTTCACAATATATTGTTCATTTATAGCGATCTTGTTCATGCTTATATTGGCATTAGGACGAAGCCCTTATCCGTTATGTAAATCATATGAATCGAAAGGCCGTTTTTTCTAAGAGAATCAATATATCCTTTGAATTTTTGTACAACGAGAGAATTCCACTGCGTTGTAAAAAAATATAAATCTCCATTGATGCCTGGACACCTCATGGTATGGTCCAGCCAATCTCTTATTCGTTCTTCAAAGTTATCTTTATCATAGCAAATACCGACTAAAATATTGTGGCATCCACCCTTATGTTTGGACGGCACCAAATTGATATTTCCAGTGGTATAGTTTTCGTAATCATCTGGAGCTCTTCCTTTGCTGGCACCAGTTTCTATGTCTTCAATAATCCTTGCCAGTATTCCCTTTAAACCGTGTGGGAGCTCAACAATCCCCCTTTGTACAAAATACTCATCCAAATTCAGTGTTTCCATGATCTGCCTCCTCACAGTTTTAAATCATTTTCAATGTAGTAAATCACATTTGCCTCATTTAATCCTTCAAGTAATAAGCTTCCCCATCATTAAGCCGAATAAAGTTTACTCCAAAATCGATCTTTTCAAATTCATCGGCATTATCGGTATGTATTGGAATGACCCCCTGCTTAGGATTAATTCTCTTGATAAAAGCTACTAAATCACCCCTTGTTGCATGACCTGACGTATGAAGAATTCTCATTCTTCCGTTCTCCTTAAAAGGTTTAACAAATTCAGTTAAACTTGGATTCCCACTATCGAGATAACCTTTCCACATGGAATAGATTAGAATTGCTTCGGGATATCTTGAAGCAATCTCCAGGAATGATGAATTGGCCCTGACAAGCATTACGAATCCTCTATCATGAAGCTTCAAATTTTCACCATAGGTAAGAGCCTTATCGAACTGATACCATTTTGAATTCGTGCTTTCTTTTACAACGCTGAGGATGTCCTTTTGATATTGATCGCAAAGAAAATATCTTCCCATAGGCGCAGCATTATAAAAGGATGCAATCCTGTCAATGTTTGTTGATGGGCAAAGAACAAAAACATACTTATTAGAGTGGACGACCTCTTTAATCCACTGTTGAAGCTCATATTCATTCCGGGTCCCATAATATTGATTTGAAATATTTGTTCCTTCTGTTATTAATAAATCAACCTTTCCAACCAGTTCCCTAATAACATTTAAGATTGCCTTGGCTCTAAATCCGTGAAGTCGAAAATCTCCAGTATGAAGAATTTTCTTACCTTCAGCTTCAATAAGCAGCATAGCTGAACCGTAGGCAGAATGATCCGCTGGAAAAGCCGTTATGCTGATATCTCCGTGAACAGTCTTTTTGTACATTTCATAAGGTCTAAGCCTCTTTATAGCTTCACTATCCTTCCCTTTAATGTTGTCATTGAACTTCCTGTAAATTTGAATACCGTCTCGTCCAAGGTAAATGGGTATATCTGGATGAATCTCTGAAATGAGCCCAATATGATCCCTATGGTAATGTGTGAAGAACACACCCTCAAACAGCTTATTTCCCTTGTTAATTCCATCCACTTCAAAAGTTTTGTCACAAATCTGACCATCGGCATCTGGCAGTTCGAGGCCAAAATCAATAAGAATCCTGGATTTTGCTGTTCTTACTTCAACAGAAATACCACCAATTTGAATTGTACCTCGATGTATGATGACTTCCATAAATTTCTCCCCGTCTTACATTTTATTGATTAGGAATGTGCTGTTTTCAACCGTCAAATAAAATACCGTTACACTATTCATCATGGTTATAAAATCAACATCGCCTTTCCATTTCAAATAGTCTGTCCACTGGACAGTGTTCTCACTTGAGTCAGTATATCGGCCTGCATCATCCAACTTATGTCTGTATTTGAAGAAGCAAATTGCAGGCTGTATATTATATTCATTGCCTTCAATTTTAACCTTATGATCCAAGAGGTTTGTGTATGTTAAAATTTCAGCCACCATTCTCACCAGAGTTTCCTTGCTGTTTGGAGGTTTTAATTCTACAGCGTAAAGCATGTCCATGCCTTGAGATTTCAGAATTAAATCAATGCCTCCGACGCTCTGAGTCACTGTGTTCATGGGAACTTCGTAGTCAATGATCTGATAATCACTGATATTTTCCCACCTTGCCTTAAAGTTGCACTCACTGCATCTTATTTTTTGTTCCGAATTTGTCGCCGGCCTATTGTAATAGAACATACAACGGCATATCCGTTTTTCAGTTACGCGATCATTCACGGAATTTTTATAGTCACAAGAGTTATGATTTGGGTTATGATTTCTGCCATCACTTGTATCGAGACCTTTCAAAATCAACGCTCTTAGGGCATCTGGCTCAGCTTCAGACGCTCTAATCGCATCTGCTAATTCTTTCATATTCCTTTTATAAGCGGCATTATTGCGTTCATTTAGGCCCGTGTCCTTGAAAAGGATATTTGTGTTTCCCAAGTCAGTTCAACCCCCTTAGAGATATAAATCGTTGATTTCTCTCAAATTAGTAAAGCCGTATTCATTTCTTAACTGATTCAATAAATGTATGAACAGTGATCCCTCAACCTCAATGTAACTCTCTCCAAGATCTATTTCACTGTTTTCTATCAACTTTCTTCGACCTTCATAGTTTGATGAATTAAGAAAGAAATGCCTTAGATTTATCCTTTTAGCGGGATAAGACGAATCAATAATAATTCTGTTTGAGTCAATTGAATAGCCCGCTTTCATTAATGCTTTGATTAAAAAGTTGATACAAAACTTGCTGTTATAAAAACAAGGGGCTCCTCAGGATAATATTCAAAAAAAGACTTCATGACCTTAGTTAACGCTGGCGCATCTTGGAGCATATCATTAGTAATGCCCGTTAATTGTTCTGCCCTATTTGTCATAACACCTTCGATGCGAACCAGCGTCTCAAAGTGATCTACCATTCTAAAATTCTTAATTCTCATGACAGAAAATCTGACAATTTGATCGGTTTCCGGTTCTAATCCAGATGTTTCAAACTCAACGAGAACAAATCCAGCATCTAGAGGATATTCCACCGACATCTCATCTCCGCAACCATTCTGGATACAATATAATGTCCCTCGTTTTAGCACTCTCATAGCTTTACTCAGCAATGTATCGTAAGGGCTTTCAAAATCAACATAAACCCATGGTATCTGTAAATTTACCCCAGGTTCAGACATCATTAAAATAATTGTATTTTTACTATTCCGGTATTTGTTGGTTAGCCTCCTCATTTGATCACTTGTCAGAGCTTGAGGTTCAACAACAATACACGCCACACTGGAATCTATAAGAAGACTAAACTTCTCTGAGCAATCTATCAGTTCAAAGGATTCAGGGACAATATCCTTAAGCTCATTTCTATCATGTTCATTTAGCCCATACTCGAGTACAGACCACCAGTCTATATGGCTCTTCAGATTCATTATCATCTCTTTACCATCTCCACAACCTTATTTGTCTATGTTCATTTATCAATGTGTATTATTTTAAATCTCATTCATTAGCAACGATTTTTCACATCCAAGTTTCCAGCCCTTCAGAGACGGATCATATTCGATCCATTCGCCTGCTACCTTAAGAGTTTCAATGTACCTCAATATGGTTCGTTCAGAAAGCTCAATCTTCTCTGAAATATCTTTTGTTGTGACACCAGGCTTTGATCGGATTAGACTCAAAATTGTGATAGCATTTGCAATTGATTTGCTGAAATTTTCATTTTTCTTTTTCCGCTTGTAAGCTGTCAACACTATGTATTTAAGATTTGCTATCAATTTCTCAAAATTGAGATAGTGTTTAAATTTTTCGTTTAGACCACGCGGTAATTCGCCGGCTCCAACTATTACTACAGTTTCAGAAAAACTCCCAATCTCCGTATAAAATTGAATGATCATATCCCATTCATCAACACTTAGAGCTTCCAAAGATATAATCAGCGCTAAATGATCAATGGCAATTAGGTCCGTAGCGCATTCGACATTCAAGACTTCTGCATCTGAAACCGGAATTTCTCTTATAATCATTTCCAGCTCCAGATCATTAAAGCCGAATACAGCTATTGTTTTTCTATAGTGCATCCTCGTCACCTCAATCCAAATTTATCACAAATGCAAGACAGCAGTATTGTGATTAGAGAAATTTTTCCTGTTTTGTTGAAAATGTTACTAAAAAAGACCATCGGCAAAATCTTTCGTCATCAAGCACTAAACTAGCGCCTGAATGAACGTTTAAGAATGCAGATGGTCTTATAACGGTTACCCGGATCATACACGTAATCCATTTAGTTCAAAACTTATTTATTAAATCCTATTAATAACATCACTTAGCTCATCAATAACCTTTTGTCGGTTTTTCCTCACTTTTCCAAACTCATTATTCAAATAATCCCAAAAGGCAGCAGTCATGTTTGTTTCGTTTATGGCGAAGACAACATGGGGCTCTGTAATTTTCTCTACAATGACGCCTAAATCTTCTTTTGCATAGAGCCTGTAGTTATCTTGCGCTGACATGTGATTGATCGCAAGATTATAGTTATCATAGTTATTCAATAGATTCAAAATGTTAACAAGGTGATCTTTATACTCATTTTGTTGGTATTTCATTCCAAAGAGAGCCTTAATCCCAGTATATCCGACTGCTACGGAGCCTTCCTTAATCTGCTCAGTGTCCGCAATGCTGATCATTTCCTTGATGGTCTTATTTTGTAGATTCGCAAGAAATTTCTCTCTTCTCTTTAGATAATACTCGAAAATCGGACTTTCACTATTTAGCCCAAGTCTATCCAGCATGGAAATGACAACGTGCTCTGGCATTGTAACAAGTGAAAGATGATTGGTCTTCAAAATGGAATTCTCTTTTTCTGACTCGAATTCGTCAAAGGTTTTTATGAAATTCTCACGTTCTGCTTCAGTAAATATTCGCATTAGGGGTTTACAGAGGCTTAAGTAAACATTGAATTCATCCGCATACGATTCAATTGCCTTTACGTCTTGAAATAGAATATTAACTGGTTCAGTAGCCATTCCATCCATTGAACTGGAACATAAAGCTGCTTTTTGAGGCGCTATGAACATGGTACGCTTAAAAATTCCGTCCCGTTTTCTTGGGTAATAGTAAGGCTCAATAGCGCCCGTAATGTATAAAGGAATCCACTTTGAAAGCGCTTCCAGCATTTCATCGAGGTTGCGGCTAACCGTGTGAATGACTTTTATTCGGTTGCCTTTCTTAATGGTCTCATACATGAGCATAGCCCATTTGGATTGGAAGGCTAAATCCTGGGTCATCCAATCCATTGATTCGTCACTGTAGAGTAAAATCTCACCGGGGTTCTTGTTCTCCAGGACGGCGGACAAAAATCTGATTACAGCTTCTCGCTTACCTTCCGCACCATAATACATAGCAACCTCTAAATTTATTCCAGAGACTTGGTTGGTTACCGCGTTAATATGAGGTGCTTTCACAGTGGTGCGGGACAAGCTATTTAATCCATTAACAAACCTGGACACTTGGTCTGCTTCAGATTTTTCATCATCCAAAAGCCAAAGCTTGACCTTCTCAACTGCTTTTTCAGGATTATCAAACAAGTCTGCTGAGAACTTAATAGCTTCTGATAATAATCGCTTCTGATAAGCCTCTCCACACTGGCGAACAAAATAAGTCGCCATCTTATCGATATATTCAGCATTTGGAACAAGCCTGCGTTCATTTCTCCTGAGTCTGCTGACATGGGATGAGTCCAATGACAGATACAGAGAGAGGGCGCTGTTTGTCGTCTTGGTTATATTCATTAAACAATCGAGTTTTTCATAAAATTTCATATTAACACCTCAAAAAAATTATATCAGATTCAAAAACAAGCATCAATTTCTTTGACACGATTCTTGTCAAAGAGTTTTGACAATGACAAACAGCATAATCCAATCCATGCAATCACTGTTTTTTGTATAATTAATTCGAGGTGGTGCTATGAATTATGTTCTTAAACTAAAAACCGGTTTCTATGAAACGACTTTATGTCAAATTTGTATTCAATTAAATCGTATAAGCCTCATCCCTCTAAATAATGATATGAAGGATCCCATTCTGATTACCAGCTCGGATTTAGTTTCCCTTCACCTTACAAAAGACAAGCATTCTGAAATTGAAATCAAAACAAGAGATCAGACGCTATCAGGTATCTTTGAAGAGAATCAGGATCTCAAAAAAATCCACCAAGAACTAAAAAGTCAAATCAATACCAGAATTACATACGAGGAGGAATAACATGAAAAAGAGATTTCTATCATTATTAATAGTCCTGACAATGCTCCTGTCAACAATACCGCTTTCAGCAATGACAGCCTTTACGGAAGAAAGCTACGACGCTGTAATTAATGTGGTCGATGGCACTGGGACTGGTACGGGTTGGACTTTTGCCTCCGGAGAAATATGGATCAATGAGAATGGCTCATATTTGATAAGTGGCGACGGCGAACAAACTAGTAATAGGATACGAGTTAATACTGGGGTTACCGCTTCAGTAACCCTTGATAATGTGAATATTAATGTTAATCTTCCCTTTGAATGCGGTGACAACTCAAATGTCACAGTTGTACTTGCAGATGATAGTAATAATGTTCTTCAAAGTTGGGGAGGTCATGCTGGACTTAGAGTAAAACCTACTGCCAAATTAACCTTATCAACAGCCGGCCAAAGTGTGGGTAATGGATCACTATTCGCGTATGGTGGTGCTGACTCATCCTCTAGTTGGGCATCTGCTGGCATAGGAGGAAGTGAGTTAGAGTCCAGTGGCATAATCGTAATAGACGGCGGTACAATATTTTCAAAGGGCGGTAACGGAAGAACGCCTGGAGCCTGGAGAGGCCCCGGTGCTGCAGGCATTGGAGGAGCTCAGGGCAGAGCATGCGGTGATATAACAATAAATGGTGGAACAGTAACAGCTATCGGTGGTGATATTAATCCAGAAGGTGCGGGTATTGGCGGCGGCAGCTCAGATCCATCAATATATGGCGGGAAAATTACAATAAGCGGCGGTACAGTAAGAGCGTATTCCGGACAAACCGGTCCAAGCGGTACAGGTATAGGCTTTTGCAGCACAATTGCAATTGCTGACACAGCCGATGTAAAAGCATACTCATCGGGCAGTTATCCTGCCATTTACGGCACAACAGATATGAGTGGACATAGTGCATTTTTACTTAACTTGATGCTTGATGTGTCAGTAATGCAGGATACTGACATTACCATTGCAAATATCGATGACGATACAGATATTAAAAATATTACGTTGCTTGCTAATTACAAAAACTTTGCAGCTACAGTAGAGACGGCAGATAATTATAATATAGGATTGTCTGATGGTACCAAGAAAGTTGTAGCTTTAGCAGATGAAAGTACTGCTTTTCAAGGAATTTCTGAATCTCCAAATACAGCAATATCTTTTGTAGATGTTAAATTGAAAGCAAATCCCGTATGTAAAATTGACACTACAGAGTATGACACTTTGGGAGAAGCGCTGGGGAATGCCGTTGATGGAGACACTATTGAACTGCTCAAAGATCTTACCCATTCGAGCAGTATAATTACTGACAACAAAGTCCTTAGTATTGATTTGAGCGGGTATGATCTAACGGTAGAAAATGTTGCAGGTCATGCACTAGAAGCAAAAAACAACGGGACTTTAAACATTTTGGACGATGATGGAGATGGTAGATTAACTGTTAATTCATCCGGGGAAAACAAACATTGTGTCAATGCAGTATCAGGAGGTAAAGTCAATATCAAAGGTAACCTCACTGCATCACTACCAACTGGCGCAGGTTCTTATCAAAACATAATTGGTGCTTATGCAGATGGCTCTGGCAGTACAATTAATCTTACCGGTGATGCATTCGGATACATGGCTGGTATCTATGCCCAAAATGGAGCCGTTATAAAAGTTGTCGGCAATGTGAATGGTGCTTATTATGGTGCGTTATCAGCCTACAACGGTTCAGTCGATGTGACTGGCAATGTCTCCGGCAGCCGAGCACTTGTTTCAGAGTACGGTGGAACAGCTACAATTAGCGGAGATATCACAGGTAGCAACCACGCAGTTGAGACATCATCAGGTTCCGGATGGACCCCACCGATTGTTAGAGTCACAGGAAACGTGACCGGTACTGGTGGGTCAGCTATAAGTGCAAGTAATGATGGAAATATCGAGATCACAGGCAATGCAACTGGATCTGTTCTGGTTTCTGGAACCGACACCACCAGTCCTGTAATTACGGTGAACGGCGACATTATTGTGAGTAATAGCTTTGGTGTGTATGTTTTCTATGGTGGCACGGTAACAGTAAATGGGCGTATTCTGGGCGCGTTACCATATCTGAAGCTAAATAATCTGGACATTGGAAAAGACGATTATGAAACATCAGGAGATTATTTAGTTTATTCCAACAACACTGTTGATGACCCTGCTCCTTTTTCCGCAAACACAGTGAAAGTAGCAATTCCGCAGGATGGCTATACCGTGACCATCGGCACACTTTCAGGCGGGACAATTACGGCAAATCCGACGTCAGCTGCACCTGGAACCACCGTTAACCTGACGATTACTCCGGCTCAAGGCAAACAGCTCAAATCAGGAACTCTGAAATATAACGATGGAATAGACCATACTATCTCAGATGCTAGCTTTATAATGCCTGTTTCTAACGTAACAGTCACAGCGGAGTTTGAAGATATTCTTATTAATCAAGCTCCCGTTATCACCTCAAATTGGAGCTATACTACCGTTTACTTCGGGCATGATTACCCATATACAATTACGGTCACGGATGCGGAAAATACATCGGGCACGAAGATATACAGTTCTCTGGATGGGGCCGGATACAGTATCGCCTGGACCTATCCTGACGTTCCAGGTACTCAAAACATGACTCTATCACCTCTCAAGGAGGTTCTGGCAGCGGGAAGCCACACGCTGAGGTATTATGCTCAAGACAGCGGCGGGGCAATCTCTGACACGTTAACACTCACCTTTACGACAACTGACAAATCGACAAATACCGGAAATAGCGGGGGTGGTGGATTAACTGCCCAACCGGTTGTAAAAGTTACCACAACAGAATCCCGCGGATCAACAATAACCAGCACGGAAATATCTTCAGATATTGCATCAAACAGCGCCAAGGCTACAATAACACAAGCGATCGTGGATGCCTTACTAGTTAAATCAAAATTAACAGAAGGAACATCGCAAGAAGATCTTATTAGAATTAAAGTAGATGTTCCTGATATGATCCAACAGCTTCAGGTCAGCATGCCTCAGACTGAATTTGGAAAGTTTTCTTCTGAAACCGATGCGAATTTAGGTATTGATTCATTGTTTATTTCGATTGTATTTGATGGAAAAGCTGTTGAAGCTATCTCCGGCATATCAAGCGGAGGAGATATAATTATAGGTGCAGAACGATTAGACGACTTCAACGGCAGACCAGTTTATGACCTTACTGTTACTAACAGCGGTGATATCGTATCAGATTTTAAGGGAGGCAAAGCAACAGTTACGATTCCTTATACGTTAAAATCTGGAGAAAATTTAAATGCGATTGTCATTTACAATTTGACAGAGGATGGCAAACTGAAACCAATAACCGGCCATTATAATGCCGCATTGAAGTCAGTAATATTCAAGACAACTCACTTCTCCAAATTCACTATTGCTTATAACCCAGTTGTTTTCACAGATATTAATGACAATGCTTGGTATAAAGGAGCTATTGATTTCATAGCTGCGCGTGGTATCACCTCTGGTATTGGCGAAAACAAATTTGGCCCTGATACAAAATTAACCCGAGCTCAATTCGTTGTTTTGCTAATGAACGCATACCAAATCAATACACAAAATCAAGTAGATTTATCTCAGATACAGAATTTCTCAGATGCCGGCAACACCTATTACACAAATCATCTAAAGGCTGCAAAGGCTCTTGGCATTGTCAATGGTGTTGGAAATAACTTATTTGCACCAGAGAAAGAGATTACAAGGCAGGAAATGTTTGTAATGCTGCACAATGCTTTAAAAGTGATTGATGAAGTACCTGAAGTTGTCATAAGTAAAGACCTCTCCAGTTTCAACGATGCCAACCAAATCGACGACTGGGCTAATGAAGCCTTTAAAACACTTGTCAATGCTGGTATTGTTACCGGAAGCAACAACAAACTAAATCCAACACACAATACGACTCGTGCTGAGATTGCTCAAGTGCTGTATAATCTCTTCACAAAGTAAACAGAATTTCTAATCTTATAAAGCCAGTTGCACATCATTTGTGCATCTGGCTTTTTTTCATAGTAAACGTTAATTCCAACACAAATATGTGTGAGCAGCATAGTGCTTAATAAAACGCAGCAGCGTTGCATTAAAATGTTCAACATTTAATGCAACGCTGCTTAAACTGGATATCAGACATCGAGTATCAATATTTCACTTATTACAAAACGGTGTTGCCCAACATCATCTGATAAAAACTACAATATCCTGACAAATTGTGCTCGACGTCATCAATTCTGACACGGAAACTATGGTGACGAATAAAGAAGCTCCAAAGTATTTTTTGCGGTGATTTGAAATACATCGCTATCTCCGGGAACATAAATCCATTTAATTGATGCTCCACTCTCTTGCTGACAGCTTGATCCATTTTTCTTAAATCAAATGAAGTTATTAATTCGTCCTCATTGCCAGTTTTTTTCGCGTAATCAATTAGATTGGTGGCAGCCAGCAATAACTCCAACAAGGTAGGATAGGTTGTTTCTCTATTTATGGAAAAATCCAGGATTCCTTCTGCATTTTTAAGGTTAAACGCCAGGATTTCAGTTTCGGGTTTTGCCCTATAAAATTCATATGAAGCGTAACTTAGCCAGTGGTCATGATGTTTCCAATAATCTTCGTTGATAAAGTAACGAAATGCACGGTTGGCAGCAGCGAGCAGCAGCGGATTTCCATTCAAATGATAAAGTCTCAGCAGCGCGAATACGGCTTCACCGTCATAATATATGATTCTGGAAGTTTCTTTGACGCTCAAGTCCTGGCTGTTCAAGACGTGAACGAATCCACCATCATCCCGCTGCATAAAAACAACACCGTTGGCGAGTTCTTCCATCAAGGTATCATATTTTGAACTCTTGCAAACTGAGCTGAATTTTGCTAAAGAAAGGATCGCAGCTGCATTGGCGCCTAATTTAATTTCATTTTCCATACTTTTTTCTATGACAAATGCTGCTGTTATCCCATTGTCAAGGGGGATGCTTATAATGGCATCCTTTACGAGATGCTCCAGCGCTTTTTCAATTGGCGGCAGCAGAGCAGGATCGCGGAACAGCTCGTAGGCTTCTGTCAACGAATAGGTCGTACTCGCATGTCTAAGAATATTATAGTGGTCAATACTTTTATCAAAGCGTGGAAAATGGCCATAATGGTATTGACCATCCTCCTTAATTTGGGCTGCTAAATAACCGGAAGCTTTTCTGATAATAAATTCCAGCACGTTAGGATCTTTGGGGTCTAATTTCCGTCTATGACTGCCTTCAAGATTTCCATCCAGCATGAAGCAGGTTTTACCATCATGGAAAATTGAATTTGTTCTGAAAAGCAGCACATGTTTGACCATAGCGTCACTCAGTAAAACTTTCAAACCGTAATTTTGTTTTATGTATTCATTAACGTTTTTCCAAGCTAACCTAGACTTATTTTGTGTCAGATCATTCTGAATAAACGCATTTGCATTGATTTCCTGCTCTAAAAACGCCAATTTAAAGCGCTCATCCAAAGAAATTCCAAACTTGAAATAGTTTGGCTTCACCGAGTCGAGATAACTCAGCATTTTTTTGTATTCCATAACCATGACTTCGGTCACCCAATCTACTTTTATCCAAATGATCTCATTCTTCAGCGTCGCAACGTGTCTTCTCATTGTTGCCGAAACATCCGTCCAACACTGTCGCCAATCTTCGCCTGATGCTTTCATAATCTTGGCTTTAGAAACACCATCTGATAGCGAAACAAAAATTACCTTAGTTCCATTGTATTCATCCGGAACAAGACTAAACAGCTTACTCTCAACTAGTTTTAATCTTTCTTCAAAATCAGTCGTGATCATTTGGCTATCCTCCAATTCAGGGGTAAGGTCGCACGAAAATTAATACTAATGTGTATACCCAAGTATAAAAAGCTTCAATTAGTATTTTCAACTAATTGAAGCTTTTATGATATCCCTTAAACCTATAGGTTTTATCGTTTTTTGAGTGCGATTCCAAGTAAAGCCAGGAGAGATCCAAATCCATAAAAATGATAGTTTGAAGCTTCTCCAGCTTGTGGCAGAGCCGCCAATGGGAACACGGATTCTTCAACTTTCTCAAGCACAACTTCAGCAATGCCTTTTGGAGTAGAAGATTCTTCTACTTCTTCATAATCATCGGAATCTGCATCAGCATCGGCATCAGCATCAGCGTCAGCATCGGCGTCAGCATCGGCATCTGCATCGGCATCAGCGTCTGCGTCTGCGTCTGCATCGGCATCCGCGTCAGCGTCAGCATCAGCGTCGGCATCGGCGTCAGCGTCAGCGTCAGCATCGGCGTCAGCGTCTGCATCGGCGTCAGCGTCGGCGTCGGCATCTGCATCGGCATCTGCGTCTGCATCGGCATCGGCGTCAGCATCTGCATCTGCATCAGCGTCGGCGTCAGCATCAGCGTCGGCGTCAGCATCGGCATCAGCGTCGGCATCTGCATCGGCATCTGCGTCAGCGTCGGCATCAGCGTCAGCGTCAGCATCGGCATCCGCATCTGCGTCAGCATCTGCGTCAGCATCGGCGTCAGCATCTGCGTCAGCGTCAGCATCTGCATCGGCGTCAGCGTCGGCGTCGGCGTCGGCATCCGCATCTGCGTCAGCATCTGCATCGGCGTCAGCATCTGCATCAGCATCGGCATCAGCGTCAGCGTCGGCATCCGCGTCAGCGTCGGCATCAGCGTCGGCATCAGCGTCAGCATCAGCATCCGCGTCAGCGTCGGCATCAGCGTCAGCGTCGGCATCGGCATCGGCATCAGCGTCAGCGTCGGCATCAGCGTCAGCATCAGCATCAGCGTCAGCATCAGCGTCGGCATCAGCGTCAGCGTCGGCATCGGCATCGGCGTCAGCGTCGGCGTCGGCGTCTG
>Ga0302241_1000633_pt1 | contig 30471 bp, 28 predicted proteins | sample AAG_UR_Arg_MG_FD_193532 | JGI IMG/M metagenome (GOLD analysis project Ga0302241, IMG submission 193532) | Enriched activated sludge microbial communities from anaerobic digester in WTTP, New Holstein, Wisconsin, United States - AAG_UR_Arg | ecosystem: Engineered > Bioreactor > Anaerobic >... | reverse complement strand
GCGGGAAAAGCCCCGCTTTTATCGCCGTCACGGCTATGCCTGTCCCGATTGGTTTGGTCAGTATCAGCGCGTCTTTGGGGCGCGCCTTCGCCACCGGCCACATCCTGTCGATCTCTACCTCGCCGAAGACCACGAGCCCGTACTTGGGCTCTTCGTCCTGCACACTGTGCCCGCCCGCCAGCATCGCGCCGGCCTCCGTCACCTTGTCTGCGCCGCCGCGCAGTATCTCCTTGAGCGTCTCTATCGGCTCGCACGACGTCGGGAAACACACCACGTTGAGAGCAACAAGCGGTTTCCCGCCCATCGCGTAGACGTCGCTCAGCGAATTTGCCGCGGCTATCCTTCCGAAATCAAACGGGGAGTCCACCACAGGCGTGATGAAGTCCACTGTCAGCACGCCGGCTCTTTTTTCGTCGATCCTCCATACCGCGGCGTCCTCGCCCCTGTTCCACGACGCGATAAGGCGCTCGTCCCTGACGACAGGCAGATCCTTCAATATCTGGTCCAGCTCCGCGGGACCTATCTTGGCCGCTCAGCCGCTTGTGCGCGCGCGTTCTGTGAGCCTCATTCCCGTTCACCTCCTTTAAAAGTCAGACGGCAAGGCGCAGATGATGCACGTCGGCCGCCGCAAACACAACCTCCCTGCCGCCTGTATCGACGACAAGCGCGCCCTGGTCCGTTACGTCGCGCGCCGTGCCTCGAAACTCCTCACCGTCGCATATGACGCGGACCTCGCGCCCCAGCGTTGAGCACGAATCCCTGTAGACGCGAAGGAGAGCGTCCCTGCCTCCGGCTGCCTCCATCGTTATTATAAGCTCTGCAAAGCGGCCGAGCACGCGGCTCATGAGGTATGGCCGGCATACGTGACCGCCGAGTTCGGCGGCAAGCGACGCCGCGCTTTCTCGCAGCTCTTCTGGGAAGTCGCTCATGGCGCTGTTTACGTTTATCCCCATGCCCGTCACAGCGAAATAGATCCTGTCCGGCTCGCCGGATGCCTCGCTCAGTATGCCGCAAATCTTTTTGTCGCGGACCATGACGTCGTTCGGCCACTTTATCTTCGCTTCGACATTATAGTACGAACGCAACACGTCGCTTACCGCGATGCCGGCGGCCAGATTCAGCAGCTGCACCTCGCCCGGCCTGAGCTTTGGTCTCGTGAGCACTGAAAACGTCAGGTCCTTGCCGGCTCCCGACCACCACGTCCGACCGACGCGTCCGCGCCCCGCGCTTTGCCGGTCCGACACGGCCGCTATGCCGGACGCAGAGCCGTCCTCGCGCGCGATCCGCTTAAGCGCCGTCTGCGTCGATTCCGTCTCGCTGAAACAGAGGCATCTGTGAAAGACCGGGTTGCCCTCAAGCAGCAACTCTATCAAAGTAGGGCTCATTATGTCGCATGAGTCGAGGTCGCGCAGCGCGTAGCCCTTGCGCAAAGAGTCCACGCAGAGCCCCTCCCTGCGCAGCGATGAGACCAGCTTGAACACGGCCTGGCGCGAACAGCCGAGGCAAGAAGCGATGTATGAGCCCGAAAGGGGGTTCCCGTCCGCCGAGGCCAGCATCTCAAAAAGCCTTGCGCGGTTTTTTATTTCGTCGTTGCCGTTTTTCTCCATGAGGATCTCCTTTCAGCCGCGGATTTCAAAAAAATATTCGATTTTGCGCCCGCTGCGTTTATAATAGCAGACGAATCGCAATATCAGGAGGGGTTTTGTATGGTTATATTACCGGTAACTACCGTCACGGCCAACCTGCGCTCGTCGTTTGACGAGCTGCGTGAGAGCCTTTGACCTGCCGGCGGCCGAAAAAAGAATAGCTGAACTGGAAGAAGAGGCGTCAAAGCCGGATTTTTGGGAGTCAGACCGTGTGCAGCAGGTGACTAAGGAGCTGTCGGCGCTTAAGTCACGCGTCGGCAGGATAGGCTCCATAGGGAGCGAGATAGAGGATATGGAGGCGCTTGCCGCCATCCTCGGCGAAGGCTACGACGAAGAGCTCGAGCACGAGTTCTACGAGAGGGCGGAGGCCCTTTCGCGCGATATCGAGGAATACTCGACGTTTCTGCTCTTAGACGACGAGTACGACCAAAGCGACGCAATACTCACAGTGCACGCTGGCGCGGGCGGGCTCGACTCGCAGGACTGGGCCGCGATGCTTTACCGCATGTACGTGCGCTGGGCGGAGGCGCGCGGATACAAAGTGAAACTCATCGACGAGCTCGCCGACCAGGAGGCCGGCGTCAAAAGCGTCACCGTCTCAATAAACGGCGAGTACGCGTACGGGCGTCTTAAGGGAGAGCAGGGAGTCCATCGCCTCGTGCGCATATCGCCTTTTGACTCGGCAAAGAGGCGCCACACGAGCTTCGCGTCGGTCGAGGTGCTGCCGGTGCTGCCCGAGAGCGTGCAGATGGACATAAGGCCCGAGGACTTAAAGACAGACACGTTCCGATCAAGCGGCGCAGGGGGGCAGTATGTCAACATGACCGACTCCGCGGTGCGCATAACGCATATACCTACGGGAATAGTCGTCAGCTGCCAGACCGAAAGATCGCAGCACATGAACAGAGCCACCGCGATGCAGGTGCTGCGGTCCAAACTCTACGAGCTCACGATGCGCGAGCGCAGGGAGCAGATAGAGAGCATAAAGGGCGAAAAGAGATCCATAGCGTGGGGCAGCCAGATAAGGTCCTACACCTTACAGCCGTTCCAGCTCGTCAAGGACCACAGGTCGGGGTACGAAACAGGCAACGTGCAGGCTATCTTGGACGGGGAGATAGACGACATGCTCATGAGCTATCTGCGCTGGGCCAAGACGGGGAAGACAGCTTAAGGACTGGAGTGAGGAGATAATGCGTATTGAAACCAGGTTGAGGCTGCGCCTTGCCGTGCTGTGCGCGGTCATAGCGGTGGCGGCGTCTGGGTGCGCGTACGGCGCGCCGTTCGTGCCGACCGACCCCATAATGCCGCTCAGCCAGGTCAGGCCCGGCATGAAGGGCGAGGCGCGCACAGTGATGTCCGGTACAAACGTGACGTCGTTTAAGGTCACGCTGCTCGGCGTGCTCCCGCGCAAAACAAGTCCAAGATCGCTGATACTCATAAGGGTCGACGATCCCGCGGTGCTTGCTTCAGGCGGCATAGCGGAGGGGATGAGCGGGTCTCCCGTGTACGTCGGCGGCAAACTCGTGGGCGCCATAGGCTATGGCTGGGCGTTCTCCGAGAAGGGGCTTGGTCTCGTTACCCCCATAGAGGAGATGGTGAAGGTACACGACTGGCCCGACAAAATACCTCACGTGGGATTAGCGCCAAAGACGCCTCAAAAGCCGCCCGCAGACGAGCCTGCAGTGACCGTATCGTCGGACGATGCCGCGACTGCCGCGTCCGGCGACATAGCGCCCGATGAAGACGGGACTTGCGACGAACCGGACGGCGCCGACGTTGAAAGCGCCGATATAGTGCCGCTGTCGATGCCTATCCTCACCGACGGCATAAGCCCGAGGGCTGCCGAAGCCATAGCCCGAAAGTTCAACTTCAGGCTTGTGCCGCTTGGCGCCTCTTCCGACGCGTCAAACCGCGTCGACCTCAAATCGCGGCCGAAGCCAGGGTCCGCGATAGGAGTCTCGCTTGCGTGGGGCGACATACAGATGGGCGGCATAGGCACGCTAACGGCCGTATCCCGCGACGGGCGCTTCATAGGGTTCGGACATCCGATGTCCGGGCAGGGGGCCGTAGCATTCCCGCTGACGGAGGCGTCGGTCCTGCGCGTCATACCGAGCCTTGAGAGCTCGTTCAAACTAGGTTTTCAGGGCCCCATGATAGGGCTCGTGACGCAGGACAGGCCCGAGGCAATAGGAGGCAGGTTCGGACGGCTTGCGCCCGCAGACAGCTACACGGTGAGGATAAACGACGTCGACGCTAAAAAAGTGGTCAGGAAGACATTCCAGACTGTGTCGGATCCGTTCACGGGGCCGTCGCTCGGCCTCATGGGCATAGTCGGCATAATAGACGACGAGTGGGCGCGCAACGGAGAGGGCACTGCTCTCGTCAAATACCGCTTCCGCGGCGGCAACCTGTCGCGCGGCTGGGAGCGCAGCAACATGTTCTTCTCTGACACGGATCTCATAGGAGTGCTGCTCAAGGAGTTCGGCGACCTCGCGTCCATATTCGCGCTCAACCAGTTCCAGGAGATACGCCCGTTCGGTGCCGACGTAGAGGTTGAGATAACGCGCGACCCGAGGGTCGTTTACATCGAGAAGATAACCGTCAGGGACAAGAAGGAGTTCTACTCGCCGGGGGATGAGATAAAGCTCGACGTTACGTTCAGGCCGTGGCGCAAGGCCCCGTCGGTAAGGAGCTTCACGCTTAAGGTGCCCGACAAGGCCGTGGGCTTCTGCGAGATAATCGTGAGGGGCGGCGGCATAGAGGCTCCGCAGCAGGAATCGCTGCTCAGCGGACTTCGGGCCATAACGGACCTCGGCACGCTGCTTGGCGAGCTAAGCGCGCAGGAGTCCAACAACCAGGTGATATTAGAGATAAACGGCCCCGAGATCACCGACTTCATAAAAAACGCGAGCAAGGGCAAGACGATGGACATTCCCTCTCCGGAGGACTTCCTTGACGACCGCCTGGCGAGCGAGATTAAGGCAGAGCGCGTCAAAAAAGGCCAGCTTCGCATAATAGACACTAACTACTATGTTGAGGGGCTGCTCAGGAAGTACATTAAGATAAAGCCGGCGGACGACGCGGCCGGCGCGGAAGACTACGTGCCGGAAGACGCGTTCGGCGGCACAGGCGGACAGATTGACTGAGGCGCGGCGCGTGCGCCGCGCGGTTACGACCGAGCGCTAAAAGAAGATCACAAGCAGCGAGTAGCCGTAGCCGATAAGAAGGGCCAGAAGAACGGCGGCCGAGAGCATATCCTTGGCCGCCCTGACCTCCTCTCGGTACACCGGGCCCGCCAGGAAATCAAGCGTGATCTCGGCCGCAGTGTTCACAAGCTCGGCCGTCATAGGCAGGAGGCACGCAAGGAACACGCGCAGCGCCGCATCCGCCGCGACGCCCCTGTATAAGGCAAGCGCCAGCGCGAACACAAGCGCCGCCGTCTCGTTCCTGAACGCCTTTTCGTTTCTAAAGGCCCACGCGAGCCCGTTTGCCGAGCAGAGCGCCTTTTTTGCCAAACTGCAGTTCTTGCGTCTAGACATATCCTCACCCTAAACAAGACATTTTAGGCTATTAACGTATTAACATTCAGAGCATTATATGGTATATAGTTTAATGTGCCCAAGGATATATTATATAACAGGAGGAGATAAAATGCTTTCAGACATCGAAATAGCGCAGCAGGCAAAGCTGCGCCCGATCGGCGAAATAGCGGAGCGCGCGGGGATACCCGCAGAGTACGTCATTCCCTACGGGAACGACAAGGCAAAAATATCGCTTGACTTTTACGGCAAGATCAAGGACCGCAAAAGCGGCAAACTCATACTTGTTACGGCGACCACGCCGACGCCCGCGGGCGAGGGCAAGACGACGGTCACGATAGGCCTCACGCAGGGACTCGTGAAACGCGGGAAGAACGCGATGACGTGCCTGCGCGAGCCGTCGCTCGGGCCATGCTTCGGCGTAAAGGGAGGAGCGGCCGGCGGAGGCTACTCCCAGGTGCTGCCGATGGAGTCGATCAACCTCCACTTCACGGGCGACATACACGCGATAGGCGTCGCGCACAACCTCTTGTCCGCTATGATAGATAACCACATACAGCAGGGCAATGCGCTTGGCATAGACCCGAGGCGCATAGTGTGGCGGAGGGCCCTCGACATGAACGACAGGGCGCTTCGCAACATAGTCATAGGCCTTGGCGGGACAGCGCACGGCGTGCCGCGCGAGACCGGGTTCGACATAACTGTCGCGTCCGAGGTAATGGCCATATTCTGCCTGGCCGACGGATTGTCCGACCTCAAAGCGCGCTTGGGGCGCATAGTAGTGGCCTACACGTACGACGGGAAACCCGTCACGGCCCACGACCTCAAGGCCGAGGGCGCAATGGCGGCGCTGCTGCGCGACGCGATAAACCCCAACCTCGTGCAGACGATAGAGGGCGTGCCCGCGTTCGTCCACGGCGGGCCGTTCGCCAACATAGCCCACGGCACGAACTCACTCGCGGCCACCAAGATGGCGCTCAAGCTCGCGGACTACGTCGTGACGGAGGCCGGCTTCGCGTCCGACCTCGGCGCCGAGAAGTTCATGGACATAGTGTCGCGTTACGCTGACTTCAACCCAGACGCGGTAGTCATAGTGACCACAGTCCGCGCGCTCAAGATGCACGGCGGCGCGCCCAAGGACAAACTTAAGGAGGAGAACATTGAGGCGCTCAGGAAGGGCATCCCGAACCTCGAGGCTCACATAGAGAACATGAAGCAGTTCGGAGTCCCGGTAGTGGTGGCGCTCAACCGCTTCGTTGACGACACGGACGCCGAGATAGAGATCGTCGAAAAGGCCGCTGGCGCGCTCGGCGCTCCCGTATCTCTTGCCGAGGTGTGGGCTAAGGGCGGCGAAGGCGCGCTTGATTTGGCCGACAAAGTATTGGGGATGATTGAAAAGGGCGAGAACTCATACCGCCCGCTCTATCCGCTTGAAATGCCGCTTAAGGATAAGATAGAGACGATAGCCACTAAAGTCTACGGTGCCGACGGCGTCGAGTACGACGACAAGGCCGCAAAAATGCTCGCCTCGCTTGAGGCCGCGGGCTACGGCGCTCTTCCGGTCTGCATGGCCAAGACGCAGCTCTCGCTATCTGACGACGCCGGCGTAAAGGGCAGGCCGAAGGGCTTCAAAATAGGGGTCAGGGAAGTGCGTCTGTCAGCCGGTGCCGGCTTCGTCGTAGCCATCTGCGGCGCCATAATGACGATGCCCGGGCTGCCAAAGTCCCCTGCGGCGGAGCGCATCGACGTCGACGAAGAAGGCCGCATAACGGGCCTGTTCTAAAAAATGAATCGGGCCAAAGGCAATCCCTTTGGCCCGATCACTCAGGCAGCAAGCGGTAAGCCGCGAGGCCCAGCATCTCGCGCAGCCCCGCGCAGGAGTCTGAGAAAGAGCCGTGATTTGGCAGCAAAGAGACGAGCCCGCGGAATTTCGGATCCGTCACGCGCGCTGACGCGAACGTGAACAGCTCGATGTCCGGCATATAAACGCGCGCGCAGTACGCGGAGCGCGGCATATGGTACGCGTCGGTCACAAGCACTATCCTGCGGATCCCCTCGCTTCTTGCTAACTCAGCTGAGAACTTCAGGTTCTCGCGCGTAGTGCGGGACTTTCTCTCGCGGATAATACGCCCGGAAAACCCGACATCGGCGGCCCATCTCGCCATCGTGTCGGCCTCACGGTACGAGCCGCCGTAAACGGCTCCTCCCGACATGATGATGGGGCAGTCAAGTTTGCGCGCTAGGAGAATGCCGCGCACGACTCGTTCCATAGTGTAGACGCCCGGCTGCACGGCGCGTCCCGACCTGTCATAGCATGACCCCCCGCTTAGGACAAGCACCGCGGCGCGCGTGCCGTCGGCCGGAAGCGAATCCTCATACATATCCTCAAGCGGCCCCGTTATCAAAGCCGCCCCCATAGGCGCGCTCATGAACCACAGAAGAAGCGGCACAAGCGCGGCCGCGCACCCGGCAGCGCGCGCCTTCAGCCGAAACGCGTGCAATGCGCAAAACGCCGTGAGAACGCAGAAAAGCCCCGGCGGGGCCGCAAACGCGCCGGCTGTCTTGTAGATATAAAAAAAGATATCGTGCGGATATGACATCCAGATCCCTCGCTTAAAGGCATGACTCAGCCTGAGATATATCACCGATGCGGGACACGCGCGGCTTAAGATGTCTTGTGCCGTCCCTTTGGCGGTATTATAATAACAAAATGACGGATGTGGCCACGTTTGTTCTGTTATTCTAAAAAAAATTGTATAAAATAAAATTTTTTTGAGTAAAAACATGCAAAATTAAGTTTTTACGCGAGGCAGTTGTGAAAAATGTTGCTAAACAGGGGTGTCGGTGATAAAGTACCCGCAGTAATTTGATTATCCCGTTACACTCTTAAAATGCTTTGCAATATTTCATATAATTTCAGATTTTATCGTAATCGGCGGGTGGATAGCGGAAGATGTCATTTACAAAGACCGAGACTGTCAAGAAAATTTTGCTGTACTACCTGAAGCTTGGCTACAAAAGCGCGTGGGTCGCCGCGCTTGACGCCTTCTTTCTGGTCCTTGCGGTATACGTAGCCTACGCACTGCGCTTCACGCTGTTCATCGAGAACGTCCATCTGGTGAATGTCCTTATGACCATGGTGCTCTTCCCGTCGCTGGTGCTGCTTTCGCTCGCCGCGGGCGGTTCGTACAGGACGCTTTGGCCGTGCGCGAGCATAGAGGAGTACTGCCGCATGCTCAAGTGGTACGCCGCGGGCGCGCTCGCGTTTCTTGTTGTGCAGTTCGCACTGCAAATGGCGTTATCGCGCGCCGTCGCCGCCATGCTTTTACTTTTCGGCATAGCGTTCCTCACGCTTGAGCGGGCCATGTGGAAGCTTGCGTACGTGACGAGAAAATCCGGGCGCGGCAAGGCAAAGCGAGCCGTCATAATAGGCGCCGGCGAGGCTGGGACGTTCTTGGCGCGGGACCTCATGAGAAACGACTGCGGTATAACGCCCGTCTGCTTCGCGGACGACAACCCCGCGCTGCGCGGCATGTCGGTAGCGTCGCTTAAAGTGGCCGGCACCACCGCTGACCTCAGGAAGATAATAGTCGCAAACAGCGCGGAGCTCGCTCTCATAGCGATGCCCTCCGCGCCTGGAGTGAAGATAAGGCAGATAGTCTCCATGCTGGACGGGCTTGGGGTGCAGGTGAGGATACTGCCGAGCCTCCTGAACATAGCGGACGGGCGTGTGTCAGTCAGCAGTCTTAGGTCCGTCAAGCTCGAGGACCTTCTCAGGCGCGAGCCCGTGAAGCTTGGCAGCCCTGACGTCGCAATGCTCGTTAAGGGCAAGACCGTGCTCGTTACGGGAGCCGGCGGCTCCATAGGATCTGAGGTCTGCAGGCAGGTGCTTGCCGCGGCCCCCGAGAGGCTCGTGGCGCTCGGGCACGGCGAACACTCGCTCTACCTGCTGCTGGAGTCGCTTGAGCAGGCGGGGCTGGCGGCGGGTGTAAAGCCCGTGGTGGCCGATATAGCCGACGAAAAGACCATGACGGAGGTCTTCCGCAGGTACAGGCCGGATGTGGTTTTCCACTCCGCTGCTCATAAACACGTTCCGCTCATGGAAGAAAACCCCAAAGAGGCCCTGCGCGTCAACGCATACGGCACGTACGCTCTTGCCTCGTTGGCCGGGGAATACGGGGCTGAGAGAATGGTCATGATATCCACGGACAAGGCCGTTCACCCGACAAGCGTCATGGGGGCCACCAAACGCGTGGCCGAACGGCTGCTCTTCAGCGTGCAGAAGGAGCGCCCCGAGACGCTCTATATGGCGGTGCGATTCGGCAACGTGCTTGGCAGCCGCGGCAGCGTCGTGCCAAAGTTCGAGCAGCAGATAAAAAAGGGAGGCCCCGTGACCGTCACGCACAAGGATATGAAGCGCTACTTCATGCTCATACCGGAGGCTGTAAGCCTTGTCATGCAGGCCGGCACGATGGGAAACGGCGGCGAACTGTTCGTGCTCGACATGGGGGAGCCGGTCAACATAGCTGAAATGGCCGAAACGCTGATCCGACTCCATGGCTATGAGCCCTACAGGGATATACAGATAGAGTTTACAGGGATCAGGCCCGGGGAAAAACTGTACGAGGAACTGTTCTACGACCCCGCGCACGTCGAAAAGACGGCGCGCGACAAGATATTCCTCGCGCATCCTGTCCGCGGCGAGGACGGCATACTGCAGGAAGTGCTTGAACTGCTCCGCTGCGGCCCCATGCCGGACGGCGAACTCAAACGCCGGATAATCGAAATGGCAGAAGGGTAGGAGGCTGGGGGAAGCAGTGGGAGAATCGGTGGGAGAAGCGATGGGAGAATCGATGGGAGAATCGGTGGGAGAAACAATTGGAGAAGCTATGATTTACCAACTGATTCACCAATAGATTCCCCGCCGGATGAAACACCCGGCAGATTCTCCAGCCAGAAAACACAATATCTTTAAGGAAACGAAGGCGCATATCATGCAACAAAATAGCAGCAAGCCAAACAAACCCGCTCCCCGCATCCTTCTCTCTTACCCTCACATGAGCGGGGATGAGCTGAAGTTTGTCAAAGAGGCGTTCGATTCAAACTGGATAGCGCCGCTTGGGCCGCACGTTGACGCTTTTGAGAAAGAGACCGCAGAGTACGCCGGCGTAAGGGCGGCGCTTGCTCTTTCAAGCGGAAGCGCAGCCCTGCACTTGGGGTTAAAGCTGCTTGGTGTGGGAGCCGGGGATGTCGTATTCTGCTCCTCGCTCACATTTATCGCATCCGTGGCCCCGGCAGTATATCAGAACGCGGTGCCGGTGTTCATAGATTCGGATGAAGAAACATGGAACATGTCGCCCGCAGCGCTGCAGAAGGCGTTTGACGATGCTGTTGAAACAGGGCGGATGCCCAAGGCAGTGATAGTTGCCGAACTTTACGGGCAGTGCCCGGATATGGACGCGATAAGGAACATATGCGCAAAATACAATGTTCCGATACTTGAAGATGCGGCGGAGGCGCTCGGTTCGGAGTGGAAGGGCAGAAAATGCGGTTCCCTTGGTGATATCGGGGTTTACTCATATAACGGGAACAAAATAGTGACGACTTCGGGAGGCGGCATGCTCCTGTCGGACAATGAGGAATACATTAAAAAAGCGCGTTTCTGGGCCACTCAGGCGCGCGACGCGGCGCCATGGTATGAGCATACCGAGATAGGATACAACTACCGTATGAGCAACCTGTTGGCGGCAGTCGGGCGCGGCCAGATGCTCCATATTGAGGAGAGGATAGCGCGGCGCAGAGATGTCTATGCAAGATATGCGAAAGAGCTGTCTGGGATTTCCGGGGTAAAACTTATGCCTGAAGCTGAAGGATGCCGTTCCATACAGTGGCTCAGCGCGATCACCGTAGATCCTTCTACAGGAAGAAGCTTCATGGACGTAATTAGTTATATGAATGAGCGGAATATAGAATGCCGCCCGGTGTGGAAACCGATGCACCTCCAGCCTGTCTTCAAGGGATCTAAATACTTTGCTCATGGCAGTGAAAGCGTATCTGATAAGCTGTTCAACACGGGCATATGCCTGCCTTCGGCGTCGGCGATGACGGACGACGAGCAGGGGTGGGTCATAGAATGCCTAAAGGGCGCGCTTGGAGGATAGACTGAGATTGAAGAGGAAACCGGTCCAGAAATTTTTAAAAAGAATAATGGATATATGCGGCGCGTTGTTCGGCTTGATTATCTTTTCGCCGGTAATTGCATTGACCGCCTATAAAATCTCAAGAGAGATGGGCAGGCCGGTTTTTTATAATCGTATGAGGGTCGGGCAGAACGGAAAACCGTTCAAACTTTACAAATTTCGTACGATGACAGACACAAGAGATGCGAATGGCAACTTGTTGCCTGATGCAGAAAGGCTTACTCTTCTTGGACAGAAAATAAGAAGCTCAAGTATAGACGAGCTGCCGCAGCTTTTAAATGTACTTAAAGGGGATATAAGCCTGGTTGGTCCGCGACCGCTTCTGCTTGAATATGTTCCGTTATATAATGGCGAACAAAGAAAAAGACTTGATGTGCCACAGGGCATAACAGGTTGGGCGCAGATAAACGGGCGGAATGCGCTGACTTGGGAAGAAAAATTTGCAAATGACGTTTGGTATATTGACAATTGGTCGTTGTGGTTGGATATAAAAATACTTTTTATTACCGTAATGAAGGTTTTAAAACATGATGGAATTAGCGCTGATGGAGAAGCAACGATGCCAAGGTTCGAGGGAACAAAAAGATGAAGGATGATAATTTTGTTTATATTATAGGCGCTGGAGGTCACGCCAAAGTAGTTATTGCCGCACTTCAAGCCTGCGGGATATCGTGTCACGGCATTTATGACGATAATAAATTATTATTTGGGAAAAAATTATGGAACATTCCTATATTGGGAGCCATAGAGGAATTACCAGATCAATCGTGTATAAAAGCGGTTATTGCCATTGGCTCAAACTGCGTTCGTAAAAAAATAAGTGAAAAATTTATAAATGTATCGTGGCAGACAATCATACATCCGCACAGTTGGGTACATAGCTCGGTAAAAATTAGTGCTGGCACAGTTATCTTTGCAGGTGCAATAATTCAACCAGATACAATTATTGGTCTGCATTCAATTATTAATACATCTGTATCTGTAGATCATGACTGTAATATAGGAGATTACTGTCATATAGCGCCAGGATGTCATATAGCAGGGGGTGTCACTATAGGTAATGAGTCTTTTATTGGAATAGGTACAGCTATAACTCCTGAAGTGAACATCAATTCAAATATAATAGTTGGCGCTGGTTCTGCAGTGATAAATAATTTAGATATTAACGGAACATATGTTGGTACGCCAGCAAAGAGGATAAAATAAATGAGAAAACGCATTTGGTGGCTTAACCATCATGCTGCTTTTCCTGCTAATTCAATAAATTGAATATATTATTCACTGGTATAAGCACATAACACTATTAACTATAATATTAGATCAATAATTGATGCTTTTAATCATTTACATTGGTACTATATCTTATATGATGTAGGTCATGTTTGCAATGATACAAACACAAAGGAGAATCTGATGCTATCTGTAGTTGTTATTACGTATAACCATATGAATATGATTAAGCAATGCCTAAATAGTCTGTTATTATCTAAAACTGATGACATCGAATTAGTGATTTCTGATGATTGTTCAACTGATGCCACTGTTTCAGTAATAGAAAATTGGCTTGCTGTGAATGAGCATAAATTTAAAAATGTAATTTTTATAAAAAACAAGAAGAATTTAGGTACGGTAAAGAATGTCATACAGGCGGTGGATACTTCTAATTCAGCATATATCAAGATGATAGCTGGAGATGATTGGTTTGTAGCCGGAGCATTGGATGTCATGAGAGAGTTTATTTTAAACAACCGATTTGATGCAGCTTTTTCATCTTTAGTGGTCGCTTATCAGGATAGTGAGGGAAATATAGAGGTTGCAAACGAAATTGTCCCTGCGTCGCGAATCCCAGGTTTTTTTGAGATGGACTCTAAAGATCAATTTCGCCAATTGACAAGGTGGTGTTGTCTTCCGGCTCCGGGCAATCTATTTACACGCAAATTTTGGAACACAATTGAGTTGGCAAAAGCCAAAGCAACAATAGCGGAAGACTGGGCAATGTGGCTTTCAGGAGCCTCAAAATCAATGAAATTTATGGAAATTCCTGCAACTTTAGTTGTGTATAGAAAGCATGCAAAATCTGTTTCCAGGGATTCAAGAAATCCACGAGTGAAGAAATCTTTACGCGAAGTTGCCTGGGTGTTATGGAACATTGGCTTTTCACGCAAAGAATGGCTTACGTTTAGCGATAAGGCAAGGCTGTTTTTATTGTGGTTTACTATAAGAACTGTTTCATTGTTTCCTGTGCGTCTTATAGCGTTTACGGATAAGGTCAGGAGATTTTTGGGCGCAATAATATTTAAGCGCAGTTTTAAATAGCGGAAGCTGACGCTATTTAAATTTTGGCAAAAATATGAATTGAATAGTGGTGATTGTTTTGAAGCAAATTGATTGTCCTATATATTTTATCACCGGCGCGGCGGGGTTTATTGGAAGCAATCTTGCTCACTATCTGGTTTCAAAAGGGCTTGGTGTCGTTGCGATTGACAAGCTGACGTACGCCGGCAACATGGCCTCTCTTGATGGGATACCTGATGATAAATTAAAGTTTGTCAAATGTGATATATGTGATGGGGACTCGGTTTATGATCTCTTGAAGGAAATCAGGCCGGCGGGCATATTTCATCTTGCAGCGGAAAGTCATGTCGACCGTTCTATAGATGGACCGTCAGCTTTTATCGAGACTAATATTGTAGGTACTTACTCTTTGCTTGAGGCGGTTAGGAAATTTTACGAGTTTTGTTCTGAGGAAGAAAAGAAGGTTTTTAGGTTCCTTCATGTTTCAACCGATGAAGTGTTTGGCAGCCTAGGAAATTCAGGGTACTTCACGGAAGAGACTCGCTACGCGCCAAATTCCCCTTACTCCGCTACCAAAGCATCTGCGGATCATCTTGTGCGCGCTTGGCACATCACTTACGGAATTCCGGTGCTGACGACTAACTGCTCTAACAACTACGGGCCGAGGCAATTCCCTGAGAAGTTGATCCCGCTGCTTATACATAACGCTTTGAAAGGCAAGGAACTTCCTGTATACGGAGATGGTAAGAATGTCCGTGATTGGCTTTATGTCGAGGACCATTGCAGCGCGCTTTATGCTGTAATGACTAAGGGCGGAATAGGGCAAACTTATAATATAGGCGGTGGCTGTGAGCGCCAAAACATTGAAATCGCTAAAGCCGTATGCGGCGTGCTTGACGAGATCAATCCAAGGAGCGATGGCAAGAAATATGAAGAACAGATAACATTTGTAAAAGATCGGCCAGGCCATGATAGACGCTATGCGATTGATTCCTCAAAAATAAGAAAAGAGCTCGGCTGGCAACCAACAGAGACGTTTGAAAGCGGGATAAGAAAGACGGTTCTGTGGTATCTTGACAACCCTGAATGGGTGCAGGACATAATCGACGGGACGTACCAATGCCAAAGGCTTGGATTGGGGGGAGTGAAATGATAAAAAAAGGGATAATACTCGCAGGAGGCTCTGGAAGCAGGCTCTGGCCGCTGACATTGGCCGTCAGCAAACAACTTATGCCGATTTACGATAAGCCTATGATATATTATCCTCTTTCTACACTGATGCTTGCAGGAATTAAAGACATTCTTGTAATTACAACCCTGAAGGATCAGCCTTTTTTTGAATCCCTCCTGGGAGACGGGGATCAATGGGGAATAAAGATATCATATGCGGTTCAGCCTGAGCCCAACGGGCTTGCGGAGGCTTTTATTATTGGCGAAGATTTTTTAGACAAAGAGCCATGTGCGCTGATATTAGGCGATAATATATTTTACGGCAGCGGTCTCGTTGCGCTTTTGCAGGAAGCCGCAAAGCTCGAAAGCGGGGCTCTCGTATTTGGGTACCCGGTAAAAGACCCTGATAGGTACGGTGTTGTCTCATTTGATGAATCAGGCAATGTCATAGCGCTTGAAGAAAAGCCACCGAGACCTAAATCTAACTTTGCGGTACCCGGAATTTATTTTTACGATGGCGATGTAGTGCGACTGTCCAAGAATTTAAAACCCTCTAAGCGTGGAGAGCTTGAGATAACTGATCTGAACAAAGTGTACATGGAGATGGGGAAACTGAGGGTGAATATAATGGGACGGGGATTTGCGTGGTTTGATACAGGAACACACTCAAGCCTGCTTGACGCGAGCAATTTTGTAGAAACAATACAGAACAGACAGGGCACAATGGTCTCATGTCCGGAAGAAATAGCGTGGAGAATGAAGTATATTTCCTCAGATAAACTCAAAGAAGCTTCTATACGGTATAGCAAAAGCGAATATGGACGATACCTTGCGCGACTTTTGGCACATGGCGGTAGTAACTGAAATGACTATAAAAATGATTTGCAGATCCGGAGCATCACCAAGTGATGGTTCCCTCTGCGTTGCTGAATCGAACACGCCGGAAGTTCCGTTCGATATTAAAAGAGTTTATTATAGCTATGGGGCTGAAGAAGGCGTCATCAGAGGGCATCATGCGCATAAGTGCCTTGAACAGGTCTTGATCTGTGTTTATGGAAAAATTGAAATCATTTTGGATGATGGCAAGGGAAGCGTACAGTCTGTTATATTGACTGATCCATCGGTCGGACTTTATGTAGGGCCTAGCACATGGAGAACTATGAAATGGCTTCAGACCGGTAGCGTCCTCCTTGTTCTTGCATCAGAGCATTATGACCCCGAGGATTACATACGTGATTATCGTGAATTTGTGAATTGGGTTGGTGGCGGAAGACAGGGGGGTAGGTAAGCCATGTCAATGAAAGTGCCTTTTAACGCTCTTAAGCCCGGATATGAAAAATACAAGGACGAATATATAAACGCAGCGATACGGGTCCTGGATTCGGGATGGTATGTCCTTGGTGAAGAACTTCAATCTTTTGAAAGTGAATTTGCGGCATGGCTTGGAGTCAGATATTGCGTTGGGCTAAACTCAGGACTGGATGCGCTCACGCTTGCGTTTAGGGCTCTTGGCGTTGGCTCAGGGGATGAAGTTATAGTCCCAGCCAACACATATATTGCGTCCGTGCTTGGCGTGACGGAGAATGGGGCGCGTCCGGTTTTTGTTGAACCTGATGAATACTACAACATTGATCCTGAAAAAATTGAGGAAGCCATTACTAAAAATACAAAGGCCATACTTGTGGTTCATCTCTATGGCCAGCCGTGCAAAATGGACAGGATAATGCAAATAGCGGATCTTCATAATATTCCTGTGGTTGAGGATTGTGCCCAAAGCCACGGGGCAGCTTTTAAGGGCAAGATGGCCGGAACCTTCGGCAAAATTGCGTGTTTTAGTTTTTTCCCCACAAAAAACTTGGGAGCTTTTGGCGATGGAGGTGCGGTAGCGACCGATGACAAAGACATCGCCGATAAGGTCCGTATTTATAGGAACTATGGCAGCGAGAAGAAGTACTATAACAAGGTAAAAGGGGTCAATTCACGTCTTGATGAAATACAAGCCGCGCTTCTTAAAGTCAAACTGTCACATTTGGATGAACTTAACAGTGAGCGCGACGGGATAGCTCAAAAATACCTCGAAGGTATTAAAAACCCTTTGATAGCCTTGCCTAAGATTTTGCCTGGCAGCAAGCATGTATGGCATCTCTTTGTAGTTCAAACAGAGTACAGAGACCAGCTTGCGGAGTATCTTTCGTCAAATGGCATAGGCACGCAGATACACTATCCTGTGCCCCCGCACCTTTCCGAAGCATATTCTGAAATGGGATATCAGCGCGGCAGTTTGCCTGTCACTGAAAGCCAAGCCGATACTATACTGAGCTTACCACTCTATAATAAGATGGATGATCGTGATGTTTTATATGTGATAAATGAAATAAACAGATGGGAGAGAGCGTGATACAAATGTCAGATTTTTATACCCATCCAAAGGCGATATGTGAATCAAATAAAATCGGCAGAAATACACGGATATGGGCGTTTGCTCATATTCTCCCAGGTGCGGTTATTGGTGAGGATTGTAATATTTGTGATGGAGTTTTTATTGAAAACAATGTTTTAGTGGGTAATAGAGTGACGATAAAATGCGGTGTCCAACTGTGGGATGGCCTAATTGTTGAGGATGACGTTTTTATTGGACCAAACGCTACTTTTTGCAACGATATATATCCAAGAAGCAAATGTTATCCTGCTGAATTTCTTAAAACAACATTAAAAAAAGGGTGCTCAATTGGTGCAAATGCAACAATATTGCCAGGAGTGATAATAGGCGAGGAAGCGATGGTGGGAGCCGGAGCTGTAGTCATACATTCTATACCAGACAGAGTTATAGTCGTTGGAAATCCAGCAAAAATAGTCAAAAAAATTAGTTAATAGAAGGGTTACTATTATGAACATCATTGAGCGAATAAAAATGGATTATTTCACTAGAGATCGCCTTGGCGCTTATAAAGATTTATTGAAATATGCAATAGATAATGGCTATAAATTAATGACATTAAGAGATTTTTGGTTTGATAGGCAAAACCATAAAAACGATAAAGTTATAATGCTAAGGCATGATATTGATACTGCTTTACCGCGTGCCAGGGATATTTATTTAATTGAGAAAGAGTTGGGTGCCATTGGATCTTATTACTTTAGGCTAAAAATGTTAGATGTTCCACTAATGCAGGAAATAGAAAAAAATGGCGGCGAAGCTAGTTATCATTTTGAGGAAATAGCCACTTACATAAAATTAAATAAAATTAAAAATGCTAATACTATTTACAATGAAATAGAAAAAATACAAAAAAATTTTGTAGATAATTATAAATATGTAAAAAAAATAACTGGATTGCCTCTTCTTACTGTTGCTTCGCATGGTGATTTTGTAAATCAAAGGCTTGGCATCAGTAATAATGTTTTAATGACAGATAAAATACGAAGAGAATGCGGCATTCTTGTAGAAGCCTATGACCATGAATTGAAAAATCAGTTTCTGTATATTTCAGACGTTGCAACATCTAAAATTTGGGATCCTCAAATTTTATTAAGCGCTGTTAAGCGCGAAGTTCCGCGAATATATTTTTTAACTCATCCAAGACAATGGGGTTCATCTTGGTGGCACAACACAAAAGCTAACTTTATTCGTATTAATGAAGACATCAGATATCGTTTTTAAACATTGAATAAGCTGGGAGATGTTCTCGTTTGTCTTTAATCGATAAAATTAAATCGCGCACTGCTCGTATCGGTGTTATCGGACTCGGTTACGTGGGGCTTCCTCTTTCTGTTGAAAAGGCTAAGGCGGGTTTTGTCGTCCTTGGTTTCGATGTCCAGTGTCAGAAGGTGGACATGGTGAATAGGGGAGAGAACTATATCGGTGATATCGTTCCTCAGGACCTTAAGGACCTTGTCGCAAGCGGATATCTTTCAGCCACCTGTGATTTTGACCGCCTGATTGAGTGCGACGTGGTCACGATATGCGTGCCGACGCCGCTTGACAAGTTCAAACAGCCCGATCTTTCGTACATAGTCAGCTCCGCGAAAGAGATATCAAAGAGGATGCACAGGGACATGCTCGTCGTGCTTGAGTCCACGACATACCCCGGGACGACGGAAGAGGTCGTGAGGCCGATACTTGAGGGAAGCGGACTTAAGGCCGGCGTCGATTTTCACCTCGCTTTCAGCCCGGAAAGGGTGGACCCGGGCAACGCGATGTACAAAACCCACAACACGCCCAAGGTCGTAGGTGGGCTCACGCCAAAGTGCACGGAGATAGCCAAGGAGCTCTACGGCGCGGTGCTGGGAGCCGACGTGTTCACTGTGTCGTCGCCTAAGGAGGCTGAGGCTACAAAGATCCTTGAGAACACGTTCCGAATAGTGAACTGCGCGCTTGCGAACGAGATGGCGATCGTCTACAAGAGGATGGGCATCGACGTCTGGGAGGTAATCGCGGCTGCGGCCACTAAGCCGTTCGGGTTCGTGCCGTTCTACCCGGGGCCGGGCGTCGGAGGACACTGCATACCTCTTGACCCGTTCTACCTCACGTACAAGGCGCGCGAGTACGACTACCACACGAGGCTGATAGAGCTTGCCGGCGAGATAAACGACGGAATGCCGGCCTATGTCGTGGAGCGCCTTATGGACATACTGAACGAGCATGGCAAGGCGCTGAGCAGAAGCAAGATAATGCTTTTAGGCATAGCCTACAAGGGCGACATAGACGATATGAGGGAGTCACCCGCGCTTAAGGTGTGGGATGAGCTTGAGAAAAAACATGCGCGTGTGGTGTTCCATGATCCGTACTGCGAACGTGTTGTCAGAAACGGAGCTGAGGCGCGATCCGTGTCGCTTGTTCCGGAGGTGATATCTTCCTGTGACGCGGTCCTGATAACGGCGCTTCATAAGAGGAACGTGGATTACAGGTTGCTGCTTGACAGCGCAAAAGTGATATTCGACACGAAAAACGCGATAGGTTCGGTTCTTGGGCCGGACGCGTTGGTGTCGCGCAATCTTTACAAACTTTAAGACGACAGTTCTTTAGGACTTAACAGAACAGGGACGGGAGTGAGACCTGTGGAAAACCACATATCCGACACGGCTGTCATAGGCTGTAACGTTACTATGGGGCACGGCGTCATAATAGAGGACGGGGCTGTCGTTGGGGACGGATCAGAGATAGGGCACAACGTCGTCATAAGAAGCGGCGTAGTGATAGGTGAACGCTGCAAGATCTTGGACGGGGCCGTCCTTGGAAAAGCGCCGGCAAAGGCCTCGATGAGCGCTACGACCGGGACTTCGTCGGACCTGCCGCATCTTGTGCTGGGGAGGGCCGTGACTGTGGGCGCCGGATGCGTGATCTACAGGGGGGCTGAGATCGCGGACGGCGCGTTCTTTGGCGATCTCGCGACCGTGCGGGAGAACGTGACCGTCGGCGAGGGAACGATAATCGGCCGCGGCGCTACGGTAGAGAACAAAGTGTCTATCGGCAAAAAGGTGAAGATCGAAAGCAACGCCTATATAACGGCGTTCAGCACGATAGAGGATTACTGCTTCGTAGCGCCGTGCGTGGTCTTCTCGAACGACAACTTCCTCGGACGCACCGAGGAGCGCAAAAAACACTTCGGAGGGCCGAAGCTTCGTGTCGGCGCCCGGGTAGGAGCCGGCGCTGTGCTGCTTCCCGGAGTTGAGATAGGCAGAGACGCGCTCGTAGCAGCCGGCTCCGTAGTGACTAAAGACGTCCCGCCCAAGACCACGGTGCTGGGATCCCCCGCGAGGCCGTGGCGTCCAGTGCCGGAAGATCAGCTGATCGAAAACCAGACGTTTTTTGAGGATTAATGGAGAGGGAACAATTGAGAGCGGACGAGCGATAGATAAAAGACTTGCTGAGCAATCGCTTAGCAGAATCCGGAGGGAACCCATGCGCAAAGTACTTTTAGTCGGCTGCGGCCGGATAAGCAAAAACCACATAGAGTCTCTTATGAGGCTAAAAGAAGAGGGAGTCGCTGAGATTGTCGCGTGCTGCGACATAATTCCCGAGCGCGCGCGGGAAGCGGCAGAGAAGATCGGCGGCGGATGCAAACCTTACATCGATTACTCGCAGATGTTAAAGACGGCGGAGGCGGACCTTGTCTCCATCTGCACTCCTTCCGGACTACACCCGTATCAGGCGATCGAGGCAGCGAAGGAAGGGAAAAACATCCTTTCCGAGAAGCCGCAGGGATGCAGTCTTGAGGCATGCGACAGCGCCATAGACGCAGCCGAAAGAGCCGGTGTAAAATACATGGTGGTGAAGCAGAACAGGTTCAACCCGAGCATACAGCTCTTGCGGCGCGCGTTTGAAAAAGGCAGGTTCGGCAAGGTTTACATGATACTTGCAAACGTCTTATGGACGCGGCCTCAGGATTACTACGACATGGCAAAATGGCGGGGCACTTACGAGCTGGACGGAGGCTGCCTTTCAAACCAGGCTAGCCACTATGTGGATCTTGTCCAGTGGTTCGGAGGGGATTTCGTGGACGTGACGTCCGAGTATTCGACGCAAAAGATAAAGATGGAGGCGGAGGACACGATATCAGTCGCCATAAAGTTCGCAAGCGGCACGATAGGAAGCATCAACGCGACGGTCCTCACCTACCCCAGGAACCTCGAGGGCAGCATCACGGTCATCGGCGAGCGCGGAACCGCGCGCGTGGGCGGTTTTGCGCTGAATAAAATTGAGCATTGGGAGTTTGCGGACGAGGATGAGACGGACGAAGAGGCAAGACGCGCCGATACCGCTCCTCCTTCCGTCTATGGTTTCGGCCATCTTCCATATTACAGGCATGTCTTTGACGTGCTCGACGGAAAAATAGAACCATTGTGCACGGCGCGGGAAGCAAGGAAGACCGTTGAGATAATTATGAGAGCGTACGGGAAATGAAAAAGGCGATAAAAGTTTGCCATGTGACCAGTGTACACACAAGGAATGACACGAGGATATTCCACAAGGAGTGTGCCTCTCTTGCCAGGGCAGGATATGATGTAACGCTGCTTGTTGCCGACGGAAAGTCTGATGAAGCGATAAGCGGCGTAAAAATTAAGTCTGTCGGTACTGTTTTCAAAAGCAGGGCTAAAAGGATGCTGTGTTCGCGCAAGCCTATGCTGAAGAAAGCTCAGGAAACGGATGCTGAAATATACCATCTGCACGACCCGGAACTTTTACCGTTGGGAGTGAAACTTAAATCCCTTGGTAAAAAAGTTATCTTTGACAGCCATGAAAATTATCCAGCACAAATCAAGGTAAAACACTACTTGCCTGCTATTGTAAGAAATGTGGCGTCCGCTGTGTATAGGTCGTATGAGACATACGCGCTTGGGAAAATAGATGCCGTCATTGCTCCGTGCACGTTTTACAATGGGGTCAATATCTTTGATGGCCGGTGTAAAGTGAATGAGATAATATCAAACGCGCCGCTCCTTTCCGAGTTTTACGACAGATATGAGATGGCGGAAAAGCCTCGAAGTCAGCCGCCGATGGTCTGCCATGTCGGCGGTCTTGAATACTCCAGGGGGATAACGCATCTCATCAAGGCCGCTTATAAGGCAAACGTCACGCTTGCCTTGGCAGGTCGTTTTTGTCCTGCCGAATATAAGATTGAGGTTGAAAAAATGCCGGAATACGCCTGCGTAAATTATCTTGGATACCTTTCACGCGCGGAAGTGCTGGATCTTTATAAGAGATCATCAATCGGCGCCGCTACAATTCTCAATATCGGACAGTATAATACCGGGGATAACTTTGCTACGAAGGTCTATGAGTACATGTCAATGGGGCTGCCTGTGCTTGTGAGTAGGTATCCGTACGCTGAAAAAGTGCTTGAGAGATATAAGTTTGGCATGAGCGTCGATCCTGAAAATATTGATGAGATAGCTGATGCAATAAGATACATAACAGATAACCCCGAAATCGCAAAACAGATGGGCGAAAACGGCAGACGCGCGGTATTGGAAGAATTTAACTGGGGAATTGAGGAGAAAAAACTACTTGGGCTGTATGAAAGAATAATAGATGATATCAAAGAATATAAATCTAATAAGTAAAAAACTATATTACTTAACAAATCAACCAATATAGTTATTATTAACTCTTTTTTTGAGAAAAAATTGAAATAATAAAGAAAATTTAATATATGAGGTAATAAGATGGAGGAAAACTTATTTAATTTTTTAAAATATTTACTGAATTGTAAACTGTTATGTTTTTAAAACTTCCATCTTTATTTAATAAAAAAAATAGTTTTTTTAAAAATGTTGCCATACTTTCGGGAGCATCTGTGATAGCGCAGGTTATCAATATGGCAAGCATGCCTGTGCTGTCAAGGTTGTATTCTCCGTCTGACTTTGGGACATTAGCTCTATTCTCCTCTATCGTTGGGCTTTTAGCTACGATATCCGGATTTAGATATTATTTGGTGATCCCTCTAGCCCGCACCAAACGTTACCTAGATGCTTTAATATGGCTAAGTTTTCTTTCTCAATGTTTTTGTGTTGTTTTGGTTGTTATAGCAATAAAAATATCATCAGAATATTTAAACAATGACTCTTTTTTATCATTAATGCAGTATAAAATGCTTATACCAATTGCAGTTTTATGTGTTGGATTTTATAGTTTGTTGACGCAATGGGCAATTAGAGAAAGAGGCTTTTTATTAATTGCTAAAACAAAATTAACGCAAACTATAATAGGTACAGCGGTGAAATTATTTTCGGGGCTAGTTGGTTTGAGCCCATTAGGGCTGATATTGGGCAATATTTTAGGACAAAGCATGGGCAGCACTACATTACTTAAAATGCTTTTAAAAACAAATCAAAAAATTTATTTTAGTAAAACGCATATAAAACGTTCTCTGTTACATTATCGTAATTTGTTTTTTTATGATACCCCCGCTTCCCTGCTCAATATGTCGGGCGCATATTTATTGCCTTTGATAATGGCTTATTACTTTAATTCATCTGTGGTGGGGTCATTTTCAATGGCGCAGAATTTGCTTGTTTTACCAAGCGCATTGATTGGAACATCAATTGGGCAAGTTTTTATGCAGAGGGCAACTTTAGCCAGCCGGGACGGTTCGATAGGGAAAGTGGCCATGAATGCTTTTTCGATATTGATGCGGATAGGAGCTTTCCCGATAATGTTGTTATCATTGGTGGCTCCTGAACTGTTTATGATTATATTAGGACCGGAATGGGAACAAGCTGGCGTTTTCGCAAAATTACTAGGTCCATGGTTGGCTTTAAGTTTTGTATATTCTCCATTGAGTTGCCTTTATACTGTTTTGATGCTGCAAAAAATAGGATTTATTTTTGTAAGTATATATACCCTAGTAAGGTTAGCAGCCGCTTATATGGGTAGATTTGATCCTTATTATGCTATGATATTTGTGTCTATAGCAGGTTCTGTATCTGTATTAATCGGTATTTATTTGCTTATGAGAGCTTCCGGAATAAATTATAATGAAGTAATAAGAAAGATTTCTATGCTAATATTTGAAGTTATTTTAGAAATAGCGCCATTAATAATAATCAGCTGCTGTGTAAAAACTAATTATTTATCATTAGCAAAAATAGTTGCTATTTTGTGGGGGATTATGATATATTTTTACATATTATTTAAAAAATATATTTAAATGGGTGATTTATTTGTTTAAACAAGCAAGTTTTAGTAAATATTATTGCGAAAATTGTAGAAATTTCGGAGACATAAGCTTCCAATATTACAGAAACCTGATTTTAAAACATTAAAATCCTGGAACTCGCTTTTATAAGTAACGATTATTGCATTGTACGCGAAGTAGCACCCTAGAGTGTACATATAAGCTATGCAAGCCCAGCGTAGCTAGATACAAGCATGAACGAAGAAAGTAATTCGTTAGTATATAAATTGAAAAAAGATGAAAATCTGGTACCCGCTTGGTCTTGATAGTGTTGATGATATTAGTTTTGCGACAGTTGGGTACTTGTTTGTTGTCAGATGCAGCTGGTTGGATCACTGGCACGAATATGATCGTTGACGGAGGCTTTTTATCATAAGCTAGATATTATGAATAATATGTTTGAGAGGATGTATTCACTTTTATGTTGATATCTTATTACTTGCCGCCAACAATACTGACCAACGAAGAGCTGGAGAAAGAATATACGTCTCCTTCTTGGACAGCGTCGAAGATTTACCGCAAGACAGGAATAAAATCGCGCCATATTGCAAAAAATCAGCTTGTATCAGACTTAGCGGTCGAGGCTGGTAAAAAGCTCTTTACAGAACATGGCATATCCCCATCGGCGATAGATTTTATACTTCTTTGTACTCAAAGTCCCGATTATTACCTGCCAACGACGGCTTGCATCGTTCAGGACAGGCTTGGCATTCCAACTACGGCCGGTGCTTTTGACTATAACCTCGGCTGTTCTGGTTACATCTACGGACTTGCCGCTGCCAAAGGCCTTATATCCGCAGGAATAGCTCGGAACGTGCTTCTCATAACCGCCGAAACATACACGAAACACATCCATCCTATGGATAAAAGCACAAGGACGGTGTTTGGGGACGGGGCGTCGGCCACGCTGATTACGTCGGAAGATGTTCCTAAGATAGGGCAATTCGTGCTTGGGACCGATGGCAAAGGAGCGCAAAATCTTATGGTTCCCTCCGGAGCGATGGCGATGCCGAGGACGGAAGAGACCGCCATTGAAAAAGAAGATTCAGGCGGCAACATAAGGAGCCTTGACAACCTATACATGAATGGTCCTGAAATATATGCATTCACGCTGAGGGCGGTTCCTGAGCTTATAAAGGACATACTAGAGAAAAACTGTATTTCTATGAACGAAATAGACTACGTTATACTTCATCAGGCAAACAAGCTTGTCCTTGACTCGCTGAGAGAAAAGCTTAATATCCCAGAAGACAAGTATTGCATTGATGTTGATGATATAGGCAACACAGTAAGCTCAACGATCCCGATAGCGATAAAAAGAGCGGCGGACAAAAATAACCCAAGAGTAAAAAAAGGCAATAAAGTACTGATAGCCGGATTTGGGGTTGGTTATTCCTGGGGAGGCACTATTCTCACCATATAACGGTGTTGATAAAAAACAGAAAAACAGATTTTGAGAGGGGCTATAACCGTGAATTTAGACGAAAAACTCAAACTGATAGCAGAGACACTTGATGCGGACCCTGCGGCTATCATCCCGTCAGCGGGTCTAAGTGCGCTTGAGGAGTGGGATTCAATGGGCGTCATATCTATAATAGCGATGCTTGACAGAAAATTTGGCAAAATCCTGACAGCTGAACAGATATCCTCGCTTTGCACTGTGCAGGACATACTAGACAGGATGGAATAATGACTGAGAACTCCCTGTTTTCACTAAAAGGCAAAAAGATTCTTATAACCGGGGCATCCTCCGGAATAGGTTCTTCTGTCGCGAAACTTGCCTCAGAACAGGGAGCGGTATGCATTATAAATGGCAGGGATGAAGGGCGGCTGAATCAGACGCTCAAATGCCTAAGGGGAGAGGGGCACATTGCAGTCGTTTCTGATTTAAAAGAAGGCAACGGAACTGAACTTGTAAAGAAGGCAGTCGAACAGGCAGGGATATTAAGTGGCTTTGTGCACTGCGCCGGGATAGAGAAGACAATGCCGTTTCGTGCAACGCTGATCTCTGACTTAAGAGAGATAATTGCAATAAACATAGAAGCTTTCTGGGAGATAACGCAGGAAATAACAAAAAACAAAAACCATGAAAAAGAAAAACTCTCTGTTGTTGGAATATCTTCCGTAGCGGCATTGTATGGGTCGCCGGGTAATACCGCATATGCAGCGTCAAAGGGGGCTCTTATATCGCTGATAAAATCACTGTCAGCTGAATATGCGGGTAAGGGTATGCGATTTAACGTAGTATGTTCAGGGTACGTTGACACGCCGATGCTATCGAACATAAAGAAGCTCTACGGGAATGATAAAGAATTCACGGAGGCTATAGTCAGAAAACATCCGTTGGGGCTTGGCAAACCTGATGATGTTGCAAGCGCTGTAGTGTACCTTCTCTCTGAGGCGAGCAGATGGATGACAGGCAGCGTCCTTACAATAGATGGCGGATATGGAGTAAGGTGATATATTTTAAGCTTCAAATATTTAGCATAAATACTATCATTATAGTTGTATTAATTTTTTGCTGAAAGGAGCAATTTTTTTGATACAATTCAGATGGCGTTCTGTCTTATTTATATTAACTAATATTTTGTTTTCCTTATTTTTGCCAAAAATAAAAAATAAACATAATGATTCTTTTGATATTGTTCATTTTGAAAAAAAATATCTTTACGAAATAGAAAAAATTTATAGTTCTGAGCTGGGGAATGGAAACTTATTAAGTAGATCGATAAAAATTATTTTATTTTTATGCGGAAATAAAACGGCTTTTGTTATATTAAATTCTAATAACTCTGTGATAGGTTATGCTTTTTATTATTTTAATTTTAATGATTTAAAAAAGCTATATATTCATGCTGCTAGCGCGGCTGTGTTGCCTGATTATAGGCAATCTATTTATGGTGGTTCTCTCTACTTCTATGCTTTTGATTGGTTTAAATATAACACATGGATCAGAGGTATTTCAGCAAGATATAGGGTTAGTAATCGTCCTGTTAAAAGGCTTCATGATTATTTAGGATATAAAGTAATAACTAGGTATTTCAAAGACGAAGAGGAATGGGTATATGTGATTTGTGATTTTAACAAAGGCTGGAAATAATTTTATATAATAGGAAACAGTGTTAATTGGTATTTTTGTAAAGGAGGTTACTATGACTTTTGAACAGGAACTTATGAGGACAAGATCCGCGTTGTTTCTTGATGGTTGGCTGAGGTTTAATGAAGAAACATGGGGATATAAGGCTGAACGAGTAATGTATGCGCTTCCGGGCAAAGACCGTCCTGCGCTTGAGGCTGTTTTATATCTGGACAGGCGTGGCCATGTCCGTATGCCTCCTTGCAACGCGTATCTTCCGTTGCAGTTTTTCCCAACCCCCACAGAAAAGAACTGTCAGCTTTATACACAATGGATGTCTGTGGCGAAATTGTTGGCCGAAGATATAGACAAAAGGGGAATTTCGAGCAGTATTGCATTTCCTCCGGGGTTTGTGGATGCCAGGGCATTTCAATGGCTCGGGTATGAAGTGACTTTTCATTATACGTTTGTTACTAAGCTACCATTAAATGAGATGCATATGGATAAAAGAGTAATGGGTCATATAGAAAAGGCCAAAAAACTTGGTTATTATGTAGAAAGAACAAACAACTGTGAGGAAATTTTATTTTGTTTAGAAAAAACCTCTCAATTTCAAAAATTTGATAATATTTGTTCTCAATCAGTTTTTAAAAAACTTGAAAATTCTCTGCATAATGAATATTTATTTGCTCATGTTTCTTATGATCAAAATGACATGCCATGTAGTGCTCAAATTAAACTTATGATGCCTAATGGAATTTGCATCGGATGGCAGGCAGGAACAGATAGACAACATATAAAGAACGGCGTAAATCAGTTATTGTATTATTCAGCAATAGATGATCTTATTAGATCAGGCGGAAAGTACTTTGATAACTGCGGTGCGAATATTGAATCGGTCGCTTCGGCAAAAGCTGCATGGGGATTTGAGCTTGTGCCCTATATGTGCATATCAGATCACTCTCTCAGAGGAAAAGCTAAAAATCTGATAGGGCGTATTCATGGAGCTCGTAAAACGTGGCATTATATGAAACGTATGCTAAAGAGGTAGTGTTTTTGTGAAAGAACTTAAATTTATCTCTCCTGAACTTGATTATACGTTGCGTACGCTATTTCGTGATATTCTAAAAATAGCCTCTCCTGATGTTAAGCTGTCAGAAGCGGGAATTTCTCTTGGCTATTCGGAAAATTGGTTTCTGCATATGCCGAGATTCAGCTTTTTAGAAGGAAGACGGCCACTTGCACCGAATCACATGGTTATGAAAAAACTTGATGCACAACTGAAAGATCTTCTTGGTGAGGAAACCCTGCCTTTGCTGAATGGTTCGTGTACTGCTTCTGACGGCCGACTGGTTAGTTTTAATGATGATGGAAACGTGGCTTCAATTAACTTTGACATCTTAGGCAGCACTTTCTATATACTCACTCGTATGGAGGAAATCGGAAGCGGCACGTTAGACGGACATGGGCGTTTCCCCGCATATGCTTCGCACGCTTATAAAAATGGATACCTTCACAGGCCTGTCGTAGATGAATATGCAGAGATCATCTGGTACTGCATTAAGCGACTTTGGCCAAATTTACAAAGAGAAGAACGCAATTTTGAGATGAAGCTTACGCACGACGTTGACGAGCCTTTTGAGGCGCTGTTCAGACCCGTTTGGAAGATGGCGCGTTCGTTTGCTAGTGATATTATCCGCAGGAAAGATATCAAAAGAGCTGTGCACCGAGCATATTTATGGACTAAAGTTAAACGTGGTGATTGGCATTCAGACAGGGTTTACACTTTTGACAGATTGATGGATCTTGGCGAATCTGTTGGCTGTAGGGATGCGTTTTATTTTATACCTGATTGTTCCGGTCGGATGAGCGGTGATTACCGCATTGAACATCCAGCCGTGCGCAAACTTATTAGGCATATAAACAGACGCGGGCATGAGATAGGGTACCATGGAAGTTATGAAACGTATCTTGATCACTCCAAGGTAAAAAAAGAGGTTGCTCTTTTGAAAAAAATGGCTATAGAAGAGGGTGTTGAACAGGATTTTTGGGGAGGGCGTCAGCACTACCTGCGATGGTCAGCTCCTCAGACGTGGCGCAGTTATGCCGAGGCCGGGCTTGATTATGATACGACACTTTCGTTTGCAGATGCCGCAGGTTTTCGGTGCGGCACATGTCACCCTTACCGCGTCTTCGACGAAGAGCGCAGGCAGGAATTGCCTTTGACTGAATTTCCGCTGACAGTTATGGAATGCTCCGTGTTGGGTAAGAGTTATATGGGGTACACTTATGAGAGGGCATATGAATATATGATGCTGCTCAAAAACCAATGCCGGAAATACGGCGGGACGTTTGTTCTGCTTTGGCACAACAGCGCGTTTGATGACGAAAGAGACTGGGATCTGTACAAGTCTGTGATTATGGGATGATTTATAGTGGCATTCGAGGTTATGGCATGAGAAGATATTTAACATTGACTTCTTTTAATTTTCTAATACTGCTGCTTTTTTTTCTTGTTATCGAATGGCGGTGGCAGGTTGAATTGCTGGGCTACGCTGTGCCAAACCCGTATTATTTGGTGGCCATGTTATGCTTGTTGACTTCCGTTGCCTCAATGATCAAAATTACCGCGTTTAATGGCAGGCTTTCCGTTTTAGGGATGGCGATCCTTTGTTTTATGCTGTACTGTTTTGCCGTGTTTGTTGTTAATACTCCAGAACTGATGAAGATCGACATGCAATATGTAATAGTAGAGTATGGTGTGTGGGCGATAAATTTCGGCCTTTTCTTTATTGCCCTCGATGAAACTTTATGGATGGCATTAAATGAACATCGGAGGATGGTTGGGTTACTCTATATTTTGTTTAC
>Ga0302241_1000628_pt1 | contig 30668 bp, 22 predicted proteins | sample AAG_UR_Arg_MG_FD_193532 | JGI IMG/M metagenome (GOLD analysis project Ga0302241, IMG submission 193532) | Enriched activated sludge microbial communities from anaerobic digester in WTTP, New Holstein, Wisconsin, United States - AAG_UR_Arg | ecosystem: Engineered > Bioreactor > Anaerobic >... | reverse complement strand
AAGAAAGACCGCATAGTTCTTTAAATGGTTTAACGCCCAACGAATTTGTTAAAAACTTAACAGCCCAAAAGATTAATTTTACTAACTTTTGATTGGCACATATTTGGGGGAAAGGTCAGTATTTAAGTATTCTGAGCCTGATAAAGAACTTATAGAATACATAGACAATTTTCATGTAGATCATAAAATTTATATTCAAGATAACAAGGGACAAAGAAAACGATATTTTTTTCAAAAAGAGTCCGAAAAAGAGAAATTTCTCAGTAAAAAGCAATATAAGATAATTTATGATGTTGATTATTCCATGTTGGGAAAATTTTTTAGATATACAAAAGGAAATATTTTCTCCGAAAATGCGTATGTTTTTTTGGGATGTTCGTTTACTTTCGGGGATGGGCTAAACGATGATCAGACGCTGCCGTATTATTTTTCAAAACTTAATAGTTTTAATGCAAATGTTTTAAATTTCGGAGTTGTAGGAAAAAGTACGAATTTCGGATTAAATATTTTTAATACCGGTCTTATGGATAAATATTTGGGAAAGTTGCAAAATATACATTTTATATATTCTTTGATTTCCGATCAGGCTTTTAGAAATTTTAATTTTGAGCTTTATAATCGTAGCGATGACTGGATATATAAAGATGACAAATGGATGAGAATAAAACAGCCTTTTGAAACCATACAGATTATTTTTGCTAAAAGCTATATATTCAGAAAAATATTTTTACCTTTAATAGATGATTCAAACGGGAAATTTTATGAAGATTATCTAATAAGCAGTCTGAATGACATAAGAAAAATCGCAAAAAATAAATATAATGCAGGATTCACAATAGTAGTATGGCCTTCTATTACACATGATTTGAAGAATAGACTTGCGCTTGAAAAATTTGACATAATAGAGCTTCCTGAATATTTTGAGCCTCATGAGGAAGGAAGTCCGTACAGAATATCGTATGACGATCATCCTACGGCAAAAGCAAATGAAGAAATTGCGGAAATTCTTTACGGACATCTGAAGTCTTTATATGCGCCGGAGATGAAAAATGATTAGAAAAAAAATTAAAATAGCGCAAAGTTCCGGATTTTGTTTCGGAGTAAAAAGAGCTATTGAGCTTGCCGAGAAAGTTGCCGCCAATAATAAGAAAGTTTATACATTCGGACCTTTGATTCATAATCCTCAGGAAGTCAAAAGATTGGATAAAGAAGGGATAAAAGTTATTGAAGAACATTCAAAAATAAGAAAAGGAATTCTCGTCTTAAGAACACACGGAATAGAACAAAAAATTCATGAAAAACTGTCAAAAAGAAGGAATATAGAGGTTATAGATGCGACTTGCCCTTTTGTAAAAAGGGCTCAGGATATAGTTAAAAAATTAAGCTGTAAAAATGAACAAATTGTAATTGTCGGGGAAAAAACACATCCCGAAGTTATTGCTTTGGTTTCCTACGGTAAACGAAAATGTGTCGTTGTTGAGGAAAAAAAAGATATCAAAAAAATCAGAAAAACTGCTGTAATTCATATTGTAAGCCAAACTACGCAAAGTCCGAAACAATTTAATAATATTGTAGAATGTATTTCAAAGATATCAAAAGTTAAAATTTATAACACGATATGCCGGGCCACTTTTGACAGGCAAAGCGCTGCTGAAAGATTGGCAAAATCAGTTGATATTATGATAGTTATAGGCGGTAAAAATTCTGGCAATACAAGACGCTTATATCAAATATGTTCGAAAATCGTAAAGACTTATCACATAGAAAATGTTGAAGAAATAAAAAAATCTTGGTTTAATAATAGAACCACGGTAGGCATTACGGCCGGAGCCTCAACGCCTAACTGGATAATAGAAAATATAAAAAGGAGAATAGAAAAAATTTGCGAGTCAGGTCGAAAAGATAAAAAACAGGAGAAAAAGAAGTGAACAAAGAAAATAATAATTTAGATAATTTAACAGTTTTTGAAGACGCCGAAAATATCAGTATGGACGATTTGCTCGGACCTGAGATGAAAGTTAACCGAGGCGAAATAATCAGCGTAAAAATCGTTTCCGAAAATGCGGACGGTTTTTTGGTTGATTTGGGAATGAAGTCTGACGGCATTATATTGAAATCGGAATTTGCCGAGACTCAGATACCAAAAGAACTTAAAACAGGAGCCGAAGTTAAGGTTTTTATTAAAAGAACTTTTCCTAAAATAGAGCTTTCTTACAGAGAAGTTATGGAAAAATCAGCATGGGATAAAATTGAAGAAAATTTTAAGAATAAAAAAAATATTACCGGCACAATACTAAAAACGGTAAAGGGCGGTTTTATAGTAGACATAGGAGTAAACGCCTTTTTGCATATATCACAGGTTGATTCCAATTTTGTTAAAGACGGCGAAAAATACGTAGGCAAAACTTATGAGTTTGCGATAACGGAATTTAACAGGGACGATAAAAAAATAAGTCTTTCAAGAAGAAAACTTCTTGAAGATGAAAAGCTTGCAAAGAAAAAATCTGCGCTTGATTCTTTGGCCGAAGGACAGATTATAGACGGATCCGTTACAAGAATAACTAATTTCGGAGCTTTTATAGATTTAGGCGGCATAGACGGACTCTTGCATATAGGAGAACTTGCGTGGTATAAAGTCAAAAAAGTTGAGGATCTTCTTAAAGTAGGACAAATAGTAAGAGTGCAGATTGTTAAAGTTGATAAAGAAAACGAGAAAATTTCTTTAAGTATGAAGCAGCTTTCGGCAAATCCGTGGGATGTTGCGGGTGAAAAATACTTGGAAGGTCTTATAATAAAAGGGAAAGTCACGTCAGTAATGCCTTTCGGCGCTTTTGTGGAATTAGAACCGGGAGTTGAAGGCCTTTTGCATTCTTCCGAGTATGCATGGAATGACAGTGAAAATTCGTTTAAAAAAGAAGTTGTTGCCGGCAAAGAGTTAGAAGTTAAAATAATAGGAAGCGATAAAGTTTCAAAAAAGATATCGCTGTCTGTTAAAAAAATGCATACAAATCCTTGGGAAGAAGCCGCAAGGCATTATGCTCCCGGGACGAAAGTAAAAGGAATCGTAAAAAATATAATGCCTTTTGGCGCTTTTGTAAAACTTCCCGAAGGAATAGAAGGGCTTATTCATATAAGTAATTTTTCATGGACAAAAGGCGTAAAACATCCGGAAAATATAGTAAAGAAGGGCGATGAAGTGGAAGTAATGGTTTTGTCTGTAAATACGCAGAATGAAGAAATAGCTCTTTCATTGAAACATCTTAGCCAGGATCCTTATAAAAAATATAAACAGGGAACAGCCGTAAAAGGGAAAGTTAAGAGAGTTCTTGAGTTTGGAGCTTTTGTTGAAATTGAGGAAGGAATAGAAGCGCTGCTTAAAAAGACGGAACTTTCAATGGAGAATAGCGGACAGGAACTTCCGAAAGAAGGAGAAGAAATAGAAGCGACAATAATTAAAGCCGATACAAAAGAAAGAAAACTTGAGATATCAATTAAGAAATTTGAAAAATCCATGGAGAGAGAATTAATAAAACAATTCTCTTCAAATGACGAAAAACCGACATTAGGCGATATATTGGAGCAAATAGAGGAATAATGATAGATTATTTCAGAGGAACTTTAGTTTTAAAAACTTTAAATAATGCCGTAGTTGAAGTAAACGGTACTGGATATGACGTAAACATAACGGTATCATCAAGCGAAAAACTTCCGCAGAGCGGCCATGAAATAAAACTTTATATCGTTGAATCTACCGGTATGTACGGAGGAGTTGTTTCTCATTACGGTTTTTTGTCAAAAGAGGAAAGAGAGATGTTCCTTCTGATAAAAGATGAAGTTCCCGGTACAGGTGCAAAAAAAACGATGGAATATATGGATAAAATATCAAAATCTTTTGCCGATTTTAAAAATGCCGTAGTTTCAAGAGATGTTTCAATGTTATCCAGTATTTTTGGTTTTACAAAAAAAACAGCCGATAAACTTATAGCTGCTCTTAAAGATAAAATATCAGGCATCGCTGTAAGCGATCCGGCGAAATGGTCTGGAGTAGACGGAAATGAAAATATATCCGAAGCTATAGCGGGTCTTATTGCTCTCGGATATAAAGAATTTCAGGCAAGAGAAGCGGTTTCAAAAATAATTAAAAACAATGAAAAAACTTCTGTCGAGAATGTAATTAAAGAAGCTTTAAAGTATCTATAGGATGAATAATATATTAAAATCGATATCATATATATTTTTAAATTATGAATTTGTATTTATTTTTTTCTTTTTCAGCACAGTATTTTTCATATTGACTACATATATAAAAAAACAAACATTTAGAATTGTTTTACTAGGAGCATTTTCGGTATTTTTATCACTAGCTATTTGTGAATATATTTTATCTTTTAAGGACAGTTATAGTACTCCTTGGTTTTTTACAATAAAGCACATAGAAAATATTAATGCAATTAATATAACTTTTGATAAAGGAATTAATAATCGCAGATTCACAAATAATTTAGAAAAAGAAGAAGATGTTGTGTACTCTCAATATGATAATAAATTAAGATATACTAAAGGTAAAATTAATTCCGAAAATACTTATGTTTTTTTAGGTTGTTCTTTTGTTTTTGGGACGGGATTAAATGATGAAAATACTGTTACATATTATTTTTCAAAGTTAATGAATTTCACGGCGAATGTTATAAATTGCGGAATCCCAGGTCATTCAATAAACACATCAAAATATATTTTAAATAATGATTTAGTATATGATTTATGCCCGAATAAAAAGATAAATCATTTTTTTTATTTTCTAATTTATGATCATATTCCCAGAAATTTTAGAATTTTAGACCCTTCAGATAATATGCTGTATGAAAACGGTAAATATAGCAGAGTTAAACAGCCGTTAGGAATATTTAAAATTATTTTTGCAAAAAGTTATATATTTAATAAAATATTTTTGCCTGTCATAGAACAGCATAATACGTTGTTCTATGAGGAATATATGATAGAAAGTTTTGAAAGTATTAATAAAATAATTGAAGATAAATATAGTTCTAAATTAACCATAATAATATGGCCGGAATTTGATCAAGCTTTTATTGATAAATTGAATAATAAAAATTTTGATGTTATAGTATTGCCGGAATATTTTAATTCTGAAACATCAGGCTGTAAAATTCCGAATGACGGACATCCTACGGCCAAAGCCAATAAAGAAATAGCTCAAATATTGTATAATCATATAAACAAGACAAATGCAGCAAATTAATTTTAAAAGGTAATATGGAAAACGATAACAGAATTATAGACAATCAGGAAATTAACCAGGATGAAAAGATTGAGAATACTTTAAGACCTCAATGTTTGGATGATTTTATAGGCCAGCAGAAACTTAAAGATAATTTAAAAGTTTTTATTGAGGCTTCAAAAAAAAGGCACGAACCTCTTGACCACTGCCTTTTTTATGCGCCTCCGGGGCTCGGTAAAACTACTCTTGCTCATATTATCGCAAAGGAAACCGGCGGCAATTTAAGAACAACATCCGGACCTGTTTTGGAAAGAGTCGGAGATCTTGCCGCAATTCTTACAAATCTTTCGGAAGGCGACGTTTTTTTTATTGACGAAATTCACAGAATGAACCATTTAGTTGAAGAGTCTCTTTATCCCGTTATGGAAGATTTTGAACTTGATATTATTATCGGTCAGGGGCCTTCTGCAAAAACAATAAAACTTCCTGTTCCGAAATTTACTTTGGTAGGAGCGACTACAAGGGCCGGAATGTTATCAAGTCCCTTAAGAGACAGATTCGGAATAATAGAGCATTTGAATTTTTATAACGAAAATGAACTTGTTAAAATAGTTAAACGATCCGGTATTATAATGAAGGTTGAAATTGATGAAGACGGAGCTTTTGAAATAGCAAAGCGTTCACGAGGAACCCCCAGAATAGTTAACAGACTTTTAAGAAGAGTCAGAGATTTTGCCGAAATTAAAACGGGCGGAAAGATAAATAAACAGATAGCTATGGAATCATTGGATTTGCTGGGAGTTGACGAAGCCGGACTTGATAAAATGGACAGGCTTCTTCTTTCAACCATGATAGAAAAATTTGACGGGGGCCCTGTAGGAATTGATACTATAGCAGTTTCAATTTCTGAGGACGCAGATACTATATCTGATGTTTATGAACCGTTTTTGATACAATCCGGGTTTATCGCAAGAACTCCCAGAGGAAGAATCGCAACGGAATCGGCCTATAAACATTTCGGTTTAAAGATGCCTGCAAATAAACAAAAAGAACTTTTTTAATATATATATGTTTTAAAATTAACGGTGTAAAATGGACAGAGTGTTGCTTCATACATGTTGTGCCCCGTGTTCGGCTTCGGCAATTCCTTTATTGGCGGATAAGTATAAAATTACAACTTTATGGTTCAATCCTAATATTTTTCCTGAAAAAGAATATCTGTTAAGAAAACAAACGTGGCTTGCTTATTCAAAACTTTTAAATATAGAAACAAAAGAAATTGAAGCGGCTTGGGTCGGACATGAAGAAAAATACGGTCAATTGTGGCTTAATAAAGCTATTGAATCCGACAAAGGCAGATGTTATTACTGTTATGAAAGCAGATTGGAAGAAACCGCCAGAATTGCCAAAAAACTTTCAATAGATAATTTTTCAACAACACTTCTTTCAAGTCCCTACCAGAAACATGAAACTATAAAAAAAACGGCTGAATATCTGGCTGAAAAATATGAGTTGAATTTTGTCTACATAGATCCCAGAAAGGATTTTTATACCGGAGTAAATTCAGTAAAAAAAATAGGATTATACAGCCAAAGATACTGCGGATGCCGGATAAGCATAAGATAATTTATTTTAAATTTAGTTTTAAAAATAAAGAAACTGTATTATCGGATAAAATTCTTTTCTCAATTAAAAAATCATTTTCCGCGAGTTCTTTTTTGATATTTTTACCGTTAAGATATTTCATTACAAAAAAACCGTTATAAATCAAATCGTCTTTTTTGGGACCTTTATAAATTTTCGACAACGAAAATATCTGTCTTTTAAGAGAAATAATAAAGTTGTTTTTTTTATTTATGTATGATAATAAAACATATCCGTCTTTTTTTAAAATTTGTTTAATAAAACCGTAAATTTCCTGTCTTTTTTGCTTATTTTCCGCCAAATTTAACACTTTTGAGCAGATGACGATATCATATTTTTTGTCTGAAGGAATAAATGATGATATTTTATTGCAGTCTACTTTCAAACCATGTCTTATAAAATTAAAACTTTCTTCGCAGTACCCGCCGTCAAAGGATATATCGCAGATTTCAGTTTCTTTATTAATAAATTGCTTTAGTAAATCTATATTTATTTTTGCCGTATTCGTCCAATCCCGAGTGTTTATAAGAATTGATTGGTGTATTATTTGCAGGTTATTTTTATAATCAGGCTCTTTTTCAGGCATAAAAAGAATCTTTAATTTTGACGTTATAAACTTAAAATAATTATTAAAATTTGAAATGAAATATAAAAAAATACTTAATGTTTTTCCGTAGCAGGAATCAAGAGATATTGTTTTGCCGTCACCGGTAATTTTTGAAACGACTCCTATAAGGCTGTCTCGAGTTACGGATGTTTTATCGCATATGGAATTTAAATCTCCTTTTGTTTTTAACGCGATGCCGTTTGTCGTTTTGAGTATCTTTATTACTCTGTGGACGGTAGGAACGGTTTTATTGTGCAAATCGTTATGGAAAGCTATTAACGAATACTTCTTTATTTTGTCAATATCAACGGCATTGCAAATTATATTGTCGCCTTTTAGTATCAACGGAGACATACTGTCGCTTATAACAGTAAATATTCTGTTGTTTGATTGTTCTATAAGTTTTTTTGCGATTTCAATATGTTTGTTATTCATTTGCCTTTATTTTATGAAGTTTGAAGAATCCGTGTCATCCGATACGGGCATAATAAAATATGCGATTATATAAAGTAAAACCATAGGAAAAAAACCCGTTATTAAAACAATGAATATAAAAACCAATCTTAGAAATGTTCTGTCAATATTAAAATAATCTGCAATGCCAGCTATTATGCCGGCGACTATTTTTTCTTTTGGAATACGAACTAATTTTTTACCCATAATTCCTCCGAATTTATAGTATTATAAGATTATATCATTTTGACTGCCGTAAAAAAACAACAAGAGCAAAAAAAACGCTTGTTGTTTTTTATTACAGTAAAGAAAAAATTATTTCAGCGAGTTTTCCAAGGCGTCAATTCCTTTTTGAATTTTTTCCATTGATGTGGCATAAGACAGTCTTATATAGCCGGGCGCTCCGAATGCAGACCCGGGAACAACCGCTATTTTTGCCTGTTCAAGAAAATATGCCGCAAGTTCGCTGTCCGTATTTATGGTTTTGCCTTTATATTGTTTTCCCAAAAGTTTTGAAATATTCGGAAATACATAAAAAGCTCCTTCGGGTGAAAGACAATTTATTCCGTCTATTTTATTTAAACGTTTAACTATATAGTTTTTTCTTTTTTCAAATTCAACTCTCATCATTTCAAGAGCTTCTTTCGGTCCGTTTAAAGCTTCAGTTGCGGCTTTTAATGCTATGGAATTCGGATTAGATGTGGATTGGCTTTGAATGTTTGTCATGGCTGATATTATTTCTTTCGGTCCTGCAGTATAACCTATTCTCCATCCGGTCATTGCAAACGATTTTGAAACGCCGTTTACGACCAAAGTTCTTGCTTTTGCTTCGGGGCTGACTTCGGCTATTGACGCAAATTTGAAATTTCCGTAAATGAGTTTTTCATATATTTCATCGGATATGATGAGTAAATTATTTCTTACGCAGATATTGGCGATTTCTTTAAGTTCTTCCAGACTATAAGTCGCTCCTGTAGGATTTGACGGAGAATTTATTATGATTGCTTTCGTTTTTGATGTTATAACTCCTTCAATTGCTTTTGGGGTTATCTTAAAATGATTTTTATCATCGGTAGCAACTATTATCGGAATTGCTCCGGCAAGAAGAGCCATATCGGGATAGGAAACCCAGTAAGGAGCCGGTATTATAACTTCATCTTCATTGTCAAATACGGCTTGAAATATATTATAGAGAGAATGTTTTGCTCCGCATGATACTATTATCTCATTTTGAGCATAATCAAGATTATTTTCTGTTTTTAATTTATTGATTATTGCATTTTTTAAATCAACAGTTCCGGCGACAGGACAATATTTTGTAAATCCGCTGTTTATTGCTTTGATTGCCGAATCTTTAATATTTTGCGGAGTATCAAAATCAGGTTCTCCTGTTCCAAAACTTATTACGTTGATTCCCTGTGCTTGCAATTCTTTAGCTTTTGCATCAATGGCTAATGTGGGGGACGGCTTGATATTCTGTACTCTTTTTGATAAAAACATGGTGTATTCCTCACACACAAAACCGGCACTTACGTACCTTTCTTGACATCTAAAAAAAATTTTGATATATTATACCGATTATAAAGGAGTAAGTCAATGTATGCAATAATTATGACAGGCGGAAAGCAGTACAGAGTTGAGAAGGGAATGAACGTGGTAGTTGAAAAATTGGAGAATGCCGAAAAAGGACAGGAAGTTGTTCTTGATCAGGTTCTCATGATTGCTGATGGTGATAAAGCAACAATAGGAAGACCTACTGTTAACGGAGCAAACGTTAAAGCAAAAATAGTAGCTCAAAAAAGACTTCCGAAAGTTCTTGTATTTAAAAAAAGACCTAAAAAAGGTTATAAAAAAATGCAGGGACACAGACAGTATGTTACCGAAATAGAAATTACCGACATTAAAGCTTAAGAAGTTCAGTTTAGGAGATTAAGACATGGCACACGTAAAAGGACAAGGGTCCAGCAGTAACGGCAGAGATTCGCATGGTAAGAGATTAGGAGTAAAAATATACGGAGACCAGTTGGCTCCGGCAGGCGCAATCATTGTACGTCAAAGAGGTACAAAATATCATCCCGGAGTAAATGTTGGAATGGGTAAAGACCATACAATATTTGCAAAAGTTGCAGGAACTGTTAAGTTTATTAGAAGAGCAGACGACAGATGTTTTGTTAATGTTGTTCCTAATTAATTTGCATTAAAATAAAACATGTTTATAGACAAAGCAAAAATTTTTATTACAGCCGGTCGCGGTGGCGACGGCTGTATTTCATTTAGAAGAGAAAAATATGTCCCTTTCGGAGGTCCAAACGGCGGCAACGGCGGCAAAGGCGGAGATATTTATATCGAAACAGATAATAAAAAAATTACTCTGCTTGATTTATCCTATAGGCCTAAGTTTCATGCGCAGGACGGCAATAAGGGTGAAAACAGCGATAAATTCGGGCGTTATGGAGAAGATTTAGTAATAAAAGTTCCGCTTGGTACTATCATATATAAAAATGGGGAATTATTTGCAGATTTGCAGGAACTTGGAAAAAAGATTCTTGTTGCAAAAGGCGGCAGAGGCGGCAGGGGAAATGCCTCTTTTAAAACGCATAATAATACTGTGCCGAGAATTGCCGAAAAAGGCGAGCCGGGAGAAACAGCTGAAATAGATTTAGAGCTGCGCCTTATAGCAGATGTCGGGCTTGTCGGTTTCCCAAATGCAGGAAAATCAACTTTTCTGTCTGTTGTCAGTTCCGCCAGACCTAAAATTGCAGATTATCCGTTTACGACGCTTGAGCCTAATCTTGGTGTTGTAAACATAGACGATAAACAATTTGTAATAGCGGATATCCCCGGTATTATTGAAGGAGCTCATAAAGGCAAGGGGTTAGGCCTTGAATTTTTACGCCATATAAAAAGAACAAAAGTTTTAATATATTTGATAGATGTCAGCGGTTTTGACGGAACAGACCCTTGCAAAACGTATAAAGTTTTATCAAATGAATTAAAGAAATATTCGAAGTATATGTCAAAAAAACATATGGTAATAGCTTTAAATAAAACAGATATTTGTTCGGCAAAAGATAATATTAAAAAATTTAAATCAAAAGTTAAAGGCGTAAAAATATATCCTATATCTAATATAACGAAAGACGGCATAAGCAAATTGCTTGTTGATGTTTATAAATTAATCAATAAGCCTATAGAGGACGAAGAAATTGAAAGTATACCTGTCAAAAAATATATATATGAACCTGAATTTAAAGTTGATTTGGACGAAGACGGAATTTTTGTGGTAAGCGGTAAAAAAGTTGAAACGCTTGCCGAAATGACAAAATTTAACGAAGATGAAGCTCTTAGAAGATTCCAGAATATACTTAAAAAAATGGGAGTTGAGCTTGCTCTTGAACAAAAAGGCTGTAAGATCGGCGATACAGTAAGAATAGGCCCGTTTGAATTTGAGTTTCAAAAATAAGTAAATATCATCTGTTTTGTAAATACTGCATAGGTTGGCACATGCGGTATTTTTTTATTTTCCGGCCGCAAGAGGCATAAATTTATAGCCGTCTTTTGTTTTTGAAACAGTTCCTAAGGCCGGATATGCAATATGGACGCCGGCTATTATAGTTTTATCTTTTGAAACCTGTTCAAGAATATCTTTGCGAATAGCGACTGTCTCTTTAGGATTATTATCATAATGAGTGTAAATATCCGGTTTTGAAAATTGAACCGGAGCATGCAGAATATCGCCCCAGAACAAAACAGATTTCCCTTTAGTTGTCATTTTGTACATTGTCTGGCCGGAAGTATGGCCGTATGCAGGTATCGGTTTTACTCTCTTTATGATTTCTTCGTTTGTGTCAAAAATTTTAATAGCATCTCCATATATTTCAAAAATTTTATTGTTTGAATTAAAGTCAGCTTCTCTTTTAGGTATAAATATTTCCGCATTTGTAAATACCGCAGTTCCTTTTGCGTTTATCAATCCGCCTATATGGTCCGGATGCATATGAGTAATGCATACAAAGTTTATCTGGTCGGGATTTATTTGTATTTCATTAAGACGTTTTAATAAAACGTTTGGATCTGATCCTGTATCAAATAATATTTTAAAATCCGGAGTTATTGCCAAAAAAAATGTTACTGTTGATTTTGTGGAATTTGGTTTTGCCAAATAAGACGCCAAAACTTTCGCCGATCCCGGATACAGAAACAAATCTTTTGGATGTTCAAATGCTGATTCTATAAGAGAAAATACCGTAATATCTTCTATAATGTTTTTTGCAAAATTTCTATTTTCTTTTGACTCAGAAAACAAAGGCGACAAACAGAATAAAAAAGTAAACATAAAACTTAAAAATAATCTTATCATAAAATCCTCCGAGTTTTTTCTTTTAAGCATTATTCTATTTTCTTTTTAAGCAAAAAGCAATTCGTTTTCATTGTGTATATATTTATTAAAATAATTTTTGTATAATCATTAACTGATGAAAAAAATAATTTTTGCCTTATGTCTTTTATCGACGGTAACATCATGCGCGGTTTTTGATTATCCGAAAAGATTTGCGGGGTATTCAATTGCAAACTTTGAAAATGAAAAAGAGGGAAGATTTTCTTTCAAGGTAAATATCCCGTCTGAAAAAGCATATAATAAATGCAAATTGTTTTTGTTTGAAAAGAAACTTAACGTAAATTTTGAAAGTAAAAAGAAAAAATATATCGTTGCAAGTAAATTTACGGTACTGTTTGAATATTGTCTTGATTCTACCGAAGTTGCTTTTTTTGTGCGCCGCGAGAATGATGAAACTTCGACGATAGAAGTGATTTCAAATAACAGCATGCTCGCAAAATTTATTTTTGCCGAATTGCAAAAATATTTTGGTTTGTAAAAAATACTTGACAAAAAAATAAAGTTATGTTAACATAACCGGGCTTTAGAAAATAATTTTAAAAAAATAAGTTAAAAATAAAGCTTGACAAAATTTTTAAAGTGTTGTAGAATACTTTCACTTTAGAAAATTAAGCATAGATCTTTCAGAAGTTTTAGACGAGAAAAAAAGTAGTTGACAAAATAAATTTTTTTTTGTAATATATTTTTCAAGAAGTTAATATAGTCGCCGGTTTTAAAGGCGGCACAATAAAAGTAGTAGGGTTCAAAAAAGTCTTCGAAATGAAGCACCCAAACTAATATTAAAGCAGGAAAGAAACCTTTGCTAGTAAGAGTAAGGCAAAGAGGGTTATCCTTCTCTCGCTTTAAAACGGTCTTTGAAAACTGAATAATGTGCAGATAAGTGCCCTGTAAAAGGGGCAATCAAGCAATTTAGGGTCTAAGTTGTTTTTTTTGTAGTTTAGTATTTATACTATGTATTATATATGTAGTATATTATTTAATGTAATTAAGAGCTTAAGCAAAACTCTATAAAATTATTTTATGGAGAGTTTGATCCTGGCTCAGAGTTAACGCTGGCGGCGTGCCTAACACATGCAAGTCGAGCGAGCTTGTAGCAATACAAGTTAGCGGCAAACGGGTGAGTAACACATGGGAAACCTCCCTCAAAATGGGGAATATCTCCGAGAAATCGGAGCTAATACCGCATAAGACCACAGTCTGGCATCAGACAGGGGTAAAAGCAGTAATGCGTTTTGAGATGGTCCTGTGTCCTATCAGCTTGTTGGTGAGGTAACGGCTCACCAAGGCTATGACGGGTATCCGGCCTGAAAGGGTGAACGGACACACTGGAACTGAGACACGGTCCAGACTCCTACGGGAGGCAGCAGTGGGGAATTTTGGACAATGGGGGAAACCCTGATCCAGCGACGCCGCGTGAAGGATGAAGGCCTTCGGGTTGTAAACTTCTTTTGGAGGGGACGAATAAATTGACGGTACCCTCAGAAAAAGCCACGGCTAACTACGTGCCAGCAGCCGCGGTAATACGTAGGTGGCGAGCGTTACTCGGAATTACTAGGCGTAAAGCGTATGTAGGCGGTTGTATAAGTCTATGGTGAAATTTCCTGGCTCAACTGGGAAGGGACATAGATACTGTATGGCTTGAGTGTTGGAGGGGGAGACGGAATTCCTGGTGTAGCGGTGAAATGCGTAGATATCAGGAGGAACACCGATGGCGAAAGCAGTCTCCTGGCCAAATACTGACGCTGAGGTACGAAAGCTAGGGTAGCAAACAGGATTAGATACCCTGGTAGTCCTAGCTGTAAACGATGTTCACTAGATGTGGGAGGTATCGACCCCTTCCGCGTCGACGCTAACGCATTAAGTGAACCGCCTGGGGAGTACGGCCGCAAGGTTGAAACTCAAAGGAATTGACGGGGGCCCGCACAAGCGGTGGAGTATGTGGTTTAATTCGACGCAACGCGAAAAACCTTACCTGGGCTTGAACTGCTAATGGTAAAAACCGGAAACGGTAATGACCCGCAAGGGAGTTAGCAGAGGTGCTGCATGGCTGTCGTCAGCTCGTGTCGTGAGATGTTGGGTTAAGTCCCGCAACGAGCGCAACCCCTATCCCATGTTACCTTCGCAAGAAGGGTCTCTGAGGAAACTGCCATCGATAAGATGGAGGAAGGTGGGGACGACGTCAAGTCATCATGGCCTTTATGTCCAGGGCTACACACGTACTACAATGGTCGGTACAGAGGGCAGCGAAATCGTAAGATGAAGCGAATCTCATAAAGCCGGCCTCAGTTCAGATTGTGGGCTGCAATTCGCCCACATGAAGGTGGAATCGCTAGTAATCGCAGATCAGCAGGCTGCGGTGAATACGTTCCCGGGCCTTGTACACACCGCCCGTCACACCACGAAAGTCAGTCTTAACAGAAACCGTTGTGCTAACCGCAAGGAGGCAGGCGTCTAAGTTCAGGTTGGTGATTGGGGTGAAGTCGTAACAAGGTAGCCGTACGAGAACGTGCGGCTGGATCACCTCCTTTATAAGGAGTAAACATACGTTCTTAATTGAACGGGATGTTAACGGTCGTTCCCTAAATTGCGCATTCGGGATTACTACCTGTATGGGGCATTTTTCTACACATTATTCGGTTATTTTTTTTGCTGGTTTTGGTCGGCATTAGTCTCAAGTTTTTAATAAAACTTGACGATAGGAGTTCTAAGCGGGCCTATAGCTCAGTTAGTTAGAGCGCACCCCTGATAAGGGTGAGGTCTGTGGTGCAACTCCACATAGGCCCACCAAACACGGCACATCTCATAATTATTATAGTTGGACTTTTGGGGATATAGCTCAGCTGGGAGAGCGCCTGCTTTGCAAGCAGGAGGTCGTGAGTTCAATCCTCACTATCTCCACCATAAAAGAATTTTTCAGTTTTATACTGATATTATAGAAGCAATCAGAAGAGATGTTCATTGAAAACTTAATAGGCAAATCAGCGTCTTCATATTTTCAAAATATGAAAACAAACACAATTAGTTGAAGTCGTAATGTTGTAAATTTTTAAATGTTGTAAAGCATAAAGATCACTTTGAAATATCTTATCGAAAGATGGGATTAGAGAATGTGATCAAGCTACTAAGTGCATATGGTGAATGCCTTGGCTAAGATTGTCTACGAAGGACGTGGTAAGCTGCGATAAGCTACGGGTAGGTGCAAACAACCTTTTATCCGTAGATCTCCGAATGGGGTAACCCCGTAACAAGAAATTGTTACGATCCCGCAAGGGAAGACAACCCAGGGAAGTGAAACATCTCAGTACCTGGAGGAAAAGAAATCAACCGAGATATCGAAAGTAGTGGCGAGCGAAATCGATACAGCCTAAACCGTTGTATTTATACAGCGGGGTTATAGGACTACATAAGTAGAGTTATCAATCAAATTATTAACCGAACGGTTTGGAAAAACCGACCAAAGAAGGTGATAGTCCTGTAAGTGAAAATAATTTGACTCGAAGTAGTATCCTGAGTACCATCGGACACGTGAAATCCGGTGGGAATTTGGGGAGACCACTCTCCAAGGCTAAATACAAATCTTAGACCGATAGTGAACTAGTACCGCGAGGGAAAGGCGAAAAGAACCGCGGAAGCGGAGTGAAATAGAACCTGAAACCGTATGCATACAAGCAGTTCGAGGATTATGATGGAAGCTTCGGCAACCATAAGGTCTGAGAGCGTGCCTGTTGAAGAATGATCCGGCGAGTTAATTGGTAGGTGCAAGGATAAGTGTTAGATTAACGTCTGTCACGCATCCGTAGCGAAAGCAAGTCTGAAAGGGCGACAAGTACCTATCATTAGACCCGAAGCCAAGTGATCTATGCCTGGACAGAGTGAATCCCCTTTAACAGGGGGAGGAGGCTCGAAGCGTCGACCGTTGAAAAGGTCTTGCATGAGCTGGGTATAGGGGTGAAAGGCCAATCGAACTTGGTGATAGCTGGTTCTCCTCGAAATAGTTTTAGGACTAGCCTGGTACGTTAAGTCCGAGAGGTAGAGCACTGAATAATCTAGGGGGTGTAACCCACTTTCCGAAGTTAATCAAACTCCGAATTCTCGGATGTATTATACCGGAGTCAGTACGTGTGGGATAAGCTTCACGTGCAAAAGGGAAACAGCCCAGACCACCAACTAAGGTCCCAAAATATATGCTAAGTGGTACAAGGAAGTGGAATTTCTTAGACAGCTAGGAGGTTGGCTTAGAAGCAGCCATCCTTTAAAGAGTGCGTAACAGCTCACTAGTCAAGTGATTCTGCGCCGAAAACACCCGGGGCTCAAGCATATTACCGAAGTTGTGGATTCTATAGCAATATAGAGTGGTAGAGGAGCGTTCTCGCGACACTGAAGGTGTACCGTAAGGAGCACTGGAGTTGCGAGAAGTGAGGATGTCGGAATAAGTAGCGATAAAAGAGGTGAAAATCCTCTTCGCCGAAAACCTAAGGTTTCCTTGAGTAAAGTTCGTCTGCTCAGGGTCAGTCGATCCTAAGCCGAGGGCGAAAGCCGTAGGCGATGGGTATCCGGTTAATATTCCGGAACTATCTTTAGTGCGTATAATGTGTTTAGCTACGCTTTCCAGTAGAACATCATGTCATTGGTTGTACATGTTGCCTCGCAAGAGGGAGGACTTGGAGCAATCCGAGGAACTGTTCGTATGGGGAGCCAAGAAAAACCTAAGCACCTGTTCTAGAGATAAACGTACCGCAAACGGACACACGTAGGTGGGGTGAAAATCCTAAGGCGCGCGAGATAACTTTCGTTTAGGAACTCGGCACAATTGGCCCCGTAACTTCGGGATAAGGGGTGCCTATGGCAACATAGGCCGCAGTGAAATGGCCCTCGTGACTGTTTAACAAAAACACAGGACTCTGCTGAAATCACAAGATGATGTATAGGGTCTGACGCCTGCCCGGTGCTGGAAGGTCAAGGGGAGATGTTAGCCGCAAGGCGAAGCGTTGAACTTAAGCCCCAGTAAACGGCGGCCGTAACTATAACGGTCCTAAGGTAGCGAAATTCCTTGTCGGGTAAGTTCCGACCTGCACGAATGGCGTAACAAAGAGGGCACTGTCTCAACGAAAGACTCGGCGAAATTGTGGTACCCGTGAAGACGCGGGTTGCCTGCAGCTAGACGAAAAGACCCCGTGGAGCTTTACTGTATCTTAGCCTTGAATTATGGAGTTTATTGCGTAGAATAGGTGGGACACTTCGAAGCATGGCTTTTGGGCTGTGTGGAGTGGCAATGTGAAATACCACCCTATCAATTCTGTGGTTCTAACTCCCAGGTTTATAACGACCGGGAGGACATGGTTAGGTGGGCAGTTTAACTGGGGCGGTTGCCTCCTAAATAGTAACGGAGGCGTTCAAAGGTACCCTCAGGACCAATAGAAATGGTCTGACGAGCGCAAGTGCAGAAGGGTGCTTAACTGCGAGACCTACAAGTCAAGCAGGTGCGAAAGCAGGAACTAGTGATCCGGCGGTTCAGTGTGGAATTGCCGTCGCTCAACGGATAAAAGCTACCCCGGGGATAACAGGCTTATTTCATCCAAGAGTCCATATCGACGATGAAGTTTGGCACCTCGATGTCGGCTCATCTCATCCTGGGGCTGGAGCAGGTCCCAAGGGTTTGGCTGTTCGCCAATTAAAGAGGTACGTGAGCTGGGTTCAGTACGTCGTGAGACAGTACGGTCTCTATCTACTGTAGGCGCAGGAAATTTGAGGGGGCTCGTTCTTAGTACGAGAGGACCGGAATGAACATACCTCTGGTGTTTCGGTTGTTCCGCCAGGAGCATTGCCGAGTAGCCAAGTATGGTTAAGATAAACGCTGAAAGCATATAAGCGTGAAACTTTCCCCAAGATAAGATTTCCCTAAAGGTCACCCGTAGACTACGGGTTTGATAGGTAAGAAGTGTACGTGCAGTAATGCATTTAGCTAACTTATACTAATCGACCGTTTGGCTTGGTCACATTCTCTAATCCAAGTGATTGAATGTTTAGTTGTTTTGCCTAATTAAGTTGATTTGTTCTTTAAATCACAGTATAATAATTGAAAAATTTCTGGTGGCTATACCGTTGGTGTCACACCCGATCCCATTCCGAACTCGGAAGTTAAGCCCTTCAGGGCCGATGGTACTTGCACCGCAGGGTGCCGGGAGAGTAGGTCGCTGCCAGATTCAATATAGACTGCAAGCGTTATTAATTTAGCGCTTGCAGTCATAAGTTTTTCTGTCAAAGACAGCAAGGACCGAAAGGTTTAATACGAAAGTACTTGCCGAGACTGAGAATAATCGGATTGGTTAATTTTACAAACTTCTCATCTCGTGAGAAGTTTTTTTTATTTACAATAAAATTTTGAAGTAAATATTGAGGAATGTTTAGTTTTAAATTTTGTTAAATATAATATTTTGAGGAGTACAAAAATGCCAAATATTAAGAATCAGGAAGAAGTCAAAAGTTTAATCGCCAAATTTAAGGCGATGAAAGGCATGATAATGACTCAGTATCAGGGTCTTAACGTCAGCCAGATTTCGGAATTGAGAAATGAACTGAGAAAATGCGGCTGCGAATATGTAGTCGTAAAAAATACGCTCGGTAAAGTAGCTTTAAAAGAAGTCGGTCTTGACATAGCAAGCGAATATTTTGAAGGTCCTATTGCTCTTGTTATGGAAGAAAGTAATGATCCTGTTTCTCCGGCAAAAATAGTTGCCGAATTTGCAAAAAAGAACGAAAAATTTGTTGTAAAAGCAGGTTTCTTGGATGGTAAAGTCTTACAGGCAAACGAAATAAAAGCATTGGCTGCGCTTCCTACAAAAGAAGTTCTTATCGCAAAGATGCTGGGCAGCATGCAGGCTCCTATTTCAGGGCTTGTAAACGTAATGCAGGGTTCTATAAGAAATCTAGTTTATGTTATAAATGCAGTTAAAGAAAAACAAATAGCCTAAAGGCGGAAGCTTGGAAGATGAGAAGCTGAGCAAAGACAAAAACGAAACAAGAAAATAAAAAAGCAGTTAAAACAAAAATAAAATTAAAAATAAAAGTGGGGGATTAGTAAAATGGCTATGACGAAAGATCAATTAATTGAAGCGATTTCATCAATGACAGTTTTGGAAATGGCAGAATTAGTAAAGGCTTTGGAAGAAAAGTTTGGCGTTTCAGCAGCGGCACCTGTAGCAGTAGCAGCGGCGGGAGCAGCTCCTGCGGCAGCAGCGGCAGAAGAAAAAACTGAATTCACGGTTGTTTTGGAAAATGCCGGCGCAAACAAAATCGGCGTAATCAAAGTTGTAAGAGAATTAACAGGTCTTGGACTTAAAGAAGCTAAGGATTTAGTTGACGGTGCACCAAAGAATGTTAAAGAAAATGTACCAAAAGCAGAAGCAGAAGATATGAAAAAGAAACTTGTTGAAGCAGGCGCAACAGCAGGTTTGAAATAGTTTAATTTTTGAAAAAAAGTTGAAATGTTTATATAACGATATTGAAAACGGGTAAAGTTTCTAAACCAGAACAATCAACGGCGGTAAGAGCAAAAACGTATAAAACAATTGTAAAATGAATCAAAAAACAGTTGACAAGAGATAAACATTAAGTGTATAATATATGCTTAATTTTATCTTTTTTGTCACAAAAATTTATATAAACGGATTAACTTATGAAAAAAGTGAATTTTGGAAGAATAAGTTCCCCGATTGACCCGCCTTTATTGCTCGGGATGCAGAAAGATTCTTTTGCGGAATTTTTGCAGATTGAAACAGCCCCGGAAAAGAGAAAAATACACGGTCTTGAAGGCGCTTTTAGAGATGTATTTCCTCTGACAAATTCAGACGGAAGTTTAGTAATGGATTTTATTTCATACGATTTCGGCGAACCGAAATATTCTGTTGAAGAATCCATAGCCAGGGACGAGACTTTTGCAGCACCTTTAAAAATCAAATTAAGACTTTCACATAAAAAAGAAGACGGCAAAATGAAAGAACTTTCCGAACAGGAAGTTTATTTCGGCGATATTCCTCTTATGACGCCTACCGCTACGTTTGTTATAAACGGAGCAGAAAGAGTCGTCGTCAGCCAGATACACCGTTCACCGGGCGTTATTTTCGAAGAAGATGAAGAAAAGAAAGTAACGATTTTCGGAAAACCTTTATACTTCGGAAGAATCATTCCTTACAGAGGAGCATGGGTTGAATTTGAATTTGACCAGAACGGTATTCTCTATGTAAGAATCGACAGAAAAAGAAAAATATTGGCAACAACGCTTTTAAGAGCAATAGGTTTTGAAAGCGATGTTGAAATTTTAAATTTATTCAGAGATACAAAAGAAGTTTCGCTTGACGCGGCTCCTTCAACTCTTGCAAACGAATGTCTTGCGGACGATATTTTTGACAAGGCGACAGGCGAAGTTCTTTTTGACGCGGGAAAAGAACTTACGGAAACCGTAATTGAAAAGATGAAAGCGAAAGGTCTTTCCACCGTTGTCGTATTTAAAGATACTACAATTCTTTTGACTCTTAAAAAAGATTCAATCAAAACACAAAAAGAAGCAGTAAATCATATTTATAAAGTTTTAAAAACACAGGAATTTATCGTTCAGGAAAGAGCGCAGGGATTTTTAGACGAGTTGTTGTTTAAATCGGTAAGAAGATACGATTTTACTACAATCGGAAGATATAAAATTCTTAAAAAACTCGGACCTATTTATCAGTATTACAAAGATAATTTTAATTTGACAATACCGGCGGAAAATAAAAGAACCGTTGCAAGAGAAGATATAGTTACAACGATAAAGTATCTTCTTATGATTTATAACGGCGACACAAGTTTTGAACATGCCGGCAAAAAAATAAAATTGGGGTTAGACGATATAGATCATTTGGGAAACAGAAGAGTAAGATCTGTCGGAGAACTTTTGGAAAATCAGGTTAGAATCGGATTAGTTCAGATGGCAAGACTTGTAAAAGAGTATATGAACAATCAGGATAAAGCGACAGTTACTCCGAGATCTTTGATTAATATTACTCCTTTTGTCGCACAGATTAGAAAATTTTTCGGAACGTCCCAGCTTTCTCAGTTTATGGATCAGATTAATCCTCTGGCGGAACTTACGCATAAGAGAAGGCTTTCTGCATTAGGCCCGGGAGGTCTTAACAGAAAAAGAGCAGGATTTGAAGTCAGAGACGTGCATTATACACATTATGGAAGAGTATGTCCGATTGAAACACCTGAAGGACCAAACATCGGTCTTATAACTTCATTGTCTGCTTATGCAAGAGTCAACCAGTACGGTTTAATTGAAACGCCTTTCAAAAAAGTTGACTCCGGAAAAGTTACAAATAAAATTGAATATATGACAGCTGATACGGAAGATGATTTATTTGTCGCACAGGCAAATACTCCCATAGACGACAAAGGAAAATTTACTACTGATACGGTTCAGGGAAGATTTTATAATGATTTTTTGTTTAAAACTCCCGATAAAGTAGATTATATGGATATTTCTCCTATGCAGGTAGTTTCTGTATCTGCAGGTCTTATTCCTTTCTTGGAACATGATGACGCAAACAGAGCACTTATGGGCTGTAACATGCAAAGACAGGCGGTTCCGCTTCTTGTTACGGAAAGACCATTTGTTTGTACCGGCGTTGAAGATAAAGTTGCAAAAGATTCAGGAGTATCAGTTGCGGCTCAGATAGACGGAGAAGTTGTTTCCGTTTCAGCTGATGAAATAATAGTATGGAACAGTAAAGACGGCGTCAAACAGCATACGTTAAGCAAATATTTGAGATCCAACCAGGATACATGCATTAATCATATTCCGATTGTAAAAGTCGGAGACAGCGTTAAAAAAGGCGATATTATAGCCGATGGACAGGCGACTAAAGAAGGACAGCTTTCACTCGGACAAAATCTTTTGATAGCTTTTATGCCTTGGGACGGTTATAATTTTGAAGATGCAATTTTGTTGTCGGAAAAATTAGTTCAGGACGACAGATTTACGTCTGTTCATATAAGAGAATTTGAAACAGAAGCAAGAGAAACAACAAAAGGAAGACCGGAAGAAATAACGAAAGATATTCCGAACGTCGGAGCAGAAGACTTGCTCAATCTTGATGAAGACGGAGTAATCAGAGTCGGAGCAAACGTACAGAGAGGGGATATTCTCGTAGGTAAAACAGCTCCTAAAGGCGAGCAGCAGTCTACGCCGGAAGAAAGACTTTTAAGAGTGTTGTTTGGTAAAAAAGCCGAAGACGTACAGGATGTTTCTTTAAGAGTTTCACCCGGAACGGCGGGAAAGATTTTAGCCGTAAGATCATTTGTAAGAAGAGAAAAACTTTCCGAAAAAGAAGTTAAGAAAAAACAGGAAGAAATGACTTCCATATATAAAGCCGCAAAAGCAAAACTTGAAAAAGAAAAGAAGGAAGTTCTTGCGCAGGTTTCAAAATCAGAGGCAAAGAAAATAGAATCTTTGTATGAAGCAAAAGAAGAAATACTTAAACAAAATTATGAGAAAGAAAAAGAAAGATTTAAAAAAGGCGACGAATTGCCTGTTTCAGTAAATAAAATTGTTAAAGTTTACATAGCGTCAAAATTGAAAGTTCAGGTCGGAGATAAACTTGCGGGAAGACACGGGAACAAAGGTATTGTTTCAAGAATACTTCCTGTTGAGGATATGCCGAGACTCCCTGACGGAACGCCTGTAGACTGTGTTCTTTCGCCTCTTGCGATACCGTCTCGTATGAATGTCGGACAGCTTTTGGAAGCCATGCTCGGATGGGCAGGAAAAGTATTGAATACCCAGATGGTAACACCGGTATTTGACGGAGCAAGCGAAGAACAGGTTAAAGAACAGGTAAGAAAAGCAAAAGATATGCTTGTTGAACAAAAAGAAAAAGAATTTAAGCAGAGAGGTTTGAAAGGCGAGGAACTTAAGAAGGCTCTTGAAGATTACAGGTTGAATTATCTTCCCACAGATGACTGTAAAATAACGCTGTTTGACGGAAGAACCGGCGAAGCTTTTATGGAAAAAGTTACGATCGGCGTAATGTATATGTTGAAACTTAACCATTTGGTTGAGGACAAAATGCACGCAAGATCAACCGGTCCGTATTCTCTGATTACAAGACAGCCTCTCGGCGGAAAAGCCCAGTTCGGCGGACAGAGATTCGGAGAAATGGAAGTTTGGGCGATACAGGCCTACGGCGCATCGCATGTTTTACAGGAATTTTTGACTGTAAAATCGGACGATGTTGACGGAAGAGTCAAAATGTACGATGCGATAATAAAAGGCGAAGCCATATCAGAGCCCGGAGTTCCGGAATCGTTTAAGGTACTTGTAAACGAACTCAGAGCTTTAGGATTGAATGTAAGCCTTTTAAGCAATAAGAACGCCGCGGAAGAAACTGTCGTTGAAGAAAAAAAATAATCTCAAATTAAGCTATTTGAGAATAACGGAAGGACAATATAAATGAGTATAAATAAAAAAAATTCAAAGAAAAAAACACAAAGTCTGAATTTCTTAGATTTTGATGCCGTGAAATTAACGGTTGCAAGCCCGGACGATATTAAGTCGTGGTCTTACGGTGAAGTAAAGAAACCGGAAACTATTAATTACAGAACATTCAAACCCGAGAGGGACGGATTGTTTTGCGACTGTATATTCGGTCCTACAAAAGACTGGGAATGTCACTGCGGAAAGTATAAATACATAAAACATAAAGGAACAATCTGCGACAGATGCGGAGTTGAAGTCGCCGAATCAAAAGTAAGAAGAGAGAGATTCGGACACATCAATTTGGCAGTACCTGTTGCGCATCCTTGGTTTTTGAAAAAACCGCCGTCAAGAATAGGTATTTTGCTTAATATGAAAATATCGGATCTTGAAAAAGTTATTTATTATACGAAGTATGTTGTCACAAATCCTTTGAGAGACGCTTCGGACACGATATCTTTTTTGCATAAAGGAACGTTGTTAAAAGAAGAAGAATTTAATTTATTTAATTACGGTATGAACAGCGCCGTAGTAAGAGAAGAACTTAAAAATGTTTTTGACGGAATTGCCGCGGAAGAATTTGAAATAAAAGACGAAAAAGAATTGAAAAAAATTCTTGAAAAAGAAGTTAAAACAATGGCCGATTTCAGCGGCGAGAAAAAAACGGAAATAGCAAATAAAATATTTGAAAACATAAAGAAAGGTTCAAAATATTACAGATGCTATTTTAAACCGCACAGCGTATATTTTTATGACGTTGAATCATCGCAAAAATCAGAAATAAAGAAGATTTTGGCTTCTGCTTTTGAAAAATCGGAAACTGTTTTAATATCCGAAGTCGACAGAAAAATAAAAATAGAGTTTTTTGACCGCGAAAAAGAAAAACTTTTCACGGAACTCAGAAAAAATCCGGAAGGGTTAAAACAGTTTGAGGGTAAACTTAAAATAGAAATGTTCAGAATGGATATGCCTATTTTAAAAACTTTCTCAAAACCCGATACTCCTTTAATTCTTGAAGAATCCGATATTAAGAAATTTCAATCGGGATTCGGCACAAACCTTAAAGTTGATATCGGCGCTTCAGCCGTAAGAAAATTGCTTGAAGAACTTAATTTGGAAGAAGAACAAAAAGCGATTTCAAAAGAAATAGCAAAAACGACATCTGATGCCGAAAGAGCAAGACTTATAAGAAAGCTAAGAGTTGTTGAAGGATTTAACAGATCAGGTTCAAGACCGGAATGGATGATACTTACCGTATTACCCGTAATTCCTCCTGATTTAAGACCTTTGGTCGCTCTTGAAGGCGGCAGATTCGCCGCTTCGGATTTGAATGATTTATACAGAAGAATTATAAACAGAAACAACAGATTAAGACATATTGAACAGTTAAAAGCTCCGACAGTTATGATAAATAACGAAAAGAGACTTTTACAGGAAGCCGTTGACGCTTTGATTGATAACGATTCTATGGCAAGACCGGTAACGGGTGCAGGAAACAGAGTTTTGAAATCATTGTCCGATACACTTAAAGGAAAGCAGGGAAGATTCAGACAGAATTTGCTCGGCAAAAGAGTTGATTATTCGGGAAGAAGCGTTATCGTTGTCGGCCCTACGCTTAAACTGCACCAGTGCGGTATTCCTAAAGAAATGGCTCTTGAACTTTTTAAGCCTTTTATAATAAGAGAACTCATTGCTCAGGAAGGAGCGACTCTCAAATCTGCAAGAAGAATTCTTGAAAGAGGCGACGTAAGAGTTTGGAGTATACTTGAAAAAGTAACGAAAGAACACCCTGTTATGCTTAACAGAGCTCCTACGCTGCACAGACTTGGTATTCAGGCATTTGAGCCTGTTTTAGTTGAAGGAAAATCAATACAGCTTCATCCGCTTACATGTACAGCATTTAACGCAGACTTTGACGGCGACCAAATGGCGGTTCATGTGCCGATTTCAATAGAAGCGCAGCTTGAAGCAAAAATGCTCATGATGACCACAAAAAATATTTTGTCTCCTTCATCGGGAAAACCGATAACGGTTCCGGGACAGGATATAGTTTTGGGAAGCTGCTTTATAACGAAGGAAAAAATGGGCGTTCACGGCGAAGGAAGTATTTTTTCGTCAGTCGCAGAGGTTATAAGCGCATATCAGCAGAAAGAAGTTGATATTCATGCAAGAATAAAAGTTCTTGGTATTACAAACTTGAAAGATTCTAAACTTAAAGATAACGAACAGAAAGACTTATCAAAGTGGAAAAACTATAAAGGTGAAAATCCGAATTATACAACAGTCGGAAGAGTGATATTTAACGACCATTTGCCGAAAAATGACGATGGTTCATACGCGCTCGGTTATGTAAACAGAGACGTAGGGAAAAAAGATTTGGTTTCTCTTATAGACACTTGCTTTAAAACGTTAGGGCAGTATAAAACCGTTATATTGCTTGATGAAATAAAGAAACTCGGCTACAAATACGCAACGCTTGCCGGTATCTCAATTTCAATAGACGCTATGAAAGTTCCGCCTAAAAAAGACATAATGGTAAAAGAAGCGAAAGCATTGATTAAAGAAATTGAAAAGCAGGCAAAGTTGGGACTAATCACAGAGAGCGAAAGATACAATAAAATCATCGATATCTGGACAAAGGTTACAGACGGAGTTGCCGACATAATGTTTGACGAAATGAAAAAGGACGAAAAAGAGCCTTACAAACCTAATACGAACAGATTTAATTCAATATTTATGATGGCAGATTCAGGAGCCAGAGGTTCAAGACAGCAGGTAAGACAGCTTGCAGGTATGAGAGGTCTTATGGCAAAACCTCAGAAAAAACTTTCCGGAGGCATCGGAGAAATTATTGAAACACCTATTATTTCTAACTTCAGAGAAGGACTTACGATACTTGAATATTTCTTGTCAACTCACGGAGGAAGAAAAGGTTTGTCAGATACGGCTCTTAAAACTGCAGACGCGGGTTATCTTACAAGAAAACTCGTTGACGTTTCTCATGACGTAGTAGTAAGAGAACACGACTGTAAAACGCCTAACGGAGTATTTATCGGAAACCTTCAGGCAGGCGATGAAGTTATTGAAGGAATAGAAGAAAGAATTTACGGAAGAGTCGCTCTTGATAACGTCATAGGTATCATACAGAAAGGCGATGAAATCAGAGAAGAACTTATCGTCAAAAGAGGCGAAATGATTACTGCCGAACAGGCAAAGAAAATCGTTGAAGCCGGCATTGATAAAATAGGTATAAGAAGCGTTTTGACATGTGAAGCCGAACATGGCGTATGCGCAAAGTGCTACGGATTAAATCCGGGCTCGGGTAAACTTGCCGAAGTAGGAGACGCAGTCGGAGTAGTTGCGGCGCAGTCAATCGGAGAACCGGGCACGCAGCTTACGCTTAGAACGTTCCATATCGGAGGCGCGGCAAGCAGAGTCGTGCAGAAATCCGAAGTGTATGCCGAAAAAGACGGAACAGTTGACTTTTATAATTTGAAATCAATTAAAAATAGAAACGGTGAAACATTGGTTGTCAGCAGAAATACGGAACTTGTATTTACTGAAAATTCACCAAGAAGAAGACAGGTTCATAAAATACCTTACGGCGCGATTATAAACGTAAAAGACGGTCAGGAAGTTGCCGTAAAAGACGCGAATAAAGTTCTTCTTGCAAAATGGGATCCGCATTCAAAATCAATTATATCGGAATTTGACGGAAAACTTGAATTCTCAGGAATAAAAGAAGGTGTAACTTTACAGAAGGAAAAATCAAAAATTACCGGACAAATAGAAAGAGTTATAATAGAAGACAGAACAAGAAAACACAAGCCAAGACTTGTTATTAAAAAAGACGGACAATCGGTTGTCGAATATCCGCTTCCTGTTGATACGACGCTTGTCGCTCACAACGGCGCTGAGATAAAAGTAGGCGATATATTGGCAAAAATTCCGCAGGAATTTGCAAAGTCAAAAGATATCACAGGCGGTCTGCCGAGAGTTGCGGAGTTATTTGAAGGAAGAAAGCCGAAGAATGTTGCCGTTGTTTCAGAAATCGACGGCGTAGTAAAATTCGGCGAGGCAACGAAAAAAGGCGCTTTAAAAGTTAAAGTTATAGATTCCGAAACAAAGATGGAAAAAGAATATACGATACCGCTGGGCAGACATTTGGTTGTTTATGAAGGCGACAAAGTTGAAGCCGGAGAAGCATTGTCAGACGGTGCGGTAAATCCTCACGATATTCTTAAAGTTAAAGGCCCGAAAATCGTTCAGGAATATCTTGTTAACGAAATTCAGCAGGTTTACAGACTGCAGGGTGTTGCCATTAACGATAAACACATTGAAGTTATCGTAAGACAGATGCTTTCAAATGTAAGAATTACAGAAGCAGGCGACAGCAAATTCTTAAGCGGTGAAATCGTTTTGAGATATAAGTATGAACATGAAAGAAGGATGATAAAAAAACAGGGCGGAAAAATGCCTGTTGCGCAGCCTGTGCTTTTAGGTATTACAAAAGCCGCGTTGTCGTCCGATTCGTTTATATCGGCGGCAAGCTTCCAGGAAACGACAAGAATATTGACGGAAGCGGCAGTATCCGGACAGATAGACACATTAAGAGGATTAAAAGAAAATGTTGCTATAGGACATTTGATACCGGCAGGAACCGGTCTTAAACAGCAAATAGCAGAAGAAAAATAAAATATAAAATTGAGGAAGGAAAAATGCCAACAGTTAGTCAGCTTATTACAGACGGAAGAAGTAAAATTGTCAGTAAAACAAAATCTCCCGCTTTGAAGAGTTGCCCTCAGAGAAGAGGAGTATGTACCAGAGTTTATACAACTACTCCGAAAAAGCCTAATTCGGCTTTGAGAAAAGTAGCAAGAGTCAAATTGACTTCGGGTTATGAAGTTGCTTCATATATTCCGGGAGTAGGTCACAATTTGCAGGAGCATTCAATCGTGCTTATCAGAGGCGGAAGAGTAAAAGATCTTCCGGGCGTAAGGTATCACATTGTAAGAGGAGCTCTTGATGCTACGGGAGTTGAAGGAAGAAAACAGGCAAGAAGCAAATACGGAGCAAAAAGAGATAAAAAAGCGGCGGCTAAGTAAAAAGCTAAGAAATTAGGGTTGAGAAACTGAACAACTCAGAATATAACAGATAAAGAAATTAAAAAACAGAGGGAAAGTTAATATGCCAAGAAAAGCATTAAAACCAAGAGAAAAAAGAGGGATGCCGAACGGAGATTCAAAATTTAATTCAGTTTTGATTGCAAGATTTATAAATAAACTTGATCACAGCGGCAAAAAAAGCACGGCTGAAAAAATAATGTATACTGCGTTTGATATCGTTAAAGAAAAAATGGGAGAAGAACCATTGGAAGTATTTAACAGAGCTATAGAAAATGCAAGACCGCTTCTTGAAGTAAGACCGAGAAGAGTCGGCGGAGCAACATATCAGGTTCCGATGGAAGTTCCTATGGTAAGATCAACAACTCTTGCGATGAACTGGATAATGGAAGCAGCCAGATCAAAAACAGGCAGACCTATGGCAGACAGACTTGCTCAGGAATTTATGGATGCAAGCAAGAAAGAAGGGTCTGTTATGAAGAAGAGAGAAGATACGCATAAGATGGCGGAAGCTAATAAGGCGTTCGCTCATTATAAATGGTAATCTTCAAAAAACAGATTTAATAACGACTTTAATATTTTGGTTACAATTTCAAAATTCTCGTCCTTATGTACCGTGTTCACTTATGTACACTACGGACGAGAATTTTTTTATTTCACCTAAAATCTTAAAGTCTTTTTAACGGCAACACCACGTGTTTGCGATGTTTTATTTCGTCTCAAACTACAACAACTGTGCTTTTTGAAATGTTTTTTTATAAATATGTTGTTAATATAATGTTAATAATTCATCTAATGTTAAATTAATTTGTAGATTTTTATTTAATTGTTTTTTTCTTTTATCAAACAACTTTTTCAAAATTTCATCTTTTGTTTTTTTGTCTCCAAAATGAACAGCTCTATGACAATTTGGGCAAAGAGAAGTAATATTCTCGATACAATCTAGATTTTTATTGTTATATTTTATGCAGTTTGTGTATGTGTATGGTATTAAATGATGAGCTTCCATATATTGTTTACCTGAAGAATTTGAAATAAATGTCAGATGTGATGAGTCTAATTCACATTTATATTTAGCTTGGTCTAAAGATAATTTTCCTATTTTTGGATCTCTTGTTAATTTTTGTATTTTTGAAGTTGAAAATTTAATTGGTTTTTGACTGATATTAATTAGTGCTAATCTATCTTTTTTAGAAATATTTATATCATTTACATCTTTATTATATTCCTCATCATTTTCTTCATATTTCTGAATATCTGTTTTTAAAAAATTCAAATAATAATCTATAGCAGCTTTATGCTTTTTTTTATGACTATCATTAATTCGCTTAAAATCGGGATCTGTTGTTATGAAAGGTAATACTTTGTAAAATTCATCAAAATCTTTATATTCAAAAATGTTTTTGATTGATGAATTCATTTTTAAATATTTTTTGAGATTTTTTAGTGAAGAAATATAAGTGTTACGAGTGCCTTCTTTTAGCTTTGTTTTGGTTTCTAAATATTGTCTAAATTTTATTTCTTGATTCATCGGATACTCCTTTTGTTAATGAATATAGTGGTATTATAGTGACCTTTCCCCCAAATATGTGCCAATCAAAAGTTAGTAAAATTAATCTTTTGGGCTGTTAAGTTTTTAACAAATTCGTTGGGCGTTAAACCATTTAAAGAACTATGCGGTCTTTCTTGATTAT
>Ga0302241_1000617_pt1 | contig 30965 bp, 22 predicted proteins | sample AAG_UR_Arg_MG_FD_193532 | JGI IMG/M metagenome (GOLD analysis project Ga0302241, IMG submission 193532) | Enriched activated sludge microbial communities from anaerobic digester in WTTP, New Holstein, Wisconsin, United States - AAG_UR_Arg | ecosystem: Engineered > Bioreactor > Anaerobic >... | reverse complement strand
GGTAGGCGGTCCAAAATGGGACGGCATGCCGGGTCATCTCAGACCGGAAGCAGGTCTTCTGAAGCTCAGAAAATCCCTCAGTCTCTACGCGAACCTGCGCCCCGCCATTCTGTATGACGTTCTGAAGGACGCTTGTCCCCTTCGCGCAGACCTCGTGGTCGGCGGCCTGGACATTCTGGTCATGCGGGAGCTGACCGGCGGCATTTACTTTGGTGAAAAAGGCAGAAGAACCGGTCCGAATGGCCCGGAAGCTTATGACGTCGAATGCTACAGCGAAATGGAAGTCGAGCGGATTGCCCGTGCAGCTTTTGAAGCTGCCAGACACCGCAGCAAAAAAGTGACCAGCGTAGACAAGAACAACGTCCTGGAGAGCTCCAGACTCTGGAGAGAAGTGGTCATCCGAGTCGCGGCAGACTATCCGGATGTCACCCTTGAGCATATGTTTGTCGACAATGCCGCCATGCAGCTCGTCAGAAATCCAAAGCAATTCGATGTCATTCTGACCAGCAACATCTTTGGAGATATTCTCTCCGACGAAGCCAGCATGGTGACCGGCTCCATAGGCATGCTCCCAAGTGCGAGCCTCAGCGGCACCGGGATGCCGGGCGTCTACGAGCCTATTCACGGATCGGCACCGGATATCGCCGGCAAGGATCTTGCCAATCCAATTGCGACGATTCTCTCCCTCTCCATGATGATGCGCCACGCCTTTACACTGGAGCAGGAAGCCGCTGCAATCGACCGCGCGGTCAGCGAGGTTTTGGAGGCAGGATGGCGTACCGGAGATATTGCGAAGCCGGGCGAGAGAACCATCGGCACAAAGGAAATGGGAAGAAGGATTGTCGAAGCATTGAAGCGATAATCCGGTGCAGCCGCTATACAAACAGTAAAGGGGAACACAGTCAGCAAAAAGTCGAAGTTACGGCTTTCGCTGAAGGTGTTCCCCCTTTTTTCGCTTACAAATCATTGGTGTTGAAAGTGTCGCCGTTACTGAGGTCTCCGGATTCAAAGCCCTTGTAAAACCAGCGCTGGCGCTGCTCTGACGTGCCATGGGTGAAGCTGTCCGGCACGACATAGCCCCTGCTCTGCATCTGGATCCGGTCGTCGCCTACGGCGCTGGCGGCGTTCATGGCTTCCTGCAAGTCGCCTTCTTCCAGGTAGCCCATGCCTTTGACGTGATTGGCCCAGACACCGGCGAGATAGTCCGCCTGCAGCTCAAGCCGCACCTGATACGCGTTGTAATCCGCCTCGCTCAGCTGGGTGCGGAGATCCTGGACCTGCTGGAGGATCCCCAGCTGGTTCTGCACGTGATGGCCTACTTCATGAGCTATGACATAGGCCATGGCAAAATCACCAGGTGCTTTGAATTTCGTTCTCAGTTCTTCATAGAAGCTCAGATCGATGTAAACTTTGTTGTCTCCCGGACAATAGAACGGCCCGGTTGAAGCGCCAGCGGTGCCACAGGCAGAGTCCACATAGCCGGAGTAGAGCACCAGACCAGGCTCATCATAATCCCCAAGACCTGCTTCCTCGAATATTTGATTCCACACGACTTCTGTGTCTGCCAGGACTACGGACACAAACTCCGCCAGCTCCTGCTCCTCCTGAGTCGCTTCGTAGGCCTGATCCGAACCCGGACCCAGGATATCAGTCGCCCCTAGAATCTGGCTTGGATCGCCGCCCAGAAGCGCCACAATGATGATCAGGATGATGCCAATCCCGCCGCCAATGGCTTTGTTGCCGCCGCCCCTCGCGCCCCGCCTGTCTTCTACGTTGCTGCTGCCTCGTCTGCCCTGCCAACGCATATAAATTCCTCCTGACTCAGACTTTATCGCATGTCGACACCGTCTCTTTAATACCTTTAATATTTATGATACCCAATGAATGTCTGTTGTCTCAAAAAACAGGGAAATGGTGCCGATGGAAGTCGAAGTTCACTCTCCTCCATTCAGCACCATTTCAATTGCCAGGCTGAAGCGGGATTTTCAGACTGGTGATTTAGTTTTGTTTATTTGCGGCGACGAAATGACTATCCAACGTTCGGCAGGCCATCGAAGCCTTGCTTGAGATCCTCATCTGTAGGGATGTAATCCGACATATTGCCTGCGTTGAAGTTTGCGTAGGCTTGAAGGTCAAAATAGCCGGTTCCTGTCAAGCCAAAGAGGATCGTTTTCTCTTCTCCCGTCTCCTTGCATTTGAGGGCTTCCTGTACCGCGCCATAGATCGCGTGTGCAGATTCCGGCGCCGGCAGGATTTGCTCGCATTTCGCGAAGGCAACAGCGGCTTCAAAGACCTCTGATTGAGCGACAGAGACGGCTTCCATGTAACCGTCGTGATAAAGCTTGGACAGTATTGGGGACATACCATGGTAGCGGAGCCCGCCGGCATGGTTTGGCGCCGGCATGAAGTCGCTGCCCAGGGTATACATTTTGGCGAGCGGTGTGATCCTTCCCGTATCGCAAAAGTCATAGGCATATTTGCCTCTGGTCAGGGAAGGACACGACGCAGGTTCAACGGCGACTATTCGAGGATTTCCTTTTCCTGTCAACTTGTCTTGCATGTAAGGGGCCATCAACCCGCCAATATTGGAGCCGCCGCCTGCGCAGCCCACGATCACATCCGGATATTCACCGAGTTTGTCCATGGCGATCTTGGTTTCAAGTCCAATGACGGATTGAAATACCAAGACTTGATTCAGGACAGAACCAAGGGCATAACGGCACTGATCATCCTGCATGGATTGTTCAATAGCTTCAGAAATGGCACAGCCCAGGCTTCCGCCGGTCTCAGGGTTTTTCTCAAGAATTGCTCTGCCAACCGCTGTCGTCGTTGACGGACTCGGAATGATGCTGGCTCCGTAGGTTTCCATGACAGCTTTTCTGAATGGCTTCTGGTTAAAGGAGACTTTGACCATAAACACCGTCAGATCCAGCTTGTAATGGGCACACGATACAGCGAGGGCTGTCCCCCATTGCCCTGCCCCTGTCTCTGTTGTCAAGGCACTGAGTCCCTGTTCCTTGGCATAATAGGCCATGGCCGCAGCGGCATTGAGTTTATGACTGCCAGAGGTATTGTTGCCTTCGAATTTGTAATAGATTTTCGCCGGTGTTTCCAGCAGCTTCTCCAGCTCATATGCTCTGACGAGGGGAGACGGTCTGAACATCTTATAGAAATTTTGAACGTCTTCCGGGATCGCTATGTATGGTGTCGTCTCATCCATTTCAATATCTGCCAGTTTTTCAGCGAAGACCGGATACAGATCAGCCGCCTGAATAGGCTCAAGTGTCCCCGGATTCAGGAATGGCGCATGCTGCTCTTTCATATCTGCTCTCAGGTTATACCAGCTCTTCGGCATTTCCTCTTCGGTGAGATAAGTTTTGTAAGGTACGGTTTTTTTGACTGTCATGGTCATTCTCCTCTCATTTACACAAACTGATTTTTGTATGGGGTTGTTGCACGTGTCGTTGGTTTAATGCTGGATCGAAAGAAATCCGGATAAAACAAAAACTCCTGCCCCTTAAGCTAAGGGACAGGAGTTGATTTCCTGCGGTACCACCCGAATTGGTCTGTTAAGACCCACTTCGCTCGCGCACCAACATGCGCGCTCCCTGGATAACGGGTGGAGATCCCGTTGGCTGCTACTGAGCTTTGGCTTTATTAAACCACGCTGTTCGCGCCACCCTCACAAGTCCATTCCATGTCGCCTGCACTGCCGCAATTCCACCCTTTTGCGACTCTCTGAAAGTTAAGCCTGACATGTACTCCTCTTGATCAACGGTTTAAAATTTGTATTGGAGTTATCTTACTCGCTCCTCGATTTAATGTCAAGGGATAGTTCGAAATTTTCCAACTATTTTGAACGCTAAAAATTAATTGTTAGACACTCGGTGTCTGACACCGAGTTTCACATCTTGTTAAAAACCGCCCGGATCCAGGGGAATCCGGGCGGCCCTCAAAATGGGGAGATTACCGGTTTAGTAGTCGCCTTGAAGCAGCATAGCATCTGCGACTTTCATAAAGCTGGAGATATTTGCGCCTGCGACGAGGTCGTAACCAAAGCCGTATTGCTGAGCGGCTTCTACGCAATCCGTATGAATGGTAGTCATGATGTCCTTGAGGATGTTGTCCACCTCTTCGAACGTCATGTTTTGACGCATGGAGTTTTGGGTCATTTCTACAGAAGAGATCGCGACGCCGCCTGCGTTGCTGGCTTTTGCCGGCGTGATCAGGATGCCGCTCTTCTTGAGGTACTCGAGGGCTTCGTTCGTAGTAGGCATATTAGCGCCTTCAGCAACTGCAATAGTCCCGTTCGCAACAAGCTTTTCAGCGATTTCGAGAGTAATGTCATTTTGAGTCGCGCAAGGGAACGCAATATCGCATTTAACATTCCAGATCTTTTCCCAGCCTTCAACATATTGCGCTTGCGGGTGGGTCTTGACGTAGTCGCTGATTCTGCCCTTCTTGACTTCTTTAAGATCAATCATGTAAGGAAGATCAATGCCTTCAGCGTCATAAACATAACCGGAAGAGTCACTCATGGCGACGACCTTGATCCCGAACTCTATGGCTTTTTGAGCGGCATAGAGCGCGACGTTGCCGGAGCCTGAGATGACAGCGACTTTGTCTTTCAACTGAATATTGTGATGATCAAACATAGCTTTCGTCAAATAGAGAAGTCCATAACCGGTTGCTTCTGTTCTGACAAAAGAACCGCCGTATTGAAGGTGCTTTCCAGTGAGGACGCCGCCTTCATAGGCGCCGCGAATTCTCTTGTATTGACCGTAGAGGAAACCAATCTCCCTTGAGCCTACACCAATGTCGCCAGCCGGAACGTCAACGTCAGGACCGATATGTCTGTAAAGCTCTGTCATGAAGCTTTGGCAGAAACGCATGATCTCTTTGTCGCTCTTTCCTTTTGGATCAAAATCCGATCCGCCTTTACCGCCGCCAATCGGTCTGCCTGTCAATGTGTTTTTGAAGGTTTGCTCGAAGCCCAGGAATTTGAGAATACTGAGGTTAACAGTCGGATGGAAGCGAAGCCCGCCTTTATAAGGACCACGGGCGCCATTGAATTGAATTCTGAAACCACGGTTGATGATTAATTCGCCTTTGTCATTCACCCAAGGCACTCTGAAGATGATCGTTCTCTCCGGTTCAGTCATTCTTTCGAGAATGTTCGCTTCTACATAATCCGGTCTTTGTTCAATGACCGGTGCAATGGACATAAATACTTCTTCAACCGCTTGTATAAATTCCGGTTCGTTAGCGTTTCTCTTTTTCACATTTGCAAGTGCCTTTTCAACATAATTCATTTTATAAAACCTCCATTCAATTTTAAGTATCCGGCGTTGTATAATTATCACTCGAACACTGCTTGATTAGTTATTGATTCTAATAGCGAAACACGAATAAGTCAATAGAAATTTGACAGAATACTTTGTCTTTTTTAAGGTACACACCCTTAAAACCCTTGGAATTGAGTCGTTTTTCAAAACAACGTTGAAAACAAAGCGCACAATTTCCTATTTTTTTAGAAGTCGAAATAATTGTATACGATAATGCATAAACGCAATTATATTCGCAGGTTGAATAATCAGATAATTCAAATTATGAAATTTGCAATTTTATAATATTCATTTTTGCGGCAAAATTGTATAAACATTTTGAAATCAGCGGCATTCAGACGACCAAGTTTATTATAAAATCTCAATTCGCATATTTTATAAAGTTTAAACCCAAAAAGAAAAAATCCGAACGTTATCTCTTTAACAGATTTAACGTTCGGATCAGTGCCGCGCAGCGGCACTTTTCAATTTTTTCAACAACACTTCAACAGTTTTACCTAATCTTCGACAAAACGCTGGCAATCTCGCACCCTAACAATAAATTCGCCGAAAACTGACTCAATTTCACTACTCTATTTCATAGTTTGAATCGCACTTTCCAGCAGTTCACTGACCATTTTCGGATTGGCTTTGCCTTTAGTCTTCGCCATAACTTGACCCATTAAAGATTGAAACGCCTTATCTTTACCATCCAAATATTCAAGTACCGCTTTCTGATGCGCTTCAATAACTTCTGCGACGACGAGCTTCAGAAGCTCCGGATCACTAATCTGCTTCAGATCCTGGGCTTCAATAATTGCGTCCGGATGGCCGGCCCCAGTCCACATCAGCGAAAGAACTTTCTTTCCAATGCCCATATGGATGGTCTCATCCTCAATGCGATTCACCAAGTCCCTAAGATCCGCTGCGCTAAAAGCCGGCACTCTTTCCTCCCCTTCCTGATCACCCAGGAGTCTGAAGATCTCCGTTGTCATGACATTGGAGAGGAGTTTAACGTTGCTGCAGCCAATAACAGCCTGTTCAAAATAGTCCGCGACAGCCCGGGAGGACACCAGCTGTTCCGCATCATAGGCACCGAGTCCATAGTGCTGGATATAGTGGGCTTTTCGCTCATCCGGCATCTGCGGAAGCTCTGACGCCAGCTTTGAGATTCTTTCAGTGGAGACGACTATAGGCATCAGATCCGGATCCGGGAAGTAACGGTAATCATGGGCGTCTTCCTTAGTCCTCATGGAAATCGATTTCCCGGCGGTCTGATCCCAGCGCCGCGTCTCCTGAACGACCTTGCCGCCGGAGGTGACCAGGGCAATTTGTCGCTGTGCCTCATGTTCAATGGCCTTTTGAATAAAATTGAAGGAATTCAGATTTTTCATTTCCGTTCGGGTGCCATATTCCGAGCTTCCACGCTGTCTGACCGACAAGTTGACGTCGCAGCGAAAGGCACCTTCGTTCATTTTGCAGTCCGAGATCCCCGCGTAGATCAGGATCGCCCTGAGCTTCCTCAGGTAAGCCCCTACCTCTTCAGCGCTTCTGAAGTCAGGCTCTGAGACAATTTCAATCAGCGGCACCCCGCCGCGGTTATAATCGATCAGCGTTCCTTCACCGTCGTGAATCAATTTTCCGGCGTCCTCTTCAATATGAATGCGGGTAATGCCGATCCGTCTGGTCTCACCACGGACCTCCACATCAATGTAGCCCCCATGGCAAAGCGGCAGATCATATTGACTGATTTGGTAGGCTTTTGGCAGATCCGGATAAAAATAATTCTTTCGATCCTGCTTGCCATACGCCGTGATCTCGCAGTTAGTCGCTATGCCCGCTTTTACAGCAGCGTCCACTACTTTCTCATTCAGAACCGGAAGCGCGCCCGGAAGTCCCAGACACACCCTGCAAACCTGGGTGTTAGGCGGCGCGCCAAAGGCTGTTGAGCAGCCGCAGAATATTTTGGTCGCCGTCTTGAGTTCCACGTGCACCTCAAGACCCATGACCACTTCAAAGTCCTTAGCCGTCATGCCGCCACCCCCCAACAGACTGTTCAAAGGTATACGCCGCGCGAATCAGCGTCTTCTCATCAAAAGGCTTTCCTATCAGCTGCATGCCAACAGGCATTCCGCTGGCGTCCTTGCCGCAGGGTACCGAAATGGCCGGAACTCCGGCAATATTGATAGGCACCGTATAAATGTCCTCCATGTACATCTCCAGCGGGTCTTTGCTTTTCTCACCCAGCTTCCAGGCGGTGGTAGGCGCCACCGGCGACAAGATCAGGTCATAGGTCTTGAATAAATCGCTGAACTCCTTGCGGATCAACCCCCTGACTTGCTGTGCCTTCTTGTAATAGGCGTCGTAATAGCCCGAGCTCAAGGCATAGGTGCCCAGCAGAATTCTGCGCTTGACCTCTTTGCCAAAGCCCTGGCTTCGAGTCTTGACATACAAGTCCCTCAGGTCCTCAAAGTCATCCGCTCTATAGCCGTACTGCACGCCGTCAAACCTTGCCAGATTTGAAGACGCCTCCGCGGAAGAAATCAGATAATACGCAGGGAGCGCGTATTCCATAGTCGTAACGCTGACCTCATCCACATCAGCGCCAAGCAGTTCAAAACGCCGCGCCGCTTCCAGCACAGCCGCCTTGACCTCAGGATTCAACCCTTTGCCAAAATACTCTTTTGGCAGAGCAATTTTCATGCCCTTCACGTCCGCCCTCAGGCTGTCCCTGAAATCCGGCCAGTCCACGGGTGCGGAAGTGGAATCCCTTGGATCATGTCCCGCCAAAACATTCATCACATGCGCCAGGTCCGTCACATCCCTCGTCAACGGCCCAATCTGGTCCAGAGAGGACGCAAAGGCGATCAGTCCATACCTCGATACTGCACCATAGGTTGGTTTCAGGCCTACCACGCCGCAAAAGGCAGCCGGCTGTCGAATTGAACCACCCGTGTCCGACCCCAGGGTGAACGCAGCCTGGAAAGACGCCACCGCCGCCGCTGAACCGCCGGAGCTCCCCCCGGGCACCCTTGTCAGATCGACAGGGTTTCGCACCGGTTTAATGTAAGAATTCTCCGTGGAAGATCCCATGGCGAACTCATCCATATTCAATTTCCCCAGGATCACTGCATCCGCGCCAGCAAGCTTCTCGACGACCGTCGCGTCAAAAGGCGAGGTATATTGGACCAGCATTTTCGAGGCGCAGGTCGTCGGCATGGTTGTCGTGCACAAATTGTCCTTCAATCCCCCCGGCACGCCAGCCAAAGGCCCAAGTGCCAGACCTTTTAGCCGATGGTCATCGATCCGCGCCGCCTGCCGCAACGCACCCTGCCGGTCTAAGGTAATCCAAGCGCCAACCTCTGCGTCCACTCGATCGATCTGCTCGAAATAGGCGCTCACGAGCTCTTGACTGGAGATCTCTTTTTTACCGAGAAGCGAAAGGCTCTCAGCGAGTGTAAATTCATTCATTTTTTTCATAAGCTCTGACACCTCCTATTCTACAGCCTTGGGCACGAAGTAGCAGCCGTCCTTTTGGGCAGGCGCAGCCTTCAGAATCAGCTCTCGATCATCTGAAATTCCCAGAAAATCTGCCCTGAAGACGTTTTCTATTGGCATGACATGGGCCATTGGATCCAGCCCGGAGACATCCAGTTCATTCAGTTTATCCGCAAAGGCAATAATGTCCCGCAGGTTTCTCGTCAGTTCCTCTTTTTCCTCTTCATTCAGTTCAAGTCGTGCCAGGGCGGCGACATAATCGACATCCTCTTCAGACACCAAAGGCTTTTCTGGTTCCACATGAACATAATCCTTGGAGCCGGACAGCAAATCCAGTTCCTTGAGCTGGCTCTGACTGACCCTCGACGGACTTTGGCTCATAGCGCAGGACCCATCCCGCATCTTCGGAAACGCAATAACATCCCTTATGCTGTCCGCACCAACGACCAACATCATGAGACGGTCCAGTCCAAAGGCAAATCCGCCGTGGGGCGGCGCACCATATTGAAAGGCGTCCAGCATAAACCCAAAGCGTTCCTGAGCACTGGTTTCTGAGAAGCCAAGGAGTTTGAACATCCTCTTCTGGAGCTCTCTCTGGTGGATTCTGATACTGCCGCTTCCCAGCTCAACGCCGTTCAGCACTACATCATAAGCTTTGGCCCGGACCTTAAGGGGCTCTTTCTCGAGCAGCGGCAAATCTGCTTCCATCGGCATAGTGAAAGGATGGTGCATGGCCACATAGCGATTTTCTTCAGCGTCCCATTCCAGGAGTGGAAAGTCCGTCACAATGAGAAAAGCAAAGTCGTCTTTTCGTCTCAAATGCCTGAGGTCAGCCAAATCAAGGCGCAGGCTTCCCAGTATCGACCTGACCGCTTCCAGCCTGTCCGCGCTGAAAATAATGAAATCTCCGGGTTTTCCGTCCAGACGCTCTATCATGTCGTCGAGCTCTTCTTTCTTAAAGAACTTAGTCAGCACGGAATAAAGCTCACCGTTTTCTCGAACAGAGATCCATGCCATGCCTTTTCCGCCGTAAGACACCGCCTTTTGAGTGAGAAATTCTATCTCCGTTCTCGTCAAATCTCCATAGCCCTTGGCATTGATCGCTCTTACAACGCCGCCGGAGGCTGTGACTTTCTTGAAGACTTCAAAGCTGCAGGTCGCAGCTATATCCGTCAGATCGACTATTTCCATACCGAAACGCAGGTCCGGCTTATCGACACCATACTTGTCCATAGCTTCCAGCCAGGTCATCCGGCGCATAGGCAGCGCAATGTCCTTCCCGAGCACCGTCTTGAACACCGAAGCGAACAATGTCTCCAGAAGAGACTCTATCTCAACTTCATCCACGAAGCTCATTTCCATGTCCACCTGGGTGAACTCAGGCTGGCGATCCGCCCTGAGATCCTCGTCCCTAAAACAGCGCGCCACCTGAAAATACCGGTCTACACCGCCAACCATAAGGAGCTGCTTATAGATCTGCGGACTCTGAGGCAAAGCGTAAAAGCTGCCTTTGAAGACGCGGCTCGGAACCAGATAGTCCCTGGCACCCTCAGGTGTACTCTTGGTCAGCACCGGTGTCTCGACTTCAAGAAAGCGCTGCCCCATTAAAAATTCCCGTACCGCCTGGGTCATTTTCTGACGCATTTTCAAATTATGTAAGAGGTCAGGCCGCCTGAGATCCAAATATCTGTGCTTGAGCCGCAGCTCTTCGCGAACACTGCTCTTTTCTTCAATGGCGAAAGGCGGTGTTTTGGCCTCTGACAGGATTTTGAGTTTACTCGCTCTCAGCTCCACCGTCCCGGTTTCCAGCAGTGGATTGACTGTTTCCGGATCACGCTTTTCAATCACACCTTCTACCGCTATGACATACTCACTCCGAATGCGCTCTGCTTTGACAAAATCCGCTTCGTCCACATTTTTCGCGTCTATGACGATCTGCGCAAGGCCCGTGTGATCTCTGAGATCAATAAAAATAACCCCGCCGAGATCGCGCCTGCGCTGCGCCCAACCCATCAAGACGGCTTTTGAGTTTATGTCCGTTTCTCTAATTTCACCACAGTAATGACTGCGTTTCATGGTGCCAAGTGTCTCCGCCAAACCGATGCCCCCCCTTCAACATACTTTCCATTTTCACTGCTAATAAAAAGAGGCAGGGCACCTTAAAAGATCCCCCACCCCGAATTAGAGTATTTATATCCATTTTTTCAGTTTTTAAAACAGTATGCCCCAGATTGAGGGTATGCCCGTAACCATCGGCAGAAAAATCTTTATTTCGCGTTAGCAGCCAGCCACTCTGCCGCACAATTCGCATAAATGGCAGACCCCGTCGCGAAAACAGATTCATCCAGCACCATGTTCGGATTATGCATAGGGTACGCGCCGGGTTTTCCTGCGCCGAGCATAAGAAAAAGACCGGGCACAAGGTCGCTGACGTGGCTGAAGTCTTCTGAGCCCGGGAGTGGTTTTGCCGCCTCGACAACCTTTTCCGCACCCGCCGCTTCTCGAACGAAAGGCAATAAAGTATTACAGAGCTCAACGTCATTGTAGGTTGAAGGTGTTGAGAACTTCACCATATCATACTCTCCGCGCCATGCCTTCACATAGTGGTCGATCATCTCCGGCACTCTTTGTAAAATATGTGCCCTGGCTTCTTTATTGTAAGACCTGATGCCGACCTGCAGCTCAGCGGTGTCCGGGATGATATTCGGAGCCGAGCCGCCAGCCGCCTTGCCCGCCGTCAATATAACCGTTTCCTGAGGATCGATCTCGCGACCCGGAAGCAGGTTCAGTGCCGTATACAGCTGTGTCATGATCATGTTCGGATCCACGGCCTTGTGGGGCATGGAGCTGTGGCCGCCTTTGCCTTTTATTTTCAGCATGTAGGTATCCATGGCCGCCGAGGTAATGCCTTTGATATACTGCACTTGACCCGCCTCAATATCCGACATGACGTGTATGGCGATGGCGGCGTCGACTTTTGGACTTTCCATGAGTCCTGCCTCAATCATTAGCTTTGACCCATACCCAAGCTCCTCGCCTGGCTGGAACATCAGCTTTACCGTGCCCTTCAATTCGGACTCCATAGCTTTGAGAATCCTCGCCGCTCCGAGCAGCATGGCAGCATGGCTGTCGTGGCCGCAGGTGTGAGCGAAATTATTTTGAGAAGCAAAGGTCAGACCCGAAGTTTCCTTCATAGGCAGCGCGTCCATGTCACCTCTCAGAAGAATGCAAGGTTCTCCCTGTCCAATTGTTGCTGTAATCCCGGTACAATTGGCCATATCCGGAAAACCTGCTGAACGAAACTTTTCTCGTACTTCCGGCGCCACCGGTCCGCCGCAATCCTTAGGCTCAATGCCAATTTCTCTCAACTGCTCTTTAATGTAAGCTGCCGTTGCAGGGAGATCGAATCCTATCTCAGGAATTTGATGCAGCGCGTGTCTGTTTTCAATAATCTTGCTCTCGACTGCTTTTGCAGCTTCAATAATACCTTTCATAATGCAGACCTCCTGATCCATCTAAGCACTTCTGTTTTATTCATCTCCAAAGTCCGGGATTCATAACATAAATCTTTTCACTTAGTTGTAAAGCAAAAAATGTGCCACATGAAGTTGAAAACAGGAACTTAAATAATTATATTCGAGCGCTTGCAAAAACTGCATTCTGAAAACGTCATCACAAAAAAAAGTGGAAGGACGTGCCAGACACCCCCTTCCACCCCCTCAAACGTCAAAGCATTTTTACAAGGTAATGATTTTTTTACGTCTATATGACTTTGTCTGATCCACCTTATAACAAAAGCCAAGGCAAGAAAACGACGCGGTGCGCCGTTTTCTTGCCTTGGCTCAACAATCCACTCACTATACCAGCTTAAGCTCACCAATGGCAGCTTCAACCGCTTTGACGACTTCTTCGCTTCGGACGAGGGCTTCGCCTTTACGAAGGTCAATGTACATTTCACGGTCTTCCACCCATTTAGGCACGGACGCACGAACAACTTCGAAGGCAGCAGCAGTACCCTTGCCAAGCTTGCTGGGATCCTTGAACTCAATGCCTTGTGCCGCAGCAAGCAGCTCGACTGCAAGGACATGAATTGTGTTGGTCAAAATGTCTCTGGCTTTTCTGGCTGCGATCGTCCCCATGCTGACGTGGTCTTCCTGGTTAGCAGAGGAAGGAATGGAGTCCACGCTGGCCGGATGTGCCAGAACTTTATTTTCAGAAACAAGCGCCGCCGCGCTGTACTGTGCGATCATGAAGCCCGAGTGCAGGCCGCCGTTTGGCGTGAGGAACGCCGGAAGTCCGCTGAGCTGCGGATTAACAAGTCTCTCAATTCTGCGTTCGCTGGAGTTAGCCATTTCTGCGATGCAGATGCCCAGGAAATCAAAAGCCATAGCCACAGGCTGTCCATGGAAGTTTCCGCCTGAAATAGCCGCGTCGTCATCCGGGAAGATGATTGGGTTATCTGTTACAGAGTTGATCTCAATCTCAACTCTTTCTTTGACAAACTTGAGCGCATCCTTGCTCGCGCCATGAATCTGCGGTACGCAGCGCAGCGCATAAGCATCCTGAACGCGGATTTCGCCCTGACGTGTCGTCAGCCCGCTGCCCCCTAAGATTCTGAGAAGGTTCGCAGCTGTATCCATTTGGCCTTGATGCGGTCTGACGGCGTGAAGGCGCGGATCAAACGCGTCTGTGACTGCATTGAGTGCTTCCATGGTCATTGAAGCGGTGATATCCGCCAATTTGAATGCGTTCATGGCGTCATAGACCGTGATGCAGCCTACTGCTGTCATAACCTGAGTTCCGTTGATGAGCGCAAGCCCTTCTTTAGACGTCAGCTCGACGACAGGGATGCCGGCACGCGACATAGCTTCCGCACCAGAAAGCTGTTCGCCTTTGTAGAGCGCTTCGCCCAGACCAAGCATAACCAGAACCATATGAGAGAGCGGCGCCAAATCCCCGCTGGCACCAAGGGAGCCCTTTTCAGGCACTAATGGCGTAACCCCTTTGTTGAGCATCTCAACCAGCGTCATTACCGTGGAAAGGCGAATGCCGGAAAATCCTTTTGAAAGGGCGTTGACCCGCAGCAGCATGATGGCTCTTGAGATTTCCTCGCTTAAAAACGGTCCCACGCCGCATGCGTGGCTGATAATCAGATTGCGCTGGAGCTCTTTGGTCTCTTCCTTGGAGATTGGCACATCAGAAAACTTGCCAAAACCTGTTGTGATGCCGTAGACATTGCGCTTCTCTTCGACGAACCGGTCGACGATTTCCCTGGAACGCGTGATCGCCGCTTGAGCAGCTTCAACGATTTCGACTTCGTAACCGTACCGCGCTACCTGAACAACCTGGCTGATCGTCAATTGATTGCCGTCAATTCTGATTTTGGACATGTAATTCTCTCCTTTGGTCTGGACGGATTGATTTTATTTTGTGAGTGACACAGCGCCATAACTAATGAAAGGCATCCGCTTGACACTTTTATTATTTACCCAAAGTATAAGGACAAAGCGTCAAGAATACGTCAAATTTCCTGAGAGAGTTTAAAATTATTTGCCTGTCGTGAAGGCTGACTTGGAAACAAACAACCATCGGCACAAAAAACTAAAAGCTATGCCGATGGTCGCAAGTGTCACGCTTTATTCAAATGTGTCTGAATTTTAAAATCGAGTCCTTTATTAATCCCAGTTGAGCACAACTTTTCCGGTTTGGCCGGAAGCCGCCAACTCAAAGGCCTTTTCGAACTCAGTATAATGGAACTGATGCGTGATGATTGGTGACAGATCAAGTCCGGACTGGAGCAGCGCCGTCATCTTGTACCAAGTCTCGTACATCTCGCGGCCATAGATCCCTTTGATGGTGAGTCCATTAAAAACGACGGTATTCCAATCGATTGTCGTACTAGGCTGCTGAATGCCCAGCATTGCGATTTTTCCGCCGTGGCACATATTTTTAATCATGCTGTTCAGGGCAGCGGCATTGCCGGACATCTCGAGTCCAACGTCAAAGCCTTCCTTCATTTTCAGTTCTTTCATGACGTCTTCAATTTTAGTGTCCATGATATTGACCGCACGTGTCGCGCCCATTTTTCTGGCGAGCTCCAGACGGTATTCGTTGATATCAGTGATGACCACGTTGCGTGCGCCGGCATGCTTCGCGACAGCCACAGCCATAATGCCGATAGGACCCGCGCCAGTAATGAGAACATCTTCACCAAGAAGATCAAAGCTGAGCGCTGTATGAACTGCATTGCCAAAAGGATCAAAGCTGGAAAGGATCTCGAGGGGGATTTCAGGATCACAGTGCCAAACGTTCGTAACAGGGATAGAAAGATACTCAGCGAAAGCGCCAGGACGATTCACGCCAACGCCGCTGGTATTCATGCACAGGTGACGTCTGCCCGCGAGGCAGTTGCGGCAGCGTCCGCAGACGAGATGGCCCTCACCGGAAACAATTTCACCAAGGTAGACGTCATGAACATTATCCCCAAAGCCAACGACCTCGCCTACGAATTCATGGCCAATATGCATTGGCACCGGAATTGTTTTTTGGGACCAATCATCCCATTGATAGATATGGATGTCCGTACCACAAATTGAAGTTTTTTTGATTTTGATCAGAACGTCATTGATCCCGACTTCCGGCATTTCGACATCATCCAGCCAAAGGCCTGGTTTGGCATACTTTTTAACTAAAGCTTTCATACTTTTCAATCCCCTTTGATTAATTTCTGCTCTAATTTTATCGTATCCTGCGGTTTAATACAATTCAGCATTCTATATCAATTACATAATATTTTCAAGACAAAAAAAGAGGCTGGTAAGTTGGTATTTTTAACCAACGTCCCAGCCTTCCTTCGATTGGGGAATCGAAAAGGACGGTTTGATATTTGAATAACCAAGAGACCAACAATCATTCCACCAAGCGGAAATGCGTATCATTTTTACCCGTTCATAGATTACCATCCGGGTCTGGTTTTGTCAATCCAATACCGTATACAAAATGTATACTTTAATAGTTCAAGGCAAATACTAAAACCCTTCTCGAAAGCAAAAAACCGGTTATTTAATCAATCTTTTTATAGTAAGAAAAGATTATTTCAAATTATCAGACGTTTCCATTCCCTGCCACAGAGGGTGTTATTTTTTTACATTAATGTCTAATATTATTTTGTAAATATTGTTTACAGAAAAATGATAACGAATCCATATACGAAATTACATCATCTGATATAATGTAAGTATGTGAAAAATAAAACGCAACATCACACCACTATGGCCGCTATAAGACTAGCAAATGTCATAAGAAATGCGTGGCTTTTCACAAAAAAATCAAGGGGGACAGTATGATTAAACACAAAAAACTCATCGCACTCACCATGGCTGCGGCAGTTTCCTTCTCAATGCTTCCTGCTGTAACGTCTACCGGCTCTTATGCCACTGACGGCAACACAGGCGCATCGAACTGGACACCTGCTCCGTCACCGGCTCCAGCACCAGCTCCAAAGCCAACTCCTGCACCTGCTCCAAAACCAGCTGCACCGGCGCCATCCACTTCAGCACCTGTTGCTTCTGCGCCTGCTAATGGCACAAGCATCCTGAGACTCCTCGTTGAAGGCTCGTTCGGCGAAGATGTCAAGCTCCTTCAGACCCTGCTCAACAAGTTCAGCTATAATCTTTCAGTAGACGGCTTCTTTGGAAAACTGACAGCAGCAGCGGTCAGAACTTTCCAAGGCGCAAATGGTCTTGCTGCAGATGGCATCGTTGGACCAAAAACTCTTGCTAAGCTTGCGCCTGTCACCTCCGGAACAGCGACTTCTGAAGAGAAGACTGTCGGACCGGCTGTCGACACTGTCGCAACCGCTTCTATTGTAGACAACAACGCAGACTTTGAAAAAGCAATCGGCAAAGACGGTTTCTGGCTCGCCGCTACGCTCAAAGATCTGACGTTTACTACACCGCTTGTCCTCGACGGCAATTTCGTCAATGACGACGGCAAAGAAGCGAGAAAAATCGCGCTTTATACTCAAGACGCGGATCACAACGTTATTGACAACTTTACATTAAAAGCACCAAAGCTCACAATCCAGAGTCCAAGCGGCCGTCTTCAGAACGGTGCCTTTGTAGGCGATCTCTATGTGAATGCTGCGAAGTTTGAAATCCGCAACACTAAGGTTACAGGCAACGTTTACGTTTCCGAAGCCGGCTTCAAAATGACCAACGCTAAAATCGAAGGCAGCGTCCACTTTACAACTCAAGCTGCTAAAGACGGCGCTATCATTGACGCCAAGTCCACAGTTTCCGGCGAAATGATCCTCGTTCAGCCTGACGTTGTTACTACAGCATCCCTCGTCGACAACGCTGACGCTATGACCGCAGGCCTCAAATCTGACGGCAAATGGATCGTCGCAGCGCTTCGCGACATCAAGACAGATAAAGAAGTTGTCATCAACGGCACTTTCACAGATGGCAAGAAAGACGCTGAAGGCAATGACATTATCCGCAGAAAGCTCGCTTTCTACAGCCAGGATGACAAGCGCAACATTACACGCGTCTTCACCCTGACAGCGCCTAAAGTTTGGGTCAACAGCCCGAATACAGTCTTCCAGGGCGGTATCTTCAACGGTGACGTCTATGTCAACGCTAAAGGTTTCAACCTCGTGAAGCAAACTGTCAACGGCAACATCTACTTCATGACACAAGAAGCTAAAGACACGTTCAAAACGGACGCAGTCAGCAAAGTCAACGGTGAAAAGGTTCTGATCCAGGTTGACGCAGTTACAAACGCTTCCCTCGTCGACAACGTCGCTGACCTTGAAAAAGGGATCGGCACAGAAGGCACTTGGATTCTTTCCATCTCCAGAGACCTCGCAGTCAATAAAGCGCTGGTCATGGACGGCGAATTCGAAAACACCAAGATACCTCCTGCAGTCGCTAGAAAGCTTGCGCTCTATAGCCAGGACGCGGATCATAAAATCACCAGAAACTTCACACTGATGGCTCAGCGCATTACGGTGAAGAGCCCGAATGCCCGCATTCAGGGCGGCATCTTTGACGGTAACGTCTACGTTGAAGGCACGAACTTCCAATTGGTCAACACAACGGTTGACGGCAACGTTTATGTCAGCACCCCTAACTTCAAGATGACAAATTCCAAGATTGTTGGAAACCTTGTCTTCATGAACGCAGAAGCTGCAGTTGGCTTTACAATGGATGAGAAGAGTGCTGTTACAGGCTCGACATCAACAGTTGGTCAGTAATTAATTGATCGAGTTAAAAGATCGGCCCTGCGGGACTCATTCCAGCAGGGCCGTTTTTTTATGAGTGTATTGACATAACCTCAAAAAAACATTATATTTTATACAATCTTAAATAAGCCCTTCAACCTATTCCAACAACACTAATTCAAAAGATTTGAGGTTATTAAAATGACAACATCTGACTTACTCAGCAAGTTTTCCACCGCCGAACTGGCCGATGCTATGCGCGGTGAAAACGTCATGGACGTGGAAATCCGCCCGATTCACTTCAATATGAAAATGGCCGGACCTGCATTCACGATCCACCTTCCCTTTGAAAACGGAAAAACCACCATGGATGAAGTCCTGAACGCGCCGGAAGGCAGCGTCATTGTCATATCCACAAGCAACAGCAAGCGCCGCGCCGTCTGGGGCGACGTTCGTACAACCATGGCCCTGTCGCGAGGCGTCAGCGGCGTCGTTGTAGACGGACCAATCCGAGATGTCAACCGCATCTCCGAAATGGGCCTGCCCGTCTTCTACAGATACATTTCCCCCGCCTCCTATTTCGACAGCGAACTGGGTGAAACACAGATTCCCGTCAGCTGCGGCGGCCTCAACGTGCTTCCCGGAGATATTGTGGTGGGGGACGAAAACGGCGTAGTCGTCATCCCCACTGAGCATTTTCAGACTGTCTATGCCGCCGCTGAACGCAAATGGCAGGCAGATCACGACCTTAAGAAGGAAATCATCTCCTCCCCAAAATAGCTGCAGCCAAAAAGGAAGTTGGCGACATCAAATGATGCTCCAACTTCCTTTAAATTTAAGTTCTATAAACTCTACCAGCTGCCGCCAACTGCGTATTTCACCTGAACACCTTCATAATACTTGCACAGCATAGCACGTGTGTACCCGCGCGGCGCGTCTGAGGAAACGATCACAAAACCCTTGGCATAGTAAAATCTGATTAACGACAATAAACTTGCCGCCGTATGCAGGCTCAAACACTCATAACCATGGTGATGCATAAAATCGTCTACAGCTTCCATGAGCTGATCGCCAATATTTTGACCTTTATAGGCATCCAGAACGCCAAAGCGGCTAAAATAAACAGTGCCGTCCGACATCACTTCAAGTCTGACGCTGCCTGCTACCACACCGTCACATTCAGCGACATAGACAATTTTCTCGTCCAGTTGCTTTTCGATGTCGGCACAGGTTTCTTCAAGGGCTTGAACCGCTCCCGGGGTCGAGATTCCAACCTTCATGGCATAGAAGGAAAATGCTTCCTGCATGATTTGACGAATCGCAGGCACGTCTTCTTTTGTCGCTAGTCTTACCATAACAGTTTTCACAGCCATAAGGCACCTCCCGGGAAAAGATTTTATTTTCAGAAAACACAAGTTATACATTTGATATGCATAATGATACACGAAACCCGAAATCATTTCAAGAGGAAAAAGCAATATTCATAAACAATTTTGCATAAAAAACAAGCCTGCCGATTGTGATCTCACCACAGTCCGCAGGCTCGTCTCAGTTCTTGACTTATTCACTTCACACCCCAAGGCAAAGCAGCACTTTGCTTATTCGTAAGGCACCCCATTCTCATCACACCATTTTATTGCGAACGCCTTTACTCTCTCACTCCTGAAAGCATACCAATCCTGTTCAATGTTAAAATGTAATACCGTATCCTTAAACCTTCTAAAAGGCCCTTTTCCTTCGAGTGCCTCATAAAGCTTTTCTCTGATGGACGCAGATTTGACAGTATTACAAAAATCAGACATGATCTCATAAGCTTCATGGGAGGACATCTTTGGAAGCAGTTTATACCGTTCACTATTCAACCAGATCTTTAAAGCTGCTTCAATTGCTTCTTTTTCCCACTCAGAATAAGAGGCATAATCTTCCCCCTCTTCTGAATTAATGGCGAGCCGCATTTCTTCATCACTCACCATGATTAGCTCGCCGGTTTCCAGATCCAAATACATGTTTAGTTCATCAAAGCTCATCTCGAGTTCGCTGGCCAGTGCGTCAATATCGACCTTCATTTTGCACGCCCCCCTCAAACCAACTTGTATTTCATAAAATAAGATTGCAAACAATTTAATCCACTTTCTCCACACTTGAGTCTATAGAGTGTACTTGTCCTCGGCAAAACTTGAATGCTCATATTTGTACTGAAGCAGCATTGCCACAATTTCCGCATGCTTTCCGGTATTTGCCATCTCTATTATCTGATCGACATTGTCTGTGTGGATCACGCCATGCTCAATCAGTTGAAGCATTGCTTGCGCATCATGCCGTTTCATGAAATGCCAGACACATTTTTTCAGGTTATTTCGAAGATAGAGATGATAGATTTCATAGTTTTCAGCAGTCAGCGCCACAGAATGTACCATGCGTTTAAGTGCAAGCTCCACTTTTTCGTCCACGGTGTCGACCACTTCAAAGAGCCTTTGGTACGTGCCGTACTGAATCCGTATTTCTGCCTCATCTGATTCAACACATGCCTTGAGCTCAGGGATTCTGGAAAGCGGTACTTTGCTCCAAACTGACACAAAAGGAAACAGGATGCGCTCAGGCTCCACGTCGTGGCTTTGAATCACCTTGTGCAAATCCTCTCCGTTAAAAGCCTGAAGACCAAGGTGCAGTCTGAGCTCCGGACACTTTTTGAAGGTGTCGTCTTTCACCTGCGCCAAATGATTTCGAAAACTCACCACTTTGAGATGCCTGCAGTTTTCAAAAGCGAAATCGCCAATGTGATCGACGCTTTCAGGGACCTCCACCCTTTCAAGGGTGACGCAGTCTCCAAAAGCCCGGTCCGAAATTTGTCTCACACCAAAAGGTATGTGATATTCAACCGCTTCAGACGCCACAGGATACCTGATCAAGAGACTCTCAGACCGGTTCATCAAAACGCCGTCCACAGACGTGTAAAAGACGTTGTCCTTCGATACCTCAATACGCTTTAAGGCGGTACATGAGTGAAATGCATTTGCGCCAATACGTTTGACGCCAGCAGGAATATCCATAGACTGAAGACCTGTACAGCCCTTGAAGGCCCATTCGCCAATTTCCTCAAGACTTTTTGGAAGTATTAGAGCACCAAGGGACACACAGCCGGAAAATGACCATTCGCCAATTTGTGTAATTCCCTCTGGCAGCTCCAGCCGGGTAAGTGACTTGCAGCCACTCAGGACGTGATCCGAAATCCGGCGGATGCCTTTTGGAAGCACCAGTCCGTCGAGGCTTTCACAGTCTGAAAACGACCATCGGCCAATGCTTTTAACGGTTTCCGGAATCTCAACGCGTTTCAGCTTAAGGCACATTTTGAATGCGCAATGGCTGATTTCCTCCAGTCCCTCAGGCAATGCAATGCTCTGAAGATGAATACAGCCCCAAAACGCGTTCTCCCCGAGCCGCTTCAAACTGGACGGCAAATGAATGGACGCGAGGTTGTAGCACGCATAAAAGGCATTATTGCCTATGGCTTCGAGTCCTTCCGGCAAATATACGCTTCCGAGCCGCTCACAGCGGTCAAAGACCCAGCTGCCAAGCTCAGTCACACTCTTGGGGAGCTCGACGCTGTAAAGATCTTTATTGTTGGCGAAGGCATACTCTCCAATCACACGGACGCCCTCAGGCACTACGACATGCGGATCGTGCCCCTTATAGCGGATCAGCAGGCCCTGCTCCTGATCTACATGAAATCCCGCCGTATCCATAGGTTACCTCCTTTGAAGCGCGGTTATTCAGTCAACAACACATTATGATCATTTCTCAAGCGAGTGCGTTGTTGACCCAAGGGCTTCAATTTTTTGAACAATCTCCTGCTGGCGCTCATAGAACAGAAGCGCCTTGTTGTGCTTGAAATAAGCGTCGCAGCCGAATTGTCCAATAAAACCAGCGCTATGACAATTGGCGGTGAGCTCTGTCACCAGTATCAAAATTTCATTGCCGGAACCATAAGCCTCGTCTACAAACGCAAACATGTGGTCGAGGTTTTTTTGAACTTCCGTGATACGGGATTTGAGTTTAGCCACATCCTGTTCAAATAGGGACCTCAGGATCTCAAACGCTTCAGCGGAACTGCCGGCAGCTGCCAGCACCAATTTTGATTTATAAGCCTCCAGCGCCTGAATGATCCTGAGATGGATCGCCTTTCGCTCCTGAGACACGGCGCCGGTCATCTTTTCCTTATACATAGCCTGCTGCTGGCCTTGAATGGCTTCCTCCAGGAGATCAATTGCCGATGGCGCTGCAGACTGCAGCAGCCCTCCTTCTGACATAAAGGATGAAGCACTGCCTCTCAAAAGCCTTGCCTTCACGTCTTTGAGAAGCTTTACCAGCTCTGAGATCACCCTGTCCATTTCGACTGTATCCCGCATTTCAGCAGTCACAGCGTCAAGAAGCAGCCCCAGAAGGGACAGACGCTCGTCAAACCGCGCCGCAGACGCCCGCTCCAGAAGTGTCTCAGAGGCATTTCCCTCTAAGATTTCACGAATCTGATAGTCGGCTTTATATTTATTGTAGAGATCATAATACACCGAGAAGTCCTTGGCGATTTTGTTGTTTTGGAGGTACTGGATGATCAAGTGCTCATCCACCAGAATGCCGGCACCCTCATAGAGCTGAATCATTTTGGACAGATCTTCCCAGCCCCTGGCGGTAACGAAGGCTTTGCCATCTATGGTGGTTTCCACTGAATAGAAATGGTGGTTCTTCAGTTCAAGATAGGAAAGGATCGCGCCGTGGACCTGCTGCTGATAGGCGTATTCCTTCCAGACCTTGAGGTTGGGTTCCACGTCAATTTTTTTGATGCGGTCCATAGTGACAATGTCAAACTCACGGACGGATTTGTTATATTCCGGCGGGTTGCCTGCGGTGACAATAATCCAGCCATCCGGCACCTTATGGCGTCCGAAAATTTTAAACTGGAGGAACTGAAGCATAGCCGGAGCCAACGTCTCAGAGACGCAGTTCAACTCGTCCAGGAACAGGATCCCCTCGTGAACCCCGGAAGCCTCCATGGTGTCATAGATGCTGGCAATGATTTCGCTCATGGTATATTCTGATACGTCATATTCCTTGCCACCATAGGTCTTTCGGGCAATAAACGGGAGCCCCAGGGCGCTTTGGCGGGTATGATGCGTCATGGAATAGGCCACGAGACCAATGCTCATTTCCTCGGCGATCTGCTCCATGATAGCGGTTTTTCCAATTCCCGGCACACCATATAGGAAAATGGGGCGCTGCTTCTCAACCGGAATTTTGTAGTCGTTGAATTCATCCTTGGAAAGATAGGCGAAGACCGCGTTCTTGACCTGGGTCTTGGCGTCTTTGATATTCATGGGCGTCACTCCTTGTTCTGTCACTTTGCGGTCTTAGTTTACCAGTGATTCCGGCGGCAGGACCAGTTTGATGGCCCAGGGCGGAACCTCAATCTGGCTGGTGATTTCATCCCCTAAAAAGACGAAAGCGGTGTCATATGAGGTTGGGTGTTTGGGGTAGGTGCCAAAACCATCGGTAAAATAAATTAATCCTTTAAGGTTCTCGAACTCTCCGGCTTCAATCAGCTCATCCACATAGCGAAAAACTGGTCGAAAATCCGTGCCGCCTTCGCCCAGCAGCTCGAGGGTACTCAGAAACGTGTCAAACTCTGCCTGAGACGTGATCTTGGTATCCTTTTGGAGCATGTCGTCGCACTGCAGGATATGGAGATTGATCTTCGAGAAAAAGTTTTCGCTCTGCTTCAATAGGTTGTAGGTTTTGTTGAGGAACGCCTGAACCACGGTCCCCGAGCAGGAGCCGGAGGTGTCAATGGCAACGACGAACTCCCGAACCCGCTTGGTTTCCTTATATTCCAGAGGCTCGATCAAAGGAATCTTTTCATAGAGCTTTAATCCATAGGTATAGAAAATGTAATCGTATTCATCGTCGTTGACCTGCATTTCCTCACCGAGGACCGCAAAGCGCTTCAGAAAAGCGCTGTAGTCATAGGTTTCACGCCGGAGGGCGTTCAGGTTGTGGGTCAGACTATTGGGCTGCTCACCCCAGGCCTTCGAAAAATTTTCTATGTCCATTTTAACGCGGTCACTTATTTTTTGCCAGGTGTCAAAGGCCTCTTCGCGGTCCGCCTCTGAAGTTCTGGGCATTTGCGTTCTTCGAGTTTCAGTGTTGTTGGTGTTTTGCGTGTGGTCATTTTCCCTGGCATCCGGCCTGGTGTCTTCCTCACTGCTGTCCTGGTCCCGCTCTCGCCGACGACCCTGGTCGTCCTGATTTTCATCCCAATCTTCATTTTTTTGATCTTCAGGTTTTTGATCGCCCTCATCCGGATTTTCGACGTACCAGGTTTGATGCTCATCACGGTAGAAGAGCTTCTTGAGTTCGGCTAATTCTTGTTCCCCTGTATCGGAATCCGCCAGGTGTCTGTAGAGGGTCTCAGCCGTTAAGACTGCCAGACTGTTTTTAAGCGCCTCAATGTGTCTGAGCTTTTCAGCCTGTCGGGGATCCGGCGTCTTGTTCACACCCAGCTCCAGCATCAGGTTTTCAACGGTGATATCACACGCCAAATTCCAGCGTTCCCGGTCAATGCCTTTTCCCACGAAAGGATGATTGAACACCCAGTGAAAGACGACGTGCAAATAGTCTCTGGATAGAGTTTCCCGGTCCTTCATGTAGGTTTCCAGCACATACCGCGTATTGTAAAAGAAGTGGGTGCCATCCGAGGTGAACCCCTTCAGGTCAAAGGGAATCGGGACCAGCTGACAAAGGGCCATGTCCATGAATCTGAGCCCTACCATCAGCGAATCTCGCGTCAGCTTCATAATTTCTGCCGACAGTCTGTCCGCCTCCGAGGTTAAATTCTCCTGCATCCCAGTCCCCTCCTGTTCTCTGATGTAAGCCGTTATTCTTTCTTATAATGACGGTATCACGCTTCCAAAAAGAAGTAAAGTGTTTGGAATCTAAAAGAAAGCCCCGAGTCCGACTCACGGACGCGGGACTTTCCAGCTTTCGTTCACATTCTTACACAATTATTTCTCAATTGGCTTCAGCACAACCTCAATCTTTGCACTATCCGCTATGCCAATTTTCCCGGAAGCGACGTCCACGCCAAACTCGAGATTGAGCTTGACCTGATCCAGCTTAAATCCCGCTTCCTTCTGCTTTTCACTCTGGGCGGAGATTATTTTGCTGAGATTGTTCATTACGTTATCATAAGCTTTCTCAAAAGTATCTGTGCTGACTTCCAGATAATTGGGCGTCTCCATGTTATCACTGCCCATAAAATCATAATCTTGATCCTCACTGAAAACAAAAGGAATCATATCCGTGTTGTCCTTTTTTTCCGGTTGACCCATACCGCCCGCCTCCTCATGTTGAAATGTCATGCTTTTATTATGCCCAAAAGCAATAGGCTTACTCATAATTTTAAGAAGCAGATTAAAGGTTATTATTTTGTCAAGCCATGTCTGAAACTGCCTCTGATTGTCACTTATTGTTTAATCCAGTTGAAAAAAGAAACATTATCCATGCTTTTGTTCGTTGTTTACTCAAACGACCCCGCCAACCGGATTTAATTTTTTTTATAGCCTTACTGAGCCAGCCTGCTTCCCAAGGGCAATGAGCACCTGAATGTCCGCCCGCTCCTTCTCCAGCAGGTCTCGATCATACCCCTCCAGCAGAGCCGGGTCCAGCTTGCTCCAAAGGACCTCGAGAAACGACAGCACTGCCCTCCGGTTCTCCATGGATGCCTTTTCCATGACAAACCGCAGCGCCTTCAACAGCGACAGCATCACAGACACATCCGAACGCCCGTAGTGAACGATCTGATAGAACCCGGCATAAAGCTCTTGCTTGAAGTCAACTGCCTCGAATACTGCATCGCCTTTAGGGACGCCGGCTTCTTCACTGCCTGAACGCCCGCCTGACTCATTGCGCTCCTCAGGTTCTTGAGTCTTTTCAGTCGACGACGCCCCCACAGAGTAGACAAAATACCCGCCTTCAAGGCTCGCAAGCCGCGACACTAACACCCCCAGCATTTTGAGGCAGTGCCTGGCCGTATTGGGGTCGTTGATGCCCGGTGAAATAGCCCTAAGGGCAATCTCGACGATCTTCTGAATAGAAAAATTGAAGTTTTGATATTCCAGCTTTTCGCTGCCAATCGCTATATAGTCGAGGGCTTTCTCCATCTCACCGGCTTCAGCCGTCATCTCACGATCAAAGTAAAGCACCACGAGCGGCGTTTCATCCGTCACGAACTGCCCGTTAATCTTCTCAACGACCACGCGGCACCCCAGAGACCTGGCCAGCGCCGCGAGCTTTTCATGCTCAATCCGCTGGATATAGCCATAGCGCCTGCTCTTCAGCCGCACCACAAAAGCCTGGTCTCCCGTCTCAAGCCTCTCCAGCCGCTCGCATCGCTTCTGCAGCCCATGATACGCCTCAATGTTTTCCTCTGCCTCGTCAAAAATCCTTTGAATCAGGTTGTGCGTCTGGATGTAGGAGCCCACGTGCTGGATATACACCATAAACTGCACCAGACATACCAAAGCAAAGGCTATGCCGATGGTCGCAGAAACCACCAAATGATCCCCCAGACTATTACGCATGAACATCAAAGTTATAATGGCGTAGACAAATCCACCCATGAAGACACCCAGGACCTTCATGGTATCGTCATCCGACAGGAAATTTTCCACCGTGCGCGGGGAAAATTGAGAAGCGTAGGTGGTCAGAACTACCATGGTTGTGGAAAAGGTGAAGGTCGTCATGGTCATAAGGGACCCGGCAATGACGCTGAGAATAGTTTTAGCGAGATCAACACTGGTCAGGAACAAAGTCGGAAAGCCGTCTCCGGAGGATAAGACCTGACTGAGGTCGAACCACCCCACTCCAAAAGCGAGAATAAAAGATAGCCCAGAAATGAGTGCCGGATAAAACCAGACGCGTTTTCGGATCATAAGCTTCAGTTTTTTTAACATGCGGACGCCTCCAATGTCAAAATTTCCTGTGTGCAGCGACAGATTCTGCCTATGTTATGTCTATTCCCCGTAAATAGAATGGGATTGCATAATCACGACTAAAAAGTTTTTGTAAATAGTGTGGCGCAAAGTTGGGTACAATAGTCTGTGACACAGCTGCACTCAAAAAGGGGGGGGACCATAGCATGCTAATCTTCACAATCCTAATCGTCATTTTCACGCTGGTGCTGGAAACAACCATCAGCCTGTTAAACTACCGCCGCCGCAGCCAGCCTATCCCAGAAAATGTCCAAGATGTCTACGACTCGGCTCAATATCAGAGCTGGCTCGACTACACCATGGAAACCCACAGACTTGCCATGATCTCACGGGTTGTCAACACCGGGGCGCTGGTCGCAGTGCTCCTATTCAAGGGTTTTCCGTACCTGGCCCAGCGCGCTGACGGCCTGACCGGTCACGAGATTCTGAGGGTGCTTGTTTTTCTGGGACTGGTTTATTTGCTCCAGTACACCCTGAACCTGGGCTTCAAACTCTACAGAACCTTTGGCATAGAGTCGCGCTATGGCTTTAACGCCACGACACCGCGCGTGTTTGTTCTGGATCAGATCAAGTCGGTCATCCTGGGCCTGCTGCTGGGCGGAGGCCTGCTTTACTGCCTGCTGTGGCTGTATTTAAATCTGTTTAAGGCGTCTTCTGGGCCAGGCAGCGGGGCGGCATGGGTCCAGGTCTGGCTGATCGCATGGCTGCTAATTGTTCTGGTGACTCTGGTCGTAAATCTTTTGTATACAAAAGTCTTCATTCGACTGTTCAATACCCTGACGCCTCTGAGGTCGGGACCCCTGTACGATCAAATCGTCGGGCTGGCGGACAACACCGGTTACGCCATTAAGGAAATCAGCGTGATGGACGCCTCTAAGCGCTCTACCCGGCTCAATGCCTTTTTCTCCGGCTTTGGCCGTTTCAAGCACATTGTGCTCTATGATACACTCATTGAAAAGTGTGGTCTCGAAGAGGTTGTGGCCGTCTTGGCCCATGAAATTGGTCATGCCAAGCATAAGGACGTCCTAAAAAATTTCCTGCTGTCCGTGGTCCAGATTGGGGCGACCCTCGCGCTGCTCCTGTTTTTCCTGACCGCTTCAGGCAGTTGGGCGTCGTCCTTCGGGTTTTCCAATCCGCACCTTGGTTTTGCCCTTCTCCACTTTGGGATGCTCACGGATCCCCTCGGATTCCTGCTCGGCATTCCCCTTACCGCAATCTCCCGCAGAGCAGAGTATGCGGCCGATGGTTTCGCCGCCTCCACCACCAGCGGCCCAGCCATGACTCGCGCCCTCAAAATTCTAGCTCGTGAGAATTTCTCCAACCTGACCCCTCACCCCCTGGCCGTCAAACTGACCTACACACACCCGCCCATCAGTCAGCGGATTGAGGCGATTGAGCGGCTTGGTGGACAGTAGATAATCGCAAAAAATAATATAGGGCAGCTGGCGCGTTACCGCGCCGGCTGCCCTTCTCTTTTAAACTGCCGCACCAAATTTTTTTGTTACCTCAAACACTTGAACTTGATCTGCCGGTTTTAGCACAACTTCAATTTTTGCTGATCCGTCCAGCCCAATCCTGCCGCTGGAGGAATCCAGTTTGAACTCGAGATTCAGCGTGACCTGATCTACTTTAAATCCATTTTCCATTTGTTTTTCGCTTTGTTTTGCAATAGACCTGCTGATGTTGGTGAGTGCCTGATCATAGGCATTTCCAAAGGCCTCAGCAGAAACCTCTTTGTAATTCGAAGGGAACATGTCTCCTCCGCGCATAAAGTCGTAATCGAGATCTTCATTAAGGACAAAAGGGATCCTATCGTTAGCGTGGATGACATCTTTTTTACTCATGTTTATTCCCTCCTAATTTTTCGTTAAATTTTTGTTGATATTATTTGTTCAGGTAAAATTATTTATGTATTTGTTAAATTGACTATAACACATGAATTCTGAATATTCAATAAATAATTTTGAAATAATGAAATTTTTTTTCGAATCCGAGTTAAAATCAACGTTTTTATGAAAATATTTTTAGTAACAAGAAGCGGGTGTCAGACACCAACTTCCACATTTCTATTTTTTTTTGGGGGGGAGTTGGTGTTCGCAGCCATTGGCCTATCGCGGCCGCTTACCTATTGCACCGCAAAAAAAGAAGCGGATCAACAGTTTAAAACCACTGAGATCCGCTCCATTCGCTTTCTTACTTAACCTTCTTAATCACAATTTCGTACGCCGATCCATCCTCCATAGTGACGAGGACACCCGGCTGCTCACTTTGAATGCCGGCTTTCTTAAAAGATTGAATCTTCACTGCGCCGTAATCCGTTGGCTCTTCAAAAACATCCTCCAGAAGCAATTCGAGAATCAGCTGGTCTGTCATAGCTTTGACAGGATTGTTAAACTTGGCGCCATCAGAGAATTTTTCAAATCCGGTTGATTTTTCCCCTCCTGATGGCTTCGATCCACTAAAGGTTTTTGATCCGCTCATGGTCTTTGGGCCACCCGCTGGCTTTGATCCCCCAAAGGACTTCGATTCACCTGACGATTTTACTCCTCCGGTTGTCTTCAAACCTCCGGTGCTTTTCCCTTGAGCAGCTGGCTTGGTGCCAGCCTCAGGTTTAGCCTTCCATGATGGCTTACTTTTCGATACGATTTTTGCCATTTATTGACGCTCCTTGTTCAAAAATTATGGTTGGTTTAAGCTTTCGCAGCCTCTTTCAGTACTTCAATATCAAACTTCTTCATCTTGAGGAAGGCTTGGGTGACACGAGCCAGCTGATCTGTATCCTCGGTCACCATTAAGTCATTCATAATGGAAGGCACGATCTGCCAGGAAAGACCAAACTTGTCCTTCAACCAGCCGCACTGCTCCGCTTCCGGAACGGCACTGAGGGCATCCCAGAAATGGTCAATTTCCTCCTGGGTATCGCAGTGGACCACCAGGGAAACCGCCTCATTAAAAGTGAAATCGTGCTCATAAGCACTGTCCATGGCGGCTATCTGATAACCGTCCAGGGTAAATTGCATGTGCTGAATCGTTCCCGGTTTGTTTGGTGCCCAGCCCTCTTCATAGCGCATGATGCCGCCAATTTCAGAGTTGTTGAAGAGACTGGCATAAAACTCAGCCGCAGGCTCAGCGTTTCCGCACTGATCACCGACAAACATGAGGGTCGGTTTGATCTTTTGTGTGATAGGCGCATCCCCCGTGCACATAAACTGCCAGGACAAGCCGTATTTGTCCATCAGCCAGCCATATCTGGCGCTGAAGTCATAAGTGTCCAGCGGCATGAGCGCAGCACCGCCTTCAATCAGTTTGCCCCAGAAAGCGTCCACCTCTTCAGGCGTGCTGCAGGAGACCAGAAAGGACACCGCAGGCGTAAACTTGAAGTACGGACCTGCTGACATGAGCATAAACTCCTGACCGGCAAGCTGAATCATCAAAATTTCCGCGTTACCTGAAGGCGTGTCTTTGAGGACGTTTTTGCTGATGAGCCTGGATTTCTCGAATAGTGACATGTAGAACTCAGCAGCTTCAGCAGCTTCCGTATCATACCATAAATGCGGCACTATTTTTTGCATGAAGATCCTCCTCTAATTCAAAAGCGAAAGTTTTGCCGATGGTCACCCAACCACCCCATCAGCCCATCATCAATAATTTCAAAACCTGCTTTCTAACTGTGACAAACAATTATAGATTCGATTTGCCAGCCTTTCTATTATACCCAAATATTGTGTCATTGCTAAAATTAATGAACGGAATTGAACTACCCATGACTGAAGTCACGGGATTCTTGGGTCCTCACATCCAGTGATGCGAAATATACCAAGCTATCCCCACAGTTCCTGCGGTTCATGTTACGTTAACTTGCAGTTCTTAATCCTTCTT
>Ga0302241_1000610_pt1 | contig 31121 bp, 21 predicted proteins | sample AAG_UR_Arg_MG_FD_193532 | JGI IMG/M metagenome (GOLD analysis project Ga0302241, IMG submission 193532) | Enriched activated sludge microbial communities from anaerobic digester in WTTP, New Holstein, Wisconsin, United States - AAG_UR_Arg | ecosystem: Engineered > Bioreactor > Anaerobic >... | reverse complement strand
TGCCCTTCCGAGGATGTTTAAATATTTAGTTTTATTTTCAACGTTTATTTCTGTTTCTATTGCTTTCAGGAAGTGATGTATTGCTTTTGTTGGATAACCTTTTTGAATCCATATATTTCCAAGATTATAGTAAGCATCTGAAAAGGTTTCATAAATTTCAATTGCTTTGTTAAATTCAACTTCAGCCCTGTCCATATTACCCTTCTCATAATATTTCATACCAAGTTCATTTAATGCACTGGCAAGCTCTTCTGTCCTGAGTCCTGCTCTGATTGCTATGTCAAATTCCTGAATTGATTTTTTTAAAAAATTATCTCTGGTATAGATGAGACCAATTTGAATAAAAATATTGGCATAAAGAATATTTTCTGATATTTTTCTGATAAATTTACTGCTCAGTTCATCCAGTTTCTGAATATTTCTATATAATTTTGTCAGCATATTGTAATAATGTATTTTCTGTGGTTCTAGCTCTATAGCTCTTTCATATTCCTCTATCCCAAGTTTTATATCATTTAAGGGAGGTATATATGTTTCTTCCTCCAGTAAAGACTGTCTTTTATAAAATGTGGTAAAATGATAGGGCTTAAAGTCGGGAGAAGGATAGAGATTAATTTTAGATATAAATTTTCTGTTATAAGAATCAGCTTTTTCCATCTCTCCCAATTTTTCATAAATCATACCAAGATATCTATAACTTATACCGGAATATCTGCTATGGGAAGTTAGATTATTATTTAATTTTAAGAAAAATTCCATAGATTTTTTAAATTCATTTCTTTGAAAGTAAATAATAGCAAGGTTTAAAATACATCTATTAATAATTTCTTTATTATCGCCTATTCTGTATGCTGTTGTGAGGGCATGCTCGGCTTCTTTAAATTTATTCTCTTCATAAAGTAATAAGCCTTTTATACCTATGGCATTCGCCAGGGCACAGAGAAAAATTTTTCTTTGAGGATTTAATCTTAAAGCGTGTTTATAAAATTTAATTGCCTTTTGAGGGTTATATTGATTAAGATATATATCACCAAGAATAAAATAATACATAGAATTACCGGGACTTAATTTGATAAGTTTCAGAAGTGTGCCTTCAAAAGCATGGAGTTCTTTTTTTGCAAGTCGCTTAAATAAACTATTTAAGATTGTTCTATTATGAATAAATTCCTGTGAATTAATCAAAAGTGCTCTTTCATAAGTAATAGCAGCTTTTTTATATTTACCAATTTTAAAAAAACAGTTGCCTAGAATCATAAGATATGAGTGATCTTCAGAAAAAAAGTCAGAAATTCTTTCTATTTCATCGACCATCATTTCTTTTTGTGATGTTCCGTAAAAATTTAAATTTGTGCTAATATCCTGGATAGCCTGTCTTAGAGATATATGATAATAATCTGAGAGCATATAAAGTCCTTTAGCATAGTATATATGTATGAGCATTTTATAACAGTTTATTCTTTCTTTATCAATCTGCCAGAGATAGGAAATTTCAAAAAGTCTTAAATCTGAATCTTCTACTGATTTTACATATTTTGCTCGTACTTTTTTATAAACGTTTTTTAATAAAGAGGCATTTTTTTCATATATTCTCAGAGCTTCTCCTTCTTTATCCTGGGCCAGCATAAGTTTGCCTGCCAGATTTAGTTCCGGTATTATTTTATATATTTCTGAACCTGTGTTTATAGCATTATAAAATTCATATAAAGCTTTTTCAATATTACCTTCTTTGAGATATATTCTGCCTAAATTTAAAAAAGAATTAAATCTATTTCTTAACATTAGCTTATCATAAATATAGGCTAAACTTTTACGGGAGTGTTTATCAGAAGGGTTTATCTTTAATATATGTTCATATTCCAGTATAGCCATACTTATATACCCCTGCTTTTCATAGCAGAGGGCCAGTCCTCTGTGAGCCGGAGATGAAGTGCTATGCAATTCCAGTGCCTTTTTGAAGTTGGAAATTGCATTGTCATAAGATCCTTCTAATAGTTCAACTGTTCCTATATGTATATAGAAGTCAGGATTATTTGGATTTAAATTCCCTGCTTTTATAAACCATAAAAGAGCTTTTTTTAGATTGCCTTTTCTAAAAAAAAGCATTCCAAGCTCAGAAAAATTTTTTGATATATTTATAATATCTATGCCATTTATACCGGCCTTTTCATACTCACTGTCTATTTTTTCCAGATCTTCATTTGTAAAATCTGCTTTTTTCAATATTTCCATTTTTATTGTGGCCAGATTATGTATAAAAAGACGTGATTTAGGATTCAGTTTTAATGCTTTATAACTGTGGTCAAATGCTTTTTTTAGATTGCCGAGTTTATAAAAGGAGTAGGATAGTGCATTATGAAACCTTGCTTCCAGGGGATTAATCTCCACAGCTTTCTGAAAATATAAGTGACAATCCTTTGAATTCCCAAGGGCGAGTAGAATTTTACCCAGTCTATATTTATAATCAGCGTTTTCAGGATTAAGTTCTTCAGCTTTTTTATATTTATTTAAGGCTATTTCGAAATTACCGAGAGAATAATTTTGATCCCCGGAAATGCTCAAACAATCTGGATCTTTTTCATGGAATTTCAGGTAATGTGTAAAGGCACCTTTGAAGTTTTCCATTTCTTTCAGATCCTTATAGATAATAGAAAGATATTTATAATAAACCGGTTTTTTATGTTCTTTAATTAATTTTTCAAGATATTTTTTTGCTTCTTCAGGATTTCTTTTATGTAAATAAATTTTCCCGAGATAAAATAAGGCTATTTCACTGGAAGGAAAATCTTTTAGTAATTCTTTGAGACAATTTATAGCTTTATCTATTTTTCGTTTAAATAAAAAAGTCTCTCCTGTGAAGATTCTGGCAGGCAGGCAATTCTGTCTTAACTCAAGTACTTTTTGAAATTCATTCAGTGCCTTATCTTCCTGACCTGAATACCTATAGAATAATCCAAGACAGAGTCTAATTGAATAATCTTCTGGTTCTATATTAAGGATCTTTTTATAATTACTTTCAGCGAGATCCATGCTCCCTTTCATTTGATAGTAAAAAGCTAAATTATAATAATCTTCTGGTTCAAAATGTTTTATTTTCATATTTTTGTCTGTTAGAAGGGTAAGGGCTATAGATTTTATCTGGCTATGATATTTTGATTCTCCAATTTCTTTATCCAGAAAAGAAAAAAAATCTCTTAAGAGAGATTTTTTTTCTTTTTTTGTATAATTAATTTTATTCCTGTACCAGCCTGTTTTGAAGTGAGGGATAGTAAAATTTTTTTCACTGCAAAGCATAATATCTGTTATTTTTCTGATGTCAAGTTTTTTTAAAATAAATTTTGCTTTTTCTTCAGAATCAGGAATTAGAGAGGATAGATAATATTTTTCTATACACTTTATTATGTATAAATAACAGTTATATTCTATTAAATATTTACCTGAAAACATGGAGTCATCACTCTTCTCAATGAATTCAGGTATATTATAATATTATTTTGTTTCTAATTCTTTTCTGAATTGTGAAAATTTTGTTAAACCTTAAATTAAATTTTAATCTTTAAAGGTATAACCACAGTTACCACAGAATTTTGCTTTACTGTTCTGGAGAGAACCGCATCTATTACATGGTTTCTGCATGACTGCTGAGACTTTTTGATAGAATTTTTCTAACATATTTTTTGCAGCTGCCATATTAGGATTACTTTTAAGAGCCATTTTAAGGTATCGTTCTGCATCCTCTTTCAGGTTTTGCTCCATATATATTTTACCGAGTTGATAGTAAGCATCTGCATGATTTGGATTAAGTTTAATAACTTCCAGTAGTCTCTGTAAAGCATTATTGTAATCTTTATTTTTAATTAATATCATTGCACATTTGAAATAAGGTTCTGACCATTTAGGATTAAAAGCTATAGCCTGTCCATATTCCATAAGGGCTTCCTTTAATCGGCCCTGTTTTTCATATTCAGAACCCTTACGATAATGCTCCTGAGCCAGTTGATCTCTCGAGGGAGATGGTGTCTGTGAATAAGAAGGCTCGGGTGTTTCATACTTTGGAGGCGGTGCCGAAGGTGTATATGAGCTTTTAATAACTGTTTCTAAAGATTCGTTAGATTCGGCTTTGTCCGTGTACTGGCTATCTGTTGTTAATATACTAATAGGGCCACTTGAGATAGATTGGACTGATGAAATACCCTCAGAGAATGATGATACAGAGGGTGTTTCCATTACTCCTGAACTTATATCAAAAGAAGAATAATCTCCACTACTTGATTTGCTGAAATCTTGTCTTTTTTTTCTTTCTGTTTTTACCGAAGCAGGGGACTCTGTATCAGATTTCCCGAACCAACTTGCCAGAGTACTCTCGAGCAGTCCTTTACTCTTACTCGATGTATCCTCTCTCTTTCTCTTAGATCTTCTTTCCCGGATAGTTGACGCCTGTGCAGACTGTGTTATTTCAATAAAGCACACAGGGCATATTGTAATCATTTCTCCATAATCCTGTTTGCAATTAGGACACTGCATATTTTTTATCCAGCTATGGCTGGATATTATCCCCCCTTTATTATAGTTAATAAATGATACTTCTATATCTTTAAGATTTTTCCCTTTTATCTGATATAAAATATATACTTCAAAGTAAGAAAATATGATATAATAATATTATGTGTGAACCCAGTGAAAAAGTAATTGCACTTATATGTGCTTATAATGAAGCAAAATATATAAGAAAGATAATTGAAGGAACTTTAAAATATATAAAACTTGTCCTTGTTATTGATGATTGTTCTACAGACAATACTTCCGAAGAAGTAAAAAAAACAGATGCCCTGTATATAAAACATGATGTAAATAAAGGTAAAGGTTGTGCTTTGAAAACTGGATTTTCCTATTTTATAGAGGATAAGTATGACGCTATAGTAACCCTTGATGGAGACGGCCAGCATGATCCAGATGAGATACCTGCCCTGCTTGAGGGACTTAAAAAATATGATATAGTTATAGGTACAAGAAATAAATTCGGCACATCCATGCCTTTAATTAGAATCTTTACCAATTTTAGTTGTTCTTTAATAGTAAGTATTCTTGCTTTTACCTGGATACAGGATTCTCAGTCAGGCTATAGAGCCATAAAGTATGAGGTATTAAAAGATATATCATTAGTTTCAGGTAGATTTAATCTGGAAAGTGAATTATTGATAAGAGCAGGGAGAAGGGGTTATAAGATAGGAGCAGTCCCTGTGAAAACTATCTATGGTGATGAAACCAGTAAAATGCATCCCATCAAGGATCCACTGAGGTTTATAGGACTCGTATTCCGCAGTTTATTCTGGTGGTAACAGTGGATCAAAAGTTATCTTTCTATCCAGAAGTACTATAAATCCTTTTTGTTTTATTTTTGGTATCTGTCCGCCCGTTATACATGCCCTGAAGGCCCACAAATTTTCATCCCATGTGAAATTATTTATCCCCATACCTTTAAGTTCAAGACTGTAGTATTCTACAATAGAATCATTTAATTGATCCATGGGTTTTATTATCAGAACAGAATAAAGTTTATAAAGATTTTTTGCTCTGTTATCTATTTCTTTCTGAGAACCGTAGGTAAGTTCTACCATCTGTTTGAGTAAATTAAACTTTTCTTTATCCAGAGAAGGTTTATTCAAATTGCTGTCTCTTCTTTCTTTAAAATAAATCACTTACTACCGCAACAGGCAAGTTAGTATCCATCTCACAAGTCTGTCTCTGCCCGGGATCTTACGCAAAATCTATGATTCTGTTACAATGAAATCTGTTATTACAAAATATACAGTTTTGTATTTATTTAAGTTATAACTTTCTCCTTTGACGGCATATCTTTTGCTCCAGAGCCCGGACAGGGACAGGTGTATATGTTTTTTGGATACTTTTTTACCTGTTGCGGTACTTACAATTATAGCATAATGATAGATAATTTAGAGATATATAGAATATTTTTTTCTGGTTTCTTTTTAATTATTGCTTTTAACAAACTTTTTGTGTAATATATCATCAATGAATTATTTAAGGAGGGGATAAAATGTTTAAATTTAAAATTATTTTTCTTATTTTACTCTTTCTATCTCTGGTAAAATTTTCTTATGCTGAAGAAAAACTCACAGCTACTCTATTTAATGATACAGGTTCAATAAGTCTTTTGAGATGCGGTCAAAGTAATCCTGTTGTAATAGCTGCAGGTGCATCTGATACAGTAGGTACTGGTGACATTATAGAAACAGGGGATAAATCAAAAGCCCATCTTCAGTTCTCCGACGGAAGCCGTATTGATTTACAATCCAATACAAAGTTTGAAATTAAGACATTAATAAAAGATGAAGCCGGCAGTCGTTCAATTTTTAAGCTTTTTATCGGAACCATATCTGTTTTTGTGAATAAACTTACCGGTAAAGATGATGCTTTTGAAATTGAAACACCTAATTCAGTTGGGAGTGTAAGAGGTACGAAATTTCAGACCAGTGTATACGTAGATGATAAATATGAAGATAATGAGGGAAAAGATACAACTCCGACACCTGATAGCTCCGGACAGGATGATAAGGGAAAAAAGGATAAATATGTAAGTGTATTAAGTGTTGAAGAAGGAGAAGTAGAGCTTTCTTCCGCAGATAGACAGAAAATTTTAGGAATGGTAAGATCTGGGACTTCAGTATTTGTTACACCTGATATGGGATTTTACCAGATAAATGAATATATAAATTTATTGGAATATACTCCGGAGCAGCTTAAAGACAGGACCAGAAGAGAAATAAAGAACTATTTATATAAGAAGATACCGGTACCGAATTTACCCTGGTAAAAGGGTGAGGTGATGAATGAGCGGTTATGAGTAATGGTTTAATCCGGGGCGAACACAGGGGTTCGCCCCTGCACCATTCTTCATTCTTCACGTCTCAATATTTCGGTGCATAGTAACCTTTTTGACAATTTACAACATATTTTTCGTGTTCTTTAATACTGACTTTTATATTTCTCCATTTGCCATCTCTTACAGGATTAGATGATGTATATTTTATTTCATACATATACTTTAGATCAAAGTTAAGAGGCTCTATAAGGATTCCAATATCATTGGGACCTGAAGCAGCATAAAGCCTGCCACCTGTGTTATCAGGCAGGTCTGAAAGTAGAAATTGATCTGCCCGGGGGCCTATAGCTATAACATATATGAGGCAATTAATATTGTTTGCTTCTCTTAATACTTCTTCAAGTTTATGTTTACTTCCAGGGGCTGAACCATCCTGATTTTCGTCTGGACTGGCAGTAAATATTATTATTACTTTGCGTTTAGTAGATCCCTGGAACATACTCAAACATTCCAATGCCGTGTCATATATAGCTGTTCCTCCCTTCGAAATAATATTAGAGAATATTTTACTTGATTTATCTTTTTTTATTACTTTATCAGAAAAGAGTATAATAGAATAGTCACTTCCAGGACTAATAGAATTTGTAAATTTTTGTATGGCACTGGATGTATCTTTCAGGTACGTTGACATTTGTTGTCCTGTATCTACCATAATACAGTAAGAAGTTGGGAATTTTTCATTACATAGTCTTACATCTTTAAGTTGTTGGTTTATGTTATCTTCTTCTATCTGAAAATCCTCTTTTTTAAGCTGAATAGTATAGGTGCTACTATTATCTAAAACTGTAGAATAAAGTGAAATAGCGATTGGATGTTCTATTTTGATCTTTATCTCATTATGGGATTTGCCTCCCCCTTCAGTGTAAGCAATTACCTTCAGAGTATAATTACCACTGGGTTGATTTGTAGTAACCCACTTAATATTATATGGCGCCTTCTGTGCTTTTCCTATAATACTTTTATCCAGGTAATATACAACTTCTGAAACAGGAGATTTTGATTTGTTTTCTACAACAGCTGATATTTCTTTTATTCCTGTTACAGAAGCACCATCTTTGATATTCCTTAAAGAGATCTTTAAAGAACGGGTTATAGAAATTTTATTACTCACAGAAGAAGTTTCTCCTAATTCATTATAGATTACCGCTTTGGCAAGATAATCTCCATCTGGAATAGTTTTAACCTGGTAGGTATAACTATAAGAAGGTCCCTCTTTTGAATAACCTAACAGTTTATCATCTAGATAATATTCTACTCTGGTTATGGAAGAACCAGAATCATTTTTTATACTTGAGGAAAACACTATTTTATCCTCAATAGTTGTACCTGATAATGGCTTTTCCAGGACTACTGAAAGTTTTCTATTAATCATAATATCCTGTTCCGTTGACGCGGAATCTCCTGCTTCGGTATGTACAGTTGCTTTTAAGATATGTTTTCCATTGGAAATACCCAGAGTATTTAAGGTGTGATCGAAGGGTTCCGTATTTGTTGACGTTATTAATTTATTATCCAGAAAATATTCTATTTTTGCAACTGGAGAGTTGGTTTTGTTTTCTAATTCTATCTGTACGTTTATCTGTGGTTGAGTGATAGAAGAATTTGATAAAGGATTTAAAAACTTAATCTTAAGAGATTTGTCTAAAAATATAGTCTTTGTATCAGATGCTTCTTTCCCCTGGGTATCACGAACTATGGCCATTATGTTATGTTTTCCTCCCGGTATATTTTTCGGATACCAGTGGATGGAGTAAGGAAGTGTATCTACTATACCTATAGAGTTGGCATCCAGAAAAAATTCTACATTTGATATTTTAGTAGAAGCTGAATTATTAACAGTTGCTTCTATTATGTAACTTTCATTTGGATCTTTAGGTGTAATAGTTTGATCATGTGTTGGGTTTATTATAGTTATCATTAAAGATTCAAAAGCATTTGAAAGTCCTATTATTGCCCACACTGTAGATGTTATTTCTGAAGGTCGTTTTGACTGAGTATTTTCTGCTGGCCATGAACCAAAGACATTCTGGTTTTGAATTAAATAATTTACACCTTTGGAAAAGTTAGGATTTGACATTTTTACTCCTGCCAGTTTTAACGCATATATGACCTGTCCAGTGGAAAAACTACTACTTTTGTAACCTTCCATTTCACCCCATCCACCATCTTCATTTTGTATGTTATACAGTTTATTTATATTATTCTGAATAACCTTGGTCGAATCAGGTGAAGGATAAGAAGATAATCCTATAATCTGGAAGGCAATATCCTGAGTGGTAAAAGGGACTATATTCTCAAGCCATGCACTTGCCTTCTGTATACTGGGGCTGAAAAATTCATCTTTGGTTTTTTTGTAAGTATGGAGTAATGTGAGTAATGCATTTGTTGTACACATTATATCTCCCTGCTGTAAAGGCGGTTCTACATTATCATTTTTCCAGCAACCCTGAGGCATTTGCCTGGCTACCAGCAGATTGGAGACTTTGAGGAAATCATCATTGTCGTCACCTATATAAGTATTATAATCTGCCAGGGCAATTCCAGCAAATTGAAGGGCTGTAAGTGATTCACTCTGGGGAAATTTGAGAGAACCGTCTTTATTTATACCACTTTTTAGTAAATCCAGTGTACTTATAGATGCTTTTATATTGTATTTATAGCCATTTTTATTTCCAAAGGCAAAGGCTCTTATTACTTGAGGTTGAGCATGACAGCTATAGCATTTATTTTTTTCCTGCCAGTCCAGAAGGTATTCACCTGACCAGTCCAGTCCCATCTGTACTGCATCTCTCGGTGTTCTTATTGTCTTTGTATCAGTTACTTTCATGCACGATAGATACTTTCTATCTATTATCTGTAAATCAGGATCACCCGGCCTTTTCCATGAAAGTGTCAAAAGAGCTACATCGCTTTTTGTATGATAATAATTTAGTCTTATAGGATACCATCCTTTTATTAATCTGAATTTACTTGTTATCCATTGCGTGTTCTGTTGTGTATTATCTTCATTCCATTGTTCCATTATAAGCTGATTGTCCAGATATAGTTGAAAACCACTTACTGCCTTGATGCCAAATTCATAATATCCATTTTCAGGTATATTTAGCTTCCCTTTCCAGTAAATACAGTAGTCTGAACTTCCCATACCTGTAATAGGACTTTTAATACCCCAGTTGAAATCAATGCTGTAATCAACTCTATCCCGAAAGAAATCTCTGTAATTTTTACCTGAGAAGTATTTACCTAAAAGGCCGGACTGGGTTTGTACGTTTTTATCTTCTCCATCGGCACGTGCTATGATTGGCTGATATAACTCAGCATCTTTTACTACTATAGTGCCTCCCTGGTTCATAGGAGAAATGAATTTTATTTTTATATATTTTGCTTTTTGAGGCAGGAAAGGAAATTTTTCTATTGTTTTACCTGGTGAACATAGAAAACGTCCTACTGATATAAAATTATCTATGGGGCTATCAGTTGAAACAAGTATTTCCAGTTCTTTAGGTTGTGTTGCATTAGCTAAAGGTTTACTCTCATTGGGATAAAAATGTAATCTTAAATTATCAATTATATAAGTTTTGCTTTCAGGTAAATTAAATGTTACCTCTCCGGGTAATTCATCAGAAGTAAATTGGAAAGCTATGTAAGGGCCTCTATCGGAAGATTTTATTCTATAAGGTATAATTTCTGATGGCATTCCTTTTTTGAAACAACATATGGCCCTTGTTCCAGAATTTTCTCCCATAAGATTTCCTTTTAACGGATTAATTTCCATCGACTGAGTCTGAGGGCCGGAGATTTCAATTTCTTTCATTGATGTGATTTTAGAGTTTCCCCAGTTTGATAGTATTTTAACTTTAACAAATTTTACTGACATTTCTTTTTTGAAATTATATACCTGAGGAAGAGAAGTTTGTCTGCAGGTCATAGTTCCTACAGATATGAAATTATCAAGTTTATTACTGGATGATATGTAAAACTCTATATCTTTCGGCACTGATGGAGTAGATTGGTTTCCACCAGTAAAGATGATTATTTGATTTATTTTCTGTGGACTGGCACCAGGTAAAGCGATAACAATTTCATGAGGGAAAGGGCTTCCTTCTTCAGACTGCCAGCCTTTCTGGCTTATATCTCCATCGATTAGATTGAAGACAGCATTATCGTTGAAATCCTTCTGACTGGAAAAACTTACAATATGGCCTCCCTCTTCATGTGATGCTATATTACATCTACCTTTTTTACCTGCAAATTCTTCCAGAGAGAAGATCTTTTCTACAGGAGCACTGAAGATTAATGTCTTAACTCCAATTATTAAAAGGAGTATAACAGGAACCATTGGGTATATTGTATTTACCCTGTTTGATTGTTCTTTTGTTTTTACAGAGACTATAAATTGATATATAAGAAAGATGAGCATAACAGGAAAAGATAAGAATAAGCCGAGAAAAGTAGGTCTGAGGAAAAATGGTAGTGATCCAAGAATGATTGATGCCTGTCCCTGTAAAGACTGTTGTAAATTTTGTTGTAAAATTATTGGAATAGTAAAGCCTATTATAGACAAAATTGCCATAGTTGTAATCAAGAGTTTAACTATCTTAGTAATCTTTTTATTTACTATAAATAATATAGAAACTCCCAATGCTACAATCATAAATATTATATTTATAAGTCTCGGGTTTCCCTGCTTAAGAAAAAAAGGCCCTCCTTCATTTTCTACTCCGTAAATTATAGTTCCAGAGATTAGTAATACTATCGGAAATATTAAAGTTATTGCCCATTTTTCAGAGAAATTTATAAGTTTCCAGGTTATAATTATAAAAATTATAATACCTATAGTTGATGTTGTAGCACCTATTTTCCAGGATAGATAAGAGCTATAAAACCACCCTTCCAGAACTACTTCTACGCTTATGGCCATTACCATAATAAGTAATAGAATTTTTAATGCAAGAAGAATATAGGTGACTACAAAGTTGTAGATCAGGGAAACAAAGGATTTTATTTTTGCAATTATTTCATTCATAATAACTTGTCCTTTCTTAAGTTATAGCTTTCAGCTTTTTATTCCTTAAACTGGATGCTGATAGATGACTGCTGATAACTTTTTATATAATGAATTCCAATGTATTCATACCTAAAACAATAAGTTCTCTATTTTGTAATTTAACCTTTTTTCCACGTATCTGCTGGCCTTTTATTTTAGTTCCATTTGAACTGTTAAGGTCTTCTATCCAGTATTCATTATTATGTTTAGATATTTTTACGTGTTTTCTAGAAATAAATTCCCTCCCTTTGGGTTCCTGTATAACCATATCATTACTATCTTCTCTTCCAATATATATTTCCTCTTTATCCATTTCAATTCTTTTGCCTTTATCAGGACCGTCCAGAATTACTATATGAGGTTTTCTGGATATAAATATCTGTGATTTGCCACAGTATGAACAATTAATATCACCCATAAGGTTTTTATGGCTACAGTAAGGACAGAGTATATCAGGAGGTGTTAAAACTACTGTGGGAATTTTTGTCTGTAATGGTTTATATTTTTTAGGAGAAGAAGATTTTATAACTGATATTGGTATACTGTCAGGAATATCTCTGGCCTGAATTAATGCACATAATATGGTGAGATTATCATCACTCTTTCTCAGATTCGCCAGATTTATTAATTCATCAGCAATTAACTGTGGATTGCTAATATGATTCTTAACAGTGTATAATATTTCCTGTTCTTCCATTACATTTGATACTCCATCACTGCATAGAAGTATAATATCATGTTCCTGAAGGGTAACAGGTTTGCCGTTTCTTTTTTTATTTATTTCCACTTCAACCTTTGGTGAAAATCCTATAGCCCGTGTTATTACATTTTTATGTGGATGTTGATAAATTTCTGATGTATTGATTAAATGGCTTTCATAAAGAGCCTGTACCAGAGAATGATCAGTAGTAAGTTTTTCAATATTATTTTTTCTTATCAGATAAGCCCGACTATCACCTACATGAGCTATGAAAAATTTTCCATTTTTTATCAGACCTGCTACTATTGTTGAACCTATATCACTTATGGATTTATCTCTCTTACCTACATTATAAACAAGTAAATTAGCCATTTCTATACATTCTTTCAGAAGTTCTGCTGGATCCATATTTATTTCTGAGTGAAAAAATTTACCCTTATCAGTAACTAATTTATTAATAAAATGTTTAATAATCCCTTTAATAGTAAGAGCACTTGCTAATTCACCTTTTTCGAGACCTCCCATGCCATCGGCCAGTAGAAGAAGATTATATTCTCCTCGATCTGGTCCTTTATCTATAAGAAGTTTTATGGCTATGAGATTATCTTCATTACCTTTGTCCTGACTTACAGGACCTATATCGGTTTTCATACCCAGTAACATAATTTTTCACCATAATATTTAATATAATTGTAAATTTTCCATTAATTTATGAAATTCCTTTTTTTCTACAGGTTTTATTATACCATAAGTTGAAGGAACTATAAATAAAAGTAACCATTACATAATTCTATTTCAAAAATTCTGAATAAAGTGATTGATTTCTTAATAATTTGACATTATACTATTATAGTATAGAGGAAATTTATATGAAAAAATTTTTTACAAAAAAAATTCTTCTTATTTTTATAGCAATTTTTATATTTTTTATTCTTACAATGATCAATGTTAATAATAATATATCAATGGAGGTTAAATGCAGAAAAAATTTAGAGACTATTTCTACTGCCATAGAGATGTATGCCAATGATAACCGTGGAAATTATCCCTCAAGCCTTGAGAAGATAAAACATTATTTAAAAGATGGCCAGATTCCTTCATGTCCTTCTGCTCACAGAGATACATATAGCCTGTCTTACAGTTTTAATGGTAAATTTTTTTCTATATACTGCAGTGGTTCCAATCATACTTTCGGTAAGTCTGAAAAGAGAAATACTCCGAAATATATTTCTGACAAACCATGGACGCCTTTCCTGGAAATTAACTGGGAGAATATGAAAAAAGCCAGAAAATATTATAATAAAGGTAATATTGCTTTATTTGATAAGAAATATTCTGATGCAATTGAATTTTATAATCAGGCAATAGCATTTTATCCAGATTTCGCACTGGCCTGGAATAATAAGGGTTTAGCTTTGTTTTATCTGGGTAAGCATGAAGATGGTTTTCCCTGCTATGATAAAGCAATAGAAATTGATCCTGAATTTGCTATTGCCTGGAATAATAAGGGTATGTCTTTAGCTTCTCTTGGAAGATATGAAGAAGCTCTGAATTGTTATGATAAAGCAATAGAAATTAATCCTGAATTTGTCATGGCCTGGAATAACAAGGGGTTATCCCTGGTTGCCCGGGGGCATAATAAAGCTGCCCTTGGCTGTTATGATAGAGCTCTGGCAATTGATCCTGATTGTACTGTAGCTCTGGAGAATAAGTTCAAAGCTGTACCGGGACTTAAGGAAACAACATCTGAGCTGGAAGAATATAATAAATTACTGGCCAGTAATCCTGAAGATACAGCTATATTAAATAAAAAAGGAGAGACCTTATTTAAATCCAGAAAATATGATGAAGCTATAGAATGTTTTAATAAAGTTATAAAACTTAATCCGAAAAATGATATTGCATGGTATTATAAAGGGCGTATTTTAATGGGTAGAAGAAAATACCAGGACGCTGTAGATTGTTATGATAGAGTGCTGAAAATTAATCCTTATCATGAGAAAGCCATGTTTTATAAAAAAGCAGTCCTGTCAGAAATGCGCGAACATGGTTACATATAAATAAATGTTATGATAAACCCCTGAAGATTGATCCAGGAATATGAGGGATTCTTATTAACTAAGGAAAAATATTTGCAAAAAATGAATCTTTTCACATTCAAAAAAATAATTTACCAGGGAAAATTTTATAAAGAGCTTAAAACTACAGCTGATGATCTCAGCAGTGATCTTTACGTTGTAGGAGGTTGTCTGAGAGATTTTATTATAGGACACCCGGAGAATATCAGAGATATAGATTTTGCTTCAGATCAGGCTTTGAAACTGGCCAGAAAATTTTCAAAGAAAATCGCTGCTCCCTTTATATTACTGGATGAAGAAGAAGAAACAGGAAGAGTTGTAATTAAATCCGGAAAGAATAAAGAATTAAGTATGGATTTCTCTCAGATAAGAGGAAAAACTATCTTTCAAGATATATATAAGAGAGATTTTACTATTAACGCCATGGCAATTGCCTTTAATGATTTTTTTTTAGATGATGAACTTAAGTTAATAGACCCTCTTGAAGGTATAAGGGATATTGGAAATAGATCTATAAAAACAGTGTCAGATGATTCATTTACAGATGACCCTCTCAGAATGCTCAGGGCCTTCAGATTTGCTACGACACTGAATTTTACCATTTCACTACATACCTTTGAGCTTATAAACCTTTATAAAGAAAAAATCATAGAAGTATCCGGCGAGAGGATAGAAGCAGAGCTTTTTAAGATGTTTGACTCCGACCATTCTTATAGATATCTGAGACAGATGGATGAAGCAGGTTTACTTGAAGTTATAATTCCTGAAATTAAAAAAACAGTTCTATGGGTACATAAATTTTCAGTATACAAAAATCTGGAAAAAATTATTTCAGAAGAGTATAAAAATATTTTTCCTCATTGTTTTGATAAGGTTTCAGATTATATAAAAGGGCCCTACAGGAAGGCTATGTTGAAATTTGCACTGCTTCTTTACGGACAGAGCAATTCTGCGGAAAATATATGCCGTCGCCTCAAGATGAGCAATTATAAGATAGATACAATAGCGAAACTGATCAAATTTTATCCGGATTTCTTAAAAATCAGTTATAATAAAATTTCTGTTCTAAAATTTTTTCGTAAAACAGGTGATGACGGAATAGGAATACTCCTTATAAGTCTTGCAGAAGGTCTGATGTCAGAAGAAAAATTAAGAAATATTTTAAAAATTTATCTTGATGAAATAAAATCCATGTGGGAAAACCCCAGACTGATAAGTGGAGACGATCTGTCAGGAATTTTTGGTCTTATCCCGGGACCTGATTTTAAAAAAATACTCCAGCAAATAGAAGAAAAACAGCTTGAAGGGATAATTAAAACAAGAGATGAGGCTTTGAGACATATAGAAGAGAATTATGTGAGATGTGAGGCATATAAAATGCATGAGCATTGAAGAGTAATGGTTATACCAATCATCTGTTTAATTTAAATGCATAGGAATTTACATTATTATAGTTACTATACCTTTTGCAGATTTCTTAAAAACAGTTGTAATTCTTAAACTTAGTACCGCAACAGGCAAGTTAGTATCCATCTCACAAGTCTGTCCCTGTCCGGGCTCTGAAGCAAAAGTTATGCCGTCAAAGGAGAAAGTTATAACTTAAATAAATACAAAACTGTATATTCTGTAATAACAGATTTCATTGTAACAGGATCATAGATTTTGCGTAAGAGCCCGGACAGGGACAGGTGTATATGTTTTTGGATACTTATTTACCTGTCTCGGTACTTAGAGTTAATTAGCTATTAGCAATTAGACTGAGGCATATAAGCTAAAAACTGGTAGCTAATAGCTCTTTGAGCATTACATAACTTTATTTAACTACATAAGAAATTATGATTTTTTAAAAAAGTGCAAGGAATAAAACTTATGACTTTATGAGGGGATTCATATGTTTTATCAGGATTTATTAATGAACTTCTTCCAGGAGATAGATGAAGAGAATTCAATAGTATTTCAGAAGACTATTCCATCACAGAAGGCTGTTTATGCTGAACTTTCTTCTCCTCTCTCCTGGAGACTCACAGAAATACTGGAAAAGGGAAATTTAACAGCTTTGTATAGCCACCAGGTTGAAGCTATAAATGCTATAAAGGAAGGTAAAAATGTTGTTATAGCTACCAGAACTTCAAGTGGTAAGTCTCTCTGTTATAACGTGCCTGTTATCGAAGCTATAGTATCTGATACATCTATAAGAGCCCTTTATATTTTCCCAACAAAAGCCCTTGCCCAGAATCAGGCTAAAAGGTTAGATAAATATAATTATGCTTTTTACTATGGTGATTTTAATTTTGGCATATACGATGGAGATACTCCACAGGATGTAAGACGAAAACTTATGAAAAAGGCTAATATTCTTATTACAACACCCGATATGCTTCATATGGGAATATTACCCAATCATGATAAATGGCAGATTTTTTTTCAACATCTCAGATTTGTTGTTCTGGACGAATTACATACCTATAGAGGTATATTCGGAACTCACGTGGCACATCTCATTCGGCGTCTAAGGAGAATCTGTCATTACTATGGAACTGAACCTCAATTTATAACCTGTTCTGCCACTATAGCAGAACCTTTGTCTTTTGCAAAAAAACTTACTCTTCTGGATTTTGAATTAATTGAACAGAGCGGTGCTCCTTCAGGTGAAAAGACTTTTCTTTTCTGGGATCCTGCCATGAAACAGGAAGAAGGACTCAGAAGGAGTATGAATACAGAAGCAAGCCTTCTTTTTTATCACCTTATATCTTCAAATATACGAACTATTGTATTTACCAGAACCAGGTCGGTAGCAGAAATAATATTGAAAACTACCCGTGATTTATTATCAGGAAGTCATTCCTCTCTGGTTGAAAGGATTACATCCTATAGAGCCGGTTATATTCCTGAACTCAGAAGGAAGATTGAAAAACAGCTTAATACAGGAGAACTTCTGGGTGTTGTTACTACAAGTGCTCTGGAAGTAGGTGTGGATATAGGTACACTGGATGCCTGCGTAATGGTGGGTTTCCCTGGAAATATTATGAGTACCTGGCAACAGGCCGGCAGAGTAGGAAGAAGAACAGGTGCCTCTATAGTTGTAATAATTGCTACAGAAACACCTCATGATCATTACTATCTTCATCATGGAGAAGATTTTTTCAATTCCTGTTATGAATCCTGTGTCCTGGATATAGATAATCCTTATATACTGGATGGTCACCTCAGGTGTGCAGCCTACGAGTTGCCTTTTGAAGAACATGATGAATCTTATTTTGGCAAATTATTACTGCCTTTTGTTAGGGCTTACAATGAAAAGAATTATTTGTTCTATAAAGAAAATAAATTTTACTGGAATATAGAAGATTATTATCCTGCTAAAGACTTTTCCTTAAGAACCGGAGGAGGGGAACTTTATCAGATAGTAAATTCTTCTCCTCCCTGTAATATACTTGGAACTACCCCGGGAAGAAATGTTAAATTTTATTTTCATCCCGGGGCAATATATATTCATCAAGGTGAAAATTATAAAGTTCTTGAATTAGATGAAAGGAAAAAGAAGATTTATGTAATTCCTGATCCTGTGGAATATTATACTTTACCGCAGATTATTTCAGAAGTTGAACCAGTGAAACCTGCAGAGAAAAAATCATATCTAAGAGAATTTTATCTGGGACCTCTGAGAATTAAAGAGAAATGTGTATCTTATAGGGAGATAGAGATTCTTACAGGAAAATATTTAAAAACAGTACCACTGAATATAGAAGATAATCTAATGGATACCTGCGGTTTCTGGTTTGCCATTTCAGAAGAAATACAAAAAATTCTTCGTACAACAGGAATTGACCTGAGTGGTTCACTCCACGGAGCAGGTAATAGTCTAACTTTTATTATTCCTTTATTTACATTATGCAATACAGGCGATATAGGAATTATAGTAAATCTTTTTCATCCAGCCACAGGAAAACCTACTATATTTATTTATGATCGCTTTCCCGGTGGAATAGGTTATTCCTATAAGGGATGTGAACTTTTTCCGTCTCTTATAGAGAAATCCTTTGAAATGATTATGAGGTGTAGATGTGAAAATGGTTGTCCCAGGTGTATGTATTCCTCTAAAAGCCCTTATCCTCAAAATTATTTGAATAAGACAGGGGCATTATTAATACTGGAAGGACTGATGGCGGAAATCAGGGACTGTTCCGGTGAAGTGAAACGTGATACGTGAATGTATTGGCAGAACATTCTTTCGCCCTCATTGAGGAGTAATTATTAATGTGGTAAATACTCATCACCCATTACGCCCATCACCCATTAGGAGGAATTGCTATAAGTAATTGTCTTTTTTGTAAAATGTGTTATAATATAACCAGGGAGTATTTTATCCGGAGGTGTTTATTATGAAATACGGGAAAATTTCTATTCTAATATTAGCTTTTTTTATTTTTACTTTCTCCCTGGCTTATGGTAAACCCGGGATGATTGTTAAAGTTCTGTCACAACAGGAATTGCTTGTAAACATGGGAAGCTGTGATAGCCTTCAAACAGGTGATGACCTTGTGGTTTTCAGGGTTGGTAAACCTATAGCTATCGGTAAAATACAAAAGATTGATGAAACTTCTTCTGTTATAAGGGTTATAAAAAATGAGTCTTCCCATCTTCCTGATGTGGGAGATACTGTAAGAAAAGAGCTTACTTCTACCGGTAATTCATTAGAACTGCCATATATTTCTTCAGACCAGGTGACTAAAGAAAATTCTCAGTCCAATTCTCCTGAACCAAAAGTTAATGTTACTCCACATGAAAATACTGCTGTCCAGAATTATACCCGGGATTACTCGGATAATCCTCTGAATGACTACTATGGAGTATTAGATATGAAGACCAGAGTGGTTACAATTGACCAGGGGAAAAAATCAGAAGAATCCAGTAGTACCCGTGGAGATTTAGGATGGACAGGCGATCTTCTTCTACTAGGGTTAGCTGTATCTTTTGGAGATCCTATTTATGTTCTTTCTACAGCCGGAACTATGTCCGGGGAGTCTCCCATGTATGACAACAGTTATAATTATAATGTACCTACTCAACCTGCTCTTTCTGCTATTAAAGCAGTACTCTGGGATGAGGAATTATGTGCTGCCTACTCCAATTATAATGCCTTCCAGAGAGGAGCAAATAATCAGCAGGAAAAAAATAATCTTTTCCATGAAGAGATGAAAAAACGTTCGGTAAATACTAACCTGGTATTTCAATTAACAATAGATAATACCAATACTTATCCTGTAAAATTAGCTCCCTTTAAATATAAGGTTTATCTTGAGGCCGATGGGAATCGCTGTGATATGGAGAAAAATGACACTGTCTTTGATGGAGATATAAGACCTGGAGGCAAAGTGGATGGATTTATTTATTTTCCAAAGGTATCTGCTAAGAAACTGGAACTTCATATAGAAGAACTATGGGATAGAGATTATACATTGAAATGGGAATTTTAATGCGCAGGGACAGAACACTCTTCTGGCCCTATTTTTTTAAGTAATCCCTTAATTTTCTCATATATTTCTGTCCCGGATCAGAGCGTCCAAAAGCCGGAGGATAACAATCAGGAGAACGGCTGTCTCCATAGTCTGTATAATATTCTCTTACAGTCTTATTTTTACTGTATTTACCTTCTGCCACTTCATAATGCCCCCAGATATTCTCTAGAGGGATATAAAAATATTCTTTTAAGAATTTAACCAGTTTAAAACTGGCTGACAGGGTTTTTTGATTACTCAGCAGTTCATCTTCATTTCTGGCAGCTATCTCTATTGATATGGCTACCTGGTTAACTCCATAGGCACCACGACATCGCCAGTTACAGGGTAAAGTCTGATATATAGTGCCATCACTGTCGATAATATAATGAACAGATAAATGACCGAATATAGTTCCCACATCGCCATCATCATAATAATCTCCGTTATAAAAAGTATTGTATGCAGATTCCATAGAAGAGCTTCCTGTATAGTGCATAACAATAGCTTTTGGTTTTAGTTCCAGGGAACTGTCATGATAATGTCGTTGAAAATAATCTGTATATTCTTTTGTCCATTTTTCATAAGGAAGAAGTTTTTGAATGATTTTTGGTCTTAATCTTTCAACTTCCTTATCTGTTAGAGGTTTACTGAGGACTTCTTTAACAATAAAAATAGAAAAAAGTGCTATAATAATAAAAATAGATTTGAATATTTTACTATTCCTGTTTAACACTGACATCATCTATTTTCCATCCATTTTCCCAGACTAAATATGCCTTTCCTCTGTAATAGGCTTTAGTGAGTTTTCCTTTAGAATTATAATCCTCCGAATAGGTTCTGATTTTTATAACAGCCTCATATTCATTATCGGACTCTATATATGTAGCACTTATCAGTTCGATATATTTATTGCTACTCCAGTTATTATAAAACCAGTTATAAGAATGTTCTGATCTGTATGTGCCACTTCTGAGGTAATAGGCTGTTTTAAATTCCCTGTTTGCTATAGCTTCATAAAATTCTCTTACAACTGCTACAGGATCATTTTCTCCGGATGAAGCTACTTCTTTTTGTGTGACCTGGGAAGCCATAGCAGAGATAGATGTGAGGAAAATAAAGACAACTAAGAGGATTACAGAAATTTTTAAGAGTTTTTTTTGCATTTAAAAGACCTCCTTAATAAATTTATAGTTTATTCTTTATATTTATATTATAATCCTTCTTTTTTTACTCCATCAGAGTTTTTTAATAAGATTGGCAACTACAGAAGAGCCTTCATAAAGACTATGATCTGTTACTGGAATTTCAGTATCTTCAAGAGCCAGGAGTATAGACTCCCTTATGCTATTACTGTCAGTAAAGACATATTTTTCATTCCTGGCTCTTATATATTGTTCATCAATCTTTCTTGTAAAAGTTGTTACTATTCTTTTTTTACCGGCCATAGAAATTTCTCTGTAAGTATTATAACCGCATCCGGATATTACAATATCCACTGGAGTTAAAAGTTCTACCAGAGGAAAATAATTTATATGATATGGTGCAAGACAGGGATCCTTTACTGATTCTAAAGAGGCGAACCTTGCTATGAGGTTTTCTGATTTTAAGCTGGATATAACATTTCCTGCCATATGAAAAAGTCTTTCTCCTTCATAGGGGTAACCGCTGTGAATTACAAGGATAATCTTTTTATTAGAAGAAAATACCCTCAGATAGGGAAGAGCTTCTCTCACAGGTTTTAATTCATTGAATGTTCGACAGATTATATAACCGCTCCAGATAAAATCCTTTTTACCTTCAAGAGAAGTACGTTCTCCATCACCTTTAATGTTGGGAATTATAATTAGATCATAACAGGAGAGATCGGGGTGGCTTTCCTCATCATTTCGTTTTCTGAAAATGAAAATTTTCTTTAAAGATTTCTTCAGGAGATATTCTTCAAGTTCTCCGTAATAACCATAATAAAATGTATCTACTATAAGAAGGTGAGGTTTTATAAAATTAATTATACTCTTTATAATTAAAGAATTTTTCAGCCCTGATCTTTCCTCAGGTATTTTAAAGATATTTATGGCAGAAGCATTCAGGATATGCACATAGGGAGAACTTGTGAGCATAAAAAGCTCTTTATTACCTTTTAATTCTCTCAGGATGGAGTAGCCTCTGACCAGGTGTCCGACTCCCCCGCCGGGAGCATAATAAAGTACTCTCATATATTATATTACTTCTGTTTTTTGATGTTGTACTCCTTTATTCTGAATTTAATTATAAATATAAATTTCTGGAACTTGCAATAGGAAGTTTAAATATGTATAATAATCTCTATATGTCTTAAAAAGACATGATTTTTATAATCAGGAAGGAAGATAATTAATGAAACTTGAGTATGACTTAAAAAAACTTTATATGGATGCCCTTGCACCACAACCCGGTGAAAAGGTATTCTTTATAAACGATTTTCCAAAGGATGAGACTAAAATTAATGAAGGTTACAGACACAGAGCAGAAATGACACTTATATGGTATAAGGAAATGGTGGATCTTGCAAAAGAGATAGATTTTGATGTATCCCCTGTAATAACAATTGATCTTCGTAATCCTGCAGCAGGTAAATTCGATGCTGACGGTTATATTGATGGAAATCCGGTAGATATTACAAAAATTATGGATTCCTGGGGAGAAAAAGATATTATTATTGCCATTACAGGCCCTTCTATTACAGGAGAACTTGTTCGACGTCTTCCTCAGAATTTTCGTTTTGCTTCTGCTCCCAATGTAACCATAGATTTCGAAGGTTTTAAGGCTGACTATTCGAAAATTCCCCTTCGTTTTGAAATACTTACCAGTAAAATGGGAAAGGCAAAAGCTGTGGAAATGACCTTCAGATATGAAGGACAGACCTGGAAATGTACCTTTGATTTACGGGGTCAGCGCTATCAGTTCCGAGAAAATGGTGCTGCCCACAGACCGGGACAGTTTATAAATCTTCCTTCAGGCTGTGCAAATATTCCGCCTTATACAGGTGTTGAAGGTGATAGAAGAGGGAAAAGTCAGACAGAAGGTGAGATACCTGCTTTAATTGATGATGAGTTAGTCGTATTTAAGATTAAAGAAAATCGTATAGTTGAAATCACAGGAGAAGGTGAAACGGTAGATAATGAAAGACAACATATATTAGATCCGGCTCATCCTGAAAGAGCTGTTGTGACTAAACTCGGGCTGGGAGTTAATGATGAAAGTCGTTGCAATGGAACTCATGTGGGTGATGAAAAAACTATGGGTATGCACTGGGGTTATGGTCCTGCAAAACACTTCCCTGATACTATATGGGCAGAACATCCCATTGCCATGGATATGGATTTTGTTTATCCTGATAATACGAGAGAACCCATATTCAGGAATAATTTTTATGCAAGAAATCTGGGAGAGAATTTTTAATTAATGAGAGGTGAGACGTGAGATGTGAGATGTGAGATGTGAGATGTGAGACGTAATTTATATATTACTCTTCACTTCTCACTTCTCACTCTTCACTGTTCGCATTATTATGTATACATATAACTGGACGAAAGAAGATCAAAAATTACAGAATAAAAAACTGGAAGAAGTAATAGAAATAATTAAAGAAAAAACCAGGAAGCAAATCTCTACCCTGGCTATCTTTGATCTTGACGGAACTCTTTTTGATAATCGTACAAGAACCATTTTTATTCTCCGGGAAATTTCTGAACAGTTTGACAGGGAACTTCCTGAGTTATCAGAGGCTATGGATAAATTTCATGAACTTTCAGTCGTAGAATACAACCCTGTCGGTACCCTTAAAAGAATTGGTGTCAGAAGCGAAGAGGAAATAGCTTTTATTGAAAAAGAATGGGCAAAACGCTTTTTCTCCGATGAATACCAGAAATTCGATTTTCCAATGAGTGGAGGGAAATCCTATGTAACCCGTGTTCATGAAGCAGGTGCTACAGTTATATACCTTACAGGAAGAGATGTGGGAAGAATGCTTGTGGGAACTACTGATTGTCTTCGTCTTTACGGTTTCCCCGTTGGTATAGTCGGTACTATGATCCTGGTTAAAGAAGATGTGGCGGTAGAAGATGAGATATTTAAAGTTGAAGTAGTAGATTATCTGAAAAGACTCGGTTCAGTAGTGGCAGTTTTTGAGAACGAACCACTTAACAGTAATCTCCTTCATAAGGCTTTTCCTGAAGCTCTCTCTTTTCTGGTTATGACACAACATAGACCCGATTCCCCTGAAGCAGTAAGCGAAATATTTAAGATAAAGGATTTTAAGATAAGGTAGGTATAAGGAGTGAGATGTTTTCACATCTCACAATTAATAATTATATAATTGTTCTCCCGGATAGCTCTCTTATTACCTTTGCGGCTTCCAGTCGGACATTTTCATCTTTGTCTTCAAGAACTCCATCCAGATATTTAAATATCTTTTTCAGATTATTCTTTTTTGAAAGAGAAGAAAGTGTTTTAATACCTTCACACCTTACCAGAGGATTTGAATCTTTTAGAAGTCTTTCTATATCTTTAGTAATATGAGCGTAATCTGCAAGTGTTTCAAGTATTAGAATAGAATCGATTATGGATACTTTTTCTTTCACAAGTTTTTGCAGAACCTTTCGAATCTGTCCTGTGTTAAGAAGATGAGGATAAATTTTCTGTACTACTGAAGGAAGAGTCTTTTTAACTGTTTCAAGAATGAAAGATACTTCCCGACGTCCCAGTAGTTCCGGGGCATAACTGCGTATGACTTCAGTAATCTGTGTGGCTATAACACTGACACCTTCAAAAATCATAGAACCAGCTTTTTCTGCTTGATATTAAAAAACTTCAGTGGACAATTATTAAATAATATGATATTATAACTGATTGTAAAATTGCAGGAAAGAAAGGTGTATCCTATGAAGAAATTTAATATATCTATTCTTCTATTTATGTGTTTAGTTATCTGTCTGTTTAATATCATGGCAGGGTGTCGTAGCAAAGGCAATAATACTCATACCACACCAGGTCCAACAATATCTCCAACCACTGTTTCTCAGGTAACACCATGGGCCAGTCCTTTCCCGAGTTCTATAGCAGAACCAGATATGGCATTAAGCCCTGTTTTTACCCCTGTAGTAATAGAGGAAAGTTCTTTAAATATAAAGAAACTTATGACACTGGCTCAGGAAAATGGTAAAACAGATGAGGAAAAATATGGTAATTATGTATATGCCATTGGCATTTATGCCAGTATGTTACTTGTTGACCTTTCTGATAACCTTGAACCTTTTAAAGGTTATATGTCTCCAGAGGGTACGCCTGCAGCAGAAACCCCTTCTCCTGTGACTCCTCTGGCACAGTCAACTGATACAGTAGTAACTGGAACCAAGTCTCCTGTTGTAACAACTGACCCAAATACTCTTATGCCTTCAATGGAAGATATTTCAAATCTGAAGAGTAATCTGCTAAAAGATAAGAAAATTATTGAAAATATAAAGTCAAGTTTTATAGATCTTAAAGTTCCCCAGGGTTATGATGAAATTCATAAAAATCTGATTACTACTTATGATAAATTGCTGGAAGGTATTGGAAGTACATATAATTGTGTGGCAAATGAAGATTTTAAAAATCTTAAAACTTCTCTTGAAATTATTGATGGTGCTGGTTCTATTATGAGGGATACTGTAATGGGACTTGATGAAAAAGGTTATCATCCTTCGCCTGAATACAATGATCTTGTAAACAAAAAATTCAAGTTTAGTGAGTAGAGGCAACCCCCTGTGGTTGCCCTGCAGGAGGTGTTCACTCACAGGGGGTACAGGGGCAGGCAGGTACCTGCCCCTACTTATGTGCTCCTGTTCCTTTTATTTCTTTAGCTGTTTTCTTATATTCAGCAAACATAGCTGATAGTTCATAAACCTCATCTTTGATTTCCTGTTCCTTCAGGGTAATAAAATTTCCTTCATACATAAGAACTTCTCCGTTCGCTATAACATAACGAACTTCATTTCCATTTGAAGCCCATATAAGATTTTCTACCAGATTATCCTCCCTGGTAGGAGTCAGATTGGGAACAGTAAGATCAAGGAAGATTAAATCGGCATCTTTACCTTCTTCAAGACTCCCTGTATTTAATCTCAGGAATTTTGCCGGTTCTACTGTTATCATCTCCAGAAGCTTCTGGGAAGGTAAAAGATGTGCATTCTGATGTAAAGCTTTCTGATACTGAGAGGCAAGTTTTGCCGCCATAAGCATATTTTGATTATCAGCACTTCCAGAACCATCTGTAGATATGACTACAGGAATTCCCATTTCCATCATTTTTATAATAGGAGGCATACCGGAACCGAGAATTGTATTGGCAAGAGGATTATGAACAATTTTGGTTCCTGTATTCCTCAGGATCTCAAGATCTTTATCTGTACAGTTTACCTGATGGGCCAGAATTGTGTTCTCATCCAGAAAATCTATAGAGTAGGCATATTCTACAGGTGTCTGGCCATAGGTTTCTCTAAACCATCTGGTAGTATTGGGTTCCTCTGATGAATGCATATGGATAAGTGTATTATTAAGTCTGGCCCATTTTTTCAGTGCTTTAAGCTGTTCAGGACCATTGGAGAAATCCTGATCGGGGCCGGGTATTATCCATGTTCTTTCAACAGAGCCGAAATGCTTTATGTATTCATCCATTCTTTTTACACTTATCTCAGGTGTATCAAGTATTCGTTCATCATAATTTCTGTCCTGTCCACCAACTGCTATTATCATCTTTGTTCCAGCTTTTATATTTGCATCAACTATTTCCTTTACCCTGTATTTATTATGGTTACAGTGATGAACCATAGAGGTGGTTATGCCGTAGTATATATCATCAAGTCTGGCTTTAATATAAGTTATATAATTAGGAGATTTTCCGAATTTCTTTTCCAGAATCTGTCGTTCTTCATTCATAAAACCTGTAAAAAGATTTACCGCGTGATCGAGCCATTCGGTAAGAGGCTCATCTTTAGCCAGACCGATCAAGGGAGATTCATGATCATGACCGTGAGCTTTTACAAAGCCTGGCATTACAACGCCGGACAGTATTGGTATATCGCTTAAATTAAAATTCTCCTCCTTTGTACAGCCTATTATCTGAAGGTCTCCTCCATATTCTTTTATAATCCTTTCACCGATTTCTTCACTATATCTTCCCACTTCTTTTATAAGATTTCTTTCTGTCAGGACATATCCATCTTTTATTCTCTTATCTCTTCCAATTTTATCACTTATAGGAAGTAAAAATCTGCTTCTTATTAATTTGTATTTTTCTTTTTTCATTACAAATCCACCTTTCTGAGCTTTTTAACAATAAGCTCAAAAGATCTTTTTAAGTTCTTTTGAGCTTATTATTTTTTTATAATTTTTTTTAAACGCAACCTTCGCTTTTTGCCCTGTGGTAATGGCGATTACCTGCTGCCATATCATCTATTATAGAGCGAACTAAATCGCGCCCATTGCTACTATTAAACAATCTAATAAATTTATCCAGCGAATCATGGAAACTATTATTTTCTGTAGGTACATAAGAAGGAGATGGAAAATCTCTTATTTGTCTTAATAAACCTGATTCTACAAAATCATTTAGAGCTTCTTTTACCTGCTCTTCCTTTCTCCCGATAGCCTGCGCGATTAGAAAAGGATTATATACACTGGTAGGATTATAGTAAAAATACTCCAAAATTTCACTCTTGACTGAAGAATTAGCAATCTGTGCGATAAAATCTCTCAAATCACTGCCTATTACAAAATCTCTTTTGTTACCAAGAGTTAACCTCGCGCTCATTATTACTCCTCCTGCTGGTCTATTATTTTGTTAATTTCTTAAATAAGAACTATCACTCTCCTTTCTGATTTGTCTTTTTTATAAGTTTAAGGTTATTTTTTTATTATATCATGGGAAATAACACAGGGCAAGCCTTATAATATTTATTTTTTATAGCTATCAGATTCTTATGCCTTAAATTGTCTGCTGAAAGCTTTAAACGCAATTTCTATAAAAGCTGACTGCTGAGTACTATTTATTTCTTACGTCTGTCCATTAAAGAAATTACTTTATCTCCAATATTTTTATTTAAAGCTTCCTCTTCTTCTTTTTCCCTTTTTACTTCCAGGGATATTACTTTTCCCTCTGTATTTAAATGATCTGCATCATCTATATGATCTTTATTGTATGGAGATACAACTTTCTCCAGTCTTATTGGTATTCCCCCCATAGTAAATCCTTTTCCATTTATCTGGCTATCTTCCAGGATCCAGGCAATCATTCTTGGAGGTATAGAAAGAACCATAATATGTACATGCCACCATCCTGGTTTTATATCTGCTGTTATATCTTCAATTCTACCGAAGAAAGCAGGGTTTTCTTCTATATATACTAAAATTAAATCATTTATTGTCGTTGTCATTATTTTTACTTCCTAATCTATCAATTTATAGCTTTCAGCTATCAGCCATAAGCTTTCAGATTCCTTAAGTTGGTTGTTGATAACTGACTGATAATAGCGTTACATTATTTACTATAATACATTTTGGGGATAAAGGCAATTAGCAAATAAAAATTCAAGGAAATTTTTACAGCAGGATATTGAACCTCAATTCAGCGGATTTCATGATCTGATGAAGTTTAGAGTCAGAGAACTACTTTAGGAGAGTTTTTATTCACGATTGAACCATGCCATATTCAGGAAGGATAATTATTCGAATCCTTCCAGTAAAGATTTTACCCTTCTGGCAATAGCAATACATGATGTAAGCCCCGGTGAGTCAATTCCTATAAGGTTAATGAGACCTTCATAATCGCCCTTTTCTGCCTGAATAATAAAATCTTTCACACCATCTCCAGGCCCCTGAAGTTTGGGACGAATTCCCGCCATATCAGGTGATAAATCTTCTTTTTTTATAAAAGGAAGAAAGGCTTTAGTACTTTCGTAAAATATATCTAAATGTTCCCAATCAACACTGTAATCAATATGATCCACATAAAGGGCATTGGGACCGAGCTTAAATCCCCCGGCGAGATCAGTTACCGTATGTATTCCCAGACTGATCATATCATGATGTGGTGAAGGATAAACAAGCCCTTTAATAAATCTTCTTTTACCGTTTCCAACTGCAAAATATTCACCTTTACAGAAATATACCCTGTAATTTAACCCTGCTATTTTTGCTACTTCAGCACTGCCAAGTCCTGCAGCATTTATAACTATTCTGCTGAAGATCTGAAATGTTTCTCCCTCAGGTTCCAGAACCTCACAGATCCATCCATCCTGTTCTTTATATAAGCCTGTTAAAGGGGTATTGTAGCTTATCAGAACGTCGTTTTTCTCTGCTATGGCCAGAAAATAAAGCATAAGACCATGACTATCTATAACACCGGTTGAAGGGGAATAGATGGCACAGGGTGTATTTATAAAGGGTTCGATTTTTTTAATATCCCCCGGTTCCAGGAATTGTAAGTCAGTAACACCGTTTCGTTCTGCTTTGATTTTTAAATTTTCCAGGGAAGGAATTTCTTCTTCTGTAACTGCTATAATAAGTTTTCCACATTTTTTATGGGCAATTTCGTGCTTTTTGCAGAGTTCATAAAGAAGTTCTCTTCCTTTTACACATAACTCTGCCTTGAGACTGTTTTCAGGATAATAGATTCCAGCGTGTATTACCTCACTATTACGACTTGAAGTTTCCTGTCCGAATTTTTTATTTCTTTCAAGGAGTAATATAGAGCGATTTTTACCTGCCAGTTCTGCTGCTATAGCAAGACCAATAGCTCCTGCTCCTATTATAGTAATATCAAATTTTTCCATAAAAATTATTCTTTCTGTAAATAATTTTGTAAAGATTAACCTGGTACGGTAACGGATAAGCTGGTATCCCTATGGAGATCCTGTCCCTGTCCGGGCTCTTACGCAAAATTTATGATCCTGTTACAATAAAATCTGTTATTACAGAATATACAGTTATAACTTTCTCCTTTGACGGCATATCTTTTTTTATCTCATATAAAATACCATAATTGTTTTATCATTTTAATATAACAATGTTAAAATATTGTTAACATTAAAGATTAAACTATAAACTTCTCTTTCCACTGTTAAATCTTTACAGGAATTTTACTATTTTATTCCCGCAGGAAGGACATACATTCCATTGCGGTTCCAGAGAATTACCACACATTATACAGAATTTGACTGCAGATTTTTTAACTTCCTGAGGTATATCAGGAATTTTCTCTGTTTGTATACTTTCAGGTTTAGAAGGTTCCACTGGTTTTATCTCTACAACGGATGGTTTATCTGTTTTTTCTATAAATTGTTTTTCCCTTTGTTGAAGCGGTTCTTCAAAGGTCTGGTGTGGTTTCTGTGTTATGGAAATAATCTCCTGTTGTTCAGTGATTTCAGGCTGTATTTCAAGCGATTCTAATTGTGTGGGAATAATCTCCGGTTCTGCAGTTATTTCATGTGGTATTACATCCTGTATAAGAGGCAAAGTGCAATCCTCTGTTTTTTCAGGAACTTTTTTTTGATTTTCCATAATAAAATCAGTCTCTTCAGATGTTAAAGATTCTTCTATTTTAGTTTTAATTTGTTCAGGTTCAATGTGTTCAACAATAATAGGAATTAATGGTTTTTCTACCTTCTCAGTTACCTCTTTAGTACAGGATGGACATATACGCCATCCTGGTTCCAGCTGGAATTTGCAATGTTCACAGTAAATTTTTTCAGGTTCTTTTTTTTCTAAATTTGTCATACATCTGGGGCATAAGTTCCAGTTAGATTCTATAGCTAAATTACAGGTAGGGCATGTTAATTTTATTTCCTCTTCTATTTTTGTTCCGCATTTGCCACATATT
>Ga0302241_1000592_pt1 | contig 31472 bp, 24 predicted proteins | sample AAG_UR_Arg_MG_FD_193532 | JGI IMG/M metagenome (GOLD analysis project Ga0302241, IMG submission 193532) | Enriched activated sludge microbial communities from anaerobic digester in WTTP, New Holstein, Wisconsin, United States - AAG_UR_Arg | ecosystem: Engineered > Bioreactor > Anaerobic >... | reverse complement strand
TAAGTTATCGCTGTTATCATCCAGTTAAAAGCAAAGGCAGTAAAAATAGTACCACCATAGGTATTTTTATTGGCAAAATCCATAATTCCCGTAAGAAGATGGGAAGCAAAACCGAAGAATAAAAGAAAAATGCCGGTAGTGGCAAAAGCAGGAGCCATAATTTTTCCGTCTGCTATTCCATAACCGAAGGCTGTAGGAGTCAGAACTGCACAGGAAATTGCAAGACCGAATAAACCGAGAGGAGCGGGATTTCCGAATACTCCGTGATGTAATGAAGAACCGAGATCGACTTTTTTTATCATAAATTACCAGCCTTCCTTATAAAATCATAGGACTTTCTTTCTATAAAGGAATGAAAATTCCTTTAGGGATAAAAACGAAGTTCAGAAAAAATAAAAGTGTAATGACTTTTTTATTACTTATCCATCTCTCATTCCGCACCTTTAAAGTTAGAAAAAACGGTATTAATTGTAGGATATAAAAAATAATTCTATGGAGTAGGATAAAACTTCTTTTTAGTTGAATAGGAAAGGAAAATATATTAAGAGAAGTAACAAAGGAGGAATAATAATACGATATGGATATCCTGGATAACATAGAGAGTTATGAAGTATATCAATTACCGATTCTCAAATCTTAAGCAGACAAAATCGGTTTATTGAAAATAATAAATTCCCATGTAAAAAAGCGAAATGGATGTATCCGCTGGACTTATCGTATTGGGTATGAAACTGGATATTTTGTCAGGTAGAAGTCCTTTTTATAAATTAGAATATTTTTTTCAGGACAAGGATACAGAATTGTTGTCAGGTGAAAAAGTGGAGCCGAAAGTATTTAATGATGATAATGTAGGCCCTGTAATGGATCGTATATATGAATCTGGTATGATAAAAATATTCAGCGAAATAGTGCTAAAAGCGATGAAAACATTTTCAATAGATAGTCCCTATGTGCATTTTGATACAACTAGTATAACACTATACTTTCGCATTTTTTTAATAAAAATTTATCTTAGAGCGTGTCTGAAAAATATATGATTCTAAATTTTAATAAAACCTGTGGAACTGGCATCTTGCCAGCTCAAGCCGGCTCCACAATATGATTAATTGCGTTTAGGGATTTTTCAGACACGCTCTTAGTGTCACCAGCCAAATTTGTGATATAATAGCTATAAGGAGGTGATATTTATGCAGAGTAATTTAGTATTAAAACATGAGAAGGAGTTTACATATGGTGATTATCTTACATGGCCTGATGAAGAACGCTGGCAGATTATAGATGGCATTGCATATGATATGAGTCCATCTCCGACTGTAGACCATCAGTTAATATTAAATGAATTAAGCAGGCAATTTAGCACTTACTTATTAAATAAAACTTGTATTGTTATCCCATCTCCAATAGATGTTTTATTTCCTAAACCTGATGAAGACATTAAAAATACTAAAGATTATATCCAGCCCGATATAATAGTTGTCTGTGATCATAAGAAATTACAGGAACGCAAAAGATGTGTAGGTGCCCCTGATTTGATAATAGAAATACTTTCACCATCTACAGCATATTTAGATATGAAGGATAAAAGAATACTATATGAACGTGAAGGAGTAAAAGAATACTGGATAGTTGATCCTGTATATAAAACAGTTCAGGTATATAAACTTGAGAAAGATAAATACAAATTTCCTGACGTCTATAAAGTAGATGATAAAATTAAGGCTGGTATATTTCCAGATTTAGAGATTGATTTAAGTCTTGTATTTAGAGATTATATACAGGAATAAAAATTCCGAGCTGTTTATTACTACACTTTCGCAGATTTTTTTAAAAATCTGCAAAAGGGTCTTGATAAAATAAAAGAAAGAGTTATATAAGTTCTCAGAATAAAATCCCTTATTTAAAAAAGGAGAGAACTTATGAAAACACTCTTTCCAGTAATCATTATAACATATGTAGAATGTTTTTCTACCTGTTTTCCTGCAAATAATTTTGAATATTTTCGTGGTTTCATCCTGGCCTTTATGTTGCCTGGAGAAACAAGAAAATGTGTAACAAATATAAGCCCTGTATGTTTCTTTGTAGATAGACATATATTGAGTTGGGAGCGTTTTCTCTCCAGCCATCATTGGGATTGAATAAAATAATAGAAATAATGATAAATCTTATGAAGGAAAATTTGAAAGAAAGTCTTATGATATATAGTGCCTATCTTGCCTGTATAGATACAACTCTTATAAGCAAAGTCAGAGGTAATCAGTCTGTTAATACACTGGCAATAAAAAGGTTTGTCGCTCTTTCTATAATCAGTTTTTCTCTCTGGAAAATGGCCATATTGCAGGAACTTTATGCTAAATGGCTCTATTCTTCTCAAGGTTACTCTATTCTCAGTTTTAAGAGAATCAATCAGGCTCTCAGAAAAGTTGTTATACAGAGTATTTTTCAAAAGTTCGCTCTTAAAGCCAACTTTCAAAATTCTATTTCTGTTCCAGAACAGCTTATCAGATTGATTGTTTAATTCTTTAGGTTCTTTGATTGTTAACATAGTGTGTTATAATATCTTTTAAGATAAATTTTTATTTGAAAAATGCAAAAGTATAGATATTTTAATATTTTTATTAAATTATTTAAACTAGTATGAAATCCATTATAACTGAAATGTAAGTGAAACTACTTGAATGTATTCTCAGGATATCCTATAATAAATTAAATCTAAAGAGGTGAAACCTATGTGGGAAGTTGCCTATCCGGAAGCTAAAATTATGATTATAGATGATCAGGAAGGTGCTCTGAGTATGTTAAAACGGCTCTTAAAAAAAGCCGGTTATAACAGATTGCTTATGATAAATGATCCCATAAATGTCTGTGACCTTTATAAAGACTTTGAACCTGATATCATACTTTTAGATATAATTATGCCCTACATAGATGGTTATGAAGTTATGAGAAAGTTAAAAGAAATCAAGCCATCGGATATGTATCTTCCTATTCTGGTTATTACCGGTGATATATCGAGTGAAACAAAACTCAAGGCACTGTGGATGGGGGCCAAAGATTTTCTTACCAAACCCTTTGATACTACAGAAGTACTTTTACGTATTAGAAATCTCCTTGAAACCCGTTTTCTTCAGATTCAGCTGAAAAACCAGAATATTCAGCTTGAACAAAAGGTTCGTATCCGCACAAAGGAGCTGGAAGAAGCAAATTTAGAGATTCTGGAACGCCTTGCAAGAGCAGCAGAATATCGTGATGATGCTACAGGAGAGCATACCTGGCGTGTGGCACAGATTTCAGCACTTTTAGCAGAAGCCCTGGAACTTCCTGAAGATCAGGTAGAACTTATTTTACATGCCGCAAGACTTCATGATATAGGTAAAATAGCCATTCCTGATAATATACTCTTAAAACCGGGCAGGCTTACCCCTGAGGAATTTCAGATTATAAAGAGTCATAGTAATATTGGTTCCGAACTTCTTTCCAGAGGGAAATCTAAATTTTTACAGATAGCAGAACGTATTGCTATGTCACATCATGAAAGATGGGACGGTACCGGTTATCCCCATGGCCTTAAAGGAGATTCCATACCTATTGAAGGGCGAATTGTGTCTGTAGCAGATGTTTTTGATGCATTAACCCAGGACAGGCCTTATAAAAAGGCATGGACAGTAGAAGAAGCTATGAAAGAAATAGAATCTCAGAAAGGACGTCAGTTCGACCCGAAGGTAGTGGAGGCTTTTAAAGAGATTTTACCTAAATTTCTTAAATCTACAAATCAGAAGTAACTATGAAATTGTGATAAGTAATCTATAATACGTTATCTGACATCAAACATTACGCGTTTAATCAAGCATTTTTCTATCTCAGAATGAACTGGTTATGATGTAGTGAAAAAGGTTGATGTTTTTTGAAGGTTGATGTTTTTTGAAGGAAGAAAAAGATAAAAAAACAGCAGGTATTGATTTTATAAAAGCCTTGAATCGTCCCATGTCTCAGAAAGGATTTTCTACTGATGGGGCATGGAATTTACTTAAAAGCAAAATGCAGAAAAGTGAAGTTGAAGAAAATGAAAGAGATGGAAAAGATTTTTTGGAGCTGAAAAGTGAGGTTAAAGAAGATATTCCCCGGGATAGTAATGATAAATTTCATTCTACTGTCTGGGTAATACAGACTCCGATTAAAGATGGTCTGGATATTTTTCAAAAAAAAGAGGAGACACCTTCTAAAGATAAGAGAAGTAAAGTAGATAAATGGGAAAGAGGATTTCAACCTCCAGAGCTTGAAGGAGAGAATTTACTTACAAAAGACACCGAAATTCAGCTAACCGGAAAAGAGAAATTTATAGATACTTCTACTGAGATCTATTCCTTTGAATTGACCTCAAAAGAAACTTTTATAGCATCCTCTTCTGAAAAGCAGGAAGTTCTACAGGAAAAGGTTTCTTCTTTACATCTTCAGATAAGCGATATTACACTCGGATTTGAAAAAAGGGTTATACCCTTTGAAAAAAGAGAGCAATATCTCAAAGAGATAGAACAATATATAATAAGAAAAAAGAAAAGTTTAAGCCGTTTCTACAAATCTAAAGAATCTTCTATAGATAAAGTAAAATTTTTTCTTAACAGAGGATTTGATGTTTTTTCTCAATCTCTTAATGAACTGAGTTTGTATCTTCGTGATTCTTCTCCTATTCATCTTACTCTGGCAAGAGAACTATCCCTGGAGGGGAACAGGTTGTTTTTAAAAGCAAAGGAAATAGTAAAAAGTGAGAGGTGAGAGGTGAGAGGTGAAGGGTGAAGCATGAAGTGTTAAATACTATCACGCATAACTCATCACACATCACGCATCACGCATATGTCTAAAGATATAATAAAACTGATGGGCCTTAAAACTGATATGGTAGGAGAAATCCATGCCAGGCCTATTACAGAAATACTTTCTAAAGAAGTCTCCACCCTTTTTGGGAGAGATAAACAGAATTTCAGTTCTGTTCCGGTAAAGGGGGGAGAAGTGAAGAAGCAGAGTATTCCGAATATTAGAGAGGAAACATCACTTGTACCCAGGGATATTCCTAAACAGAAGGAAAGTTCTTTTACATTTGCTTTAAGTGATTATCTGACTTCAGGTAAAATGTCAGAAGAATTTGAAACATCCCAGACTGGCCATACCATCAAAAATTGCACTCAGGATATATCTGCTGACGGCACTGTAGTTACCCGATGGGAAGGTGTCAATAAGGAGAAAACCCTCTATAAGGCAGAAGGCAGAGTTACAGGAAATATTCAGGAGATAAAATCTGAGGGAAAAAACGGAGAATTTGAGTCTCGCTCTGAAATAATGAAAGAGGGTTCTGCTGGTACCAGAGAAACTGTCTATATGAAAAATAATAAAAGTGGGACTGAAACCTCATATGTAATAGAAAGAAAAGGTTCTCTTGAGAAACAGGAGGGAACATTGAAAACAGGAGAGGGAGATTTTAGCTCTTATAAATTAGAAAAATCCGGGGGAAAAGTTCAACAGGAAATTGTAAGAATTGACTTTTCTGATGGTCCTATTGAAATGAGAGAAACTGTTCGGGATATTGAAAAAATGATAGATACTCTTTCTTTTTTTTCAGAAAAGTCTATGGAGGAATTTGTCGGCCTTGAGCTTACAGAAAAAGAGGCCATAGGTATTATTGCAAAAAATCTCAGGGAAGGAAAGATAAGCACTGGCAGAATAAAAAAGGAGATTTTTTCTGATGATGGAGTGTGGGATGAAGGAACATTACTTGAACTTATAGAACAGGAACAATCCCTTTCACTCGATTCTAATAAAAATCCTGTTTGTTTCAGAAAAACTAAAATATATGATAAAGAAGGAAATATTACAGGTGAAGAGGAGGAAGAGAGTTTCTACCGTTCCGAAGAAGATAATGGTGACCGACAACATGTTATAATAAGACGAACATATAAATTTATTAATGAAGAAAAAATACAGACAGATGAAGAGGAATTTATAGATTGTTTTCCCCTTTCAAGACAAAAAAATATACAATTCAGTAAGACCTATTTTCAGTATGGAAAAAGAATACATAAAAGAACAGACAGAATCCAACAGGGAGATATAAGGGAAGAGTATAAAGACCTTTCTACTATAGCAGAAACAGGTATAAAGCTTTTATTTGCCAGATTACTGGAGGGAGGATCTCAGGAGATAAGTATACGTCATCATGGAGATATATTTTATGATACTATTGAAACAGAGGATAAAGAAATCAGATGCACTGTATATAAATCTACCAGGAGACCTTCCTGTTTGTTAATGAGAGTTGATTTATTGAAAGGATATAACATAACACTTCCCCTCTGGGTTCTTGTATCAGCTTCCTATGATCAGGTAGAAACACAGTTTCTTTTTGAAGGAGTAAAAGATTCTACCCTGGTAGATAGATTTGATAAAACCACTCTCTATCATACATTTCGTGGCACTTTGAAAAATGAGGATTTAAAGGGAGAACTTTTGAGAGAGGCTACAAGAATTCAGACCAGAATGGATGAGGAAGCCAGGGACAAATTAAAAAGTGAAGATAGAAGTTACCTTGAGTTCAAATTTTCCGACAGAGCAGATTCACTCTTTCATGTACTGACTCCTGGCTGGATCAAAAATAACAGCCCTTCCGGATGGATGCAAAAGAATGAAGAATTGTCTTCATCAGAGATTATAGAAAATATTATTTACTGTCTTATAAAATATTTACATCCTGACAATAAACTCAGAAGGGAATCTGCTCTGGAAAGAAAACACACCTTTCTTCCTCTTGTTGTATCGGGGGCTACCGGTTTAGAAGCCATTCTGGGGCAGAAGTTTGGAGTTGATCTGGTATTCCTCCTCTGGGAAATGTTAAATATAACCGGTTATGCCGATGGGAAGGATAAGTTTGCTTCTCTGAAGATATGAGTAGGGGCGAAGTTTGCCTTCGCCCCTTAACCCGTCATCCATTATCTATTTATCCTTTTTCGGTTTCAGAGGTATTCGAAATTCAACTCTACCCCCTTTATTTGCCAGTCCTTCAGCCTGAACCCTTTCTTCTTTTATATAAAGAGTCAATTTATCACATGTCATGGTCATTCCTTTTTGTTCACCCAGTATTATATTTCCTTCCAGAATAAGTATCTGAGGTTTTTCTGTATAGGTAACTACATCACTAGAGAAGCTTTTATCTTTCTGTATAGCTCTTACATTACCTTTTGCTATAGCTTTTACTGTTTTTCCCCAGTAAAATTCCAGAGTATCACAAGTTAAAGTAACAGGTCCATCCTGGAGAGCATTTTTTACTTTAGTGTTATCTGAATTACTGTCTGGAATTTTTTGCTGTACAAATTTTACATGTCCCTCCCACGCTCCGAACTGTCTATCTTGATATACTATAACCTTATCTCCTTTTATAGTAGAACCGGGTCTTGTAAAGGTAACCTCACCTGAGAGCATAATAATCTTATTCTCTGTATAAAATACTCCTTCCATGGCAGTGAGTGTCATTTCTCCCTGCTGTATTTTTATTTTGTTTTCAAGATGTATTATTTTAGCACCTTCTTCTCCCCGGAGTTTTTCTGCCGTTATTGTTACTTTTATTATTTTTTTAGTTGTATCCTGTGAAAAAACATAAGCTTCCGGAAAAAAGATTGACAGAGAAATAACTATTAAGCTCAGAAGATAAAATTTAATTTTCAATTGAATTCACTTCCAGCTCATGCGTAATCGTCGAAGATCGGTGATTGGTAATGTATATTAATTACTTTTCACCCCTCAATCTCACATCTCACGTCTTTAAAAAGAAGGAACAGGTATCACTTTCCTGTCTCTTCTGTCATATGTGTATATATCAAGTCTACCAGTTCTTACAGAGGCAAAGGTTATAATATTTCCATCTGCACTTATAGATGGATTTATATCAGGGAGGAAAGTATTCAAACCTGGAAGATCCACCAGTTTCTGCTCTTTTGTATCATAGAGATATATATTCCAGAAATGTTTTCCTGTTCTATTAGATTGAAAGACTATAAAACGTCCGTCTTTACTGATTGATGGATATAAATCCCATCCTTTACTGTTAATATTGGGAATATCTACCAGATTGTTTTCTTTTCTATCATAAAGACGTATCTCTATATCTTTTATATCTCTTCCTTCTATTATTATATCATTGTAGACTATATACCTTCCATCTGCACTTATAGAAGGGAGAGTTCTGAATTTCATTGCCAGATCTCCCTCTGTAAAAAATTCATTATTTACTATGTCCTGATAAATTATATTTGTCTCTTCTACAGACAAGAATGTCTTATGAACAAATAGATAAGTTATGATACAACCTGTAATTAAGAGAACAGATATGATTACAGGGGCAAGATGTTTTTTTCTCAGCATACTTCTTATAAGAACTACACCGACAAGTAATAAATTTTTAAATAACTTGAACATTTTTCATACCTCCAGTTAAGATTATTTTATAGTTAGTTTCATAACAATTCATAATTTATTTATCGTGAAACGATTATTATTTCTTCTTTTCACTTTTCACTTATTTATTTATGGCAAGTTATGAAATACACTATAAATTATATCAGGAAATTTTTATAAAGGCAAATAGAGGTACCTCCATTATAGTTAGTTTCATAACAATCCATAATTAAGAATCTCGTAATGCGTAAAGCGTAATGCGTGATTCGTTAGATTAATCCATTACGCATTACGGGCATCACAAATTATTTAAATTCTAATAAGTTATGAAATATACTATAATGCTTTCTTTATTATTTTCTATATAACTGATAAGTTCCTTGATTTTCTTTATTTTTCTCATATAAAAATCAATTCTCTTCTTATAACTTTTATGTTCGTCTTTTCTATCTTCAATACTGCCTTTAACCTCATATTCCAAGATTTTTTCTTGAAAAAATGACCGGGTTTCCTGTATTTTTAACAGCACTTCATCTATCCTGTTTTCTTCTATTAACTTCTTTATTTCATCATAAACTTTTTTCTTTCTGCTAAAATGGCTGCACAGTTTCTTTAGTAAAAGGGATTGCAGGGAAGAACTGAGTCTTTAAAATATATTATAATAAAACTTGACAATAATAGACTCATAGTATATAATATAAATAAGATAAAATATTATATCATATACTATGGAGGCGAAAAGTATGAATTTAGAGAAATTTACTGAAAAATCAAGAGAAGCTCTGATTTCTGCTCAGGATTTTGCCAGAATGTATAATCATAATCAGATAGAGAAAGAACATCTTCTCCTTGCCATGCTACAGCAAACAGATGGTCTTACACCTCAGGTCTTTGAGAAACTGGATGTAAATCCGAAAGAGTTAGTATCTGATCTTGAAAGACACATGTCAGAACTTCCTAAAGTTTATCACAATGGAGGAACAGGGCAGGGTGTTTACATAGGGTCAGGTCTTCAGAGGGTTGTAAACAGGGCTTTAGAGGAAGCAGGAAGATTAAAGGATAATTATGCCGGTATAGACTGTCTTTTAATAGCTCTTGTAGAAGAAGGTTCCGGCATCTCAGGGAGAATATTGAAGAAATATGGAATAAATAAGGAAAATCTCCTGAGAGCACTCAAAGATATAAGAGGGAGTAAAAAGGTTGATAATCCTACTGATGACGGAAATTTTCAGATGTTAAAAAGATTCAGCAGGAATTTAACTGCTTTAGCTTTACAGAGAAAACTTGATCCTGTTATTGGCAGAGATTATGAGATAAGAAGAGTAATACAGATATTGAGTAGAAGGACAAAAAATAATCCTATGCTTACAGGTGAACCGGGAGTGGGTAAAACTGCCATAGTGGAAGGTCTTGCCCAGCGTATTGCAAAAGGTGATGTCTCTGAAGGGCTTAAGAATAAACAACTTTTTGCCCTTGATATGGGAGGACTTGTAGCGGGGACTAAATACAGAGGTGAGTTTGAGGAGAGAATAAAGGCAGTAATGAGAGAAGTGACAGAAGGAGAAGGAAAAATAATACTCTTTATAGATGAATTTCATACTGTCGTGGGAGCAGGAGCGGCAGAAGGAGCTATAGGGGCAGCCAATCTCCTCAAACCGGCTCTCGCAAGAGGGGAGTTGCGATGTATTGGTGCTACCACACTGGATGAATACAGAAAACATGTAGAAAAAGATGCAGCTTTAGAGAGAAGATTTCAGCCCATTCTTGTATCAGAACCATCTGTGGAAAGCACCATAAGCATCCTCCGTGGTTTAAAGGAAACCTATGAAGTCCATCATGGAGTAAGAATTCAGGACACTGCTCTTGTATCTGCTGCAGTTCTTTCAAATCGTTATATAAGTGACAGATTTCTTCCTGATAAAGCAATAGATCTTGTAGATGAAGCGGCAGCACAATTAAGAGTTGAGATTGACAGTAAACCTTCTGAACTGGACAGTACAGAAAGAAGAATAACACAGCTTGAGATAGACAGGATTTCACTCAAAAAAGAACATGACAGTGCTTCAAAGGAAAGACTGAAAAAACTTGAAAAAGAACTTTCTGAATTAAAAGAAAGTATAAAGCAAATGAAAGCCCAGTGGGACAATGAAAAAAAGAGTATTGAAAATATAAGAGATCTCAAAAAAGCCCTTGAATTTGCCAGAAAAAAGCTCGAAAAGGCAGAAGAAGAAAACGATCTTAATAAAGCAGCAGAATTAAAATACGGCCAGATTATAAAGATAGAAAATCAGATAAAACTTGAAGAAGAAAGACTATTAGAAATTCAGAAAAGCCGTCAACTTCTTAGTGAAGAGGTTACTGAAGATAATATAGCAAAAATAATCAGTAAATGGACAGGTATACCGGTGAGTAAATTACTGGAAGGAGAAAAGGAGAAACTCTTAAAGATGGAAGAAAATCTTCATAAGAGGGTAATAGGACAGAATGAAGCCATAGTAGCCGTATCAGATGCAGTAAGAAGGGCAAGGGCAGGTTTAAAGAATCCACAGAGACCCATAGGTTCCTTCATATTTATGGGTCCCACAGGTGTTGGTAAAACAGAGCTTGCAAAGGCCCTTGCAGAGTTTCTCTTTGATAACCAGGAAGCTATAGTCAGGATTGATATGAGTGAATATATGGAAAAACATTCAGTATCACGCCTTATAGGAGCACCTCCCGGATATATCGGGTATGATGAAGGTGGCCAGCTTACAGAAGCAGTAAGACGTAACCCCTACAGTGTGGTTCTTCTTGATGAAATAGAAAAAGCCCACAGAGAAGTATTTAATGTGCTATTGCAAATACTCGATGACGGCCGTCTTACCGATAATAAAGGAAAGACTGTGGATTTTAAAAATACTGTTCTTATTATGACATCCAATATTGGAAGCCAGTGGTTGAAAGAAGCAGGATTCAGTGAGGAAGAATTTGAAGCAAAGAAAGAAAAAGCTCTGGAAACCTTAAAAATGCATTTTCCGCCTGAGTTTCTTAACCGTATAGATGAAATAATAGTCTTCCATCGTCTCGGTATGGAACAGATAAAGAATATAGTAGAACTTATGGTAAATGAACTTAAAGAGAGATTATACGAAAAGAGAATAGATCTGGTTCTCTCGGAGGAAGCAAAAGATTTCATTGCAAAAGAAGGATTTGACCCGAACTATGGTGCAAGACCCTTAAGAAGAACCATACAGAGATATGTGGAGAACCCTCTCTCTAAAAGTATACTTCAAGGAGAATTCAGAGATGGAGACGAGATATTTCTAAATTATTCAGAAGGTAAACTGGTCTTTTGTAAGATCCAGGGGAAAAAAGTAGCATAAAGTCGTGAAAAGTGAAAAGATGAGAAGAGACGACCGGTCGTCTCTTCTCATAAAAATTATACTCTTACCAGTTCTCCATTTTTTATACTTTCCATTCTCTTCTGAAACTGTCTGGCCTGATGGACGAAAGCCTCGAGACGGGTATCGGAATTTGTTTGCCCCAGACCATCATAGGCCACATTCAAAACAGGAATATCATTATGTTCTTCTTTAAATCGTTTAAGAAGAGCCGAAGCAATGGTGCCGGGAAGACAGGTAAAGGGTATTGTATTTACGATTCCGCAGAGGCCTTTATTATAGAAGTCCATTGCTTTACCTATACTCATAATGGCTTCTCCAAAGAAGGTTTTGTCTACATATTCTGATGCCATATCCAGAACGGACTTTGTGGAAGGTTCTTCTAAATTACGGAGGAAACCTTTAAATACTCCGGCAATTTTATGTTCTTCCAGAACCTGGAATTTATCCATAAGCATAGTTTTTCCTATACAGGCAATATCTCCTCGCTGACGGGCCAGAAAATCACGTCTGAAATTCCTGTAAAGGAACCATTCGTAAACAGGAGCAACCCAGACTTCCACTCCTAATTCTTCAAGTTTTATTATTATATCTTCATTACTGAATTTATTGGCACGGACAAAAAACTCTCCCACCATTCCGACTACCGGACGGAGTTCACTTTTATCGACAGCTATGGCTTCGAATTTTTTGCGACATTCCTTAAGGGCTTTTATTAGATTACTTCTTTTCTCAATGACGCTCATAGAAATTTCAACACATTCTTTGTAAACTTTTTCAGTTTCTCCTTTATTCAGTTCATAGGGTCTTGTTTCTCTCAGACATTTTTCCAATAAATCTATTGTAACCAGACCCTGCCATCCCAGAAGGAAAAAATCTCTTCCTACAACCTCCAGTTCTTCAAAGAAATTTCTTGCCTGATTCGGTGCATATATGGGAACATCTTCATAGCCAAGTTCATCAAGGACCATACGTTGGAGCATATTATATTGGCCGAATCTGCAGGGACCACTGGAACCTCCCATAAAGAAAGCAGCTCCTTTACGATCAAAATCTTTACTCATGACCTGACGGACCATATCACCTGTTGTTACAATAGCAGGATAACATTCTTTCCCGGAGGTATATCGTCTTCCCCATTTTACAGTTTCTTCATTAGATTCAGGCATAACCACTGCATTTACACCGTTTGCTTTAAAAGCCGCAGCAATAGCACAGGCGTGATCTGACATATAAGGAAGATAAACAGTTCTTTGTGTGCCTTTTTCTATAGAAAGAACCTTTACCTGTTTTGTTTTTTCAATTTCTGAAGGTGACACATTCTTAAGACTATCCAGAAAGGCTTCACATCTTGTTATAGCTCCCACGTCAGCACTGTGTTCATCAATTTCAATCTGAAGATATGGTTTGTCATCCATTTTTTCTCTGAAGAAATGAGCTATGAAAGAATCGGGGCCACAACCGAAATTGGTGAGATACATAGCATTCAGACGTTTATCTCTTCTGACTATTTCTACTGTACAGAGTATTTTCTGTCCATAACGCCAGTACATATTGGGCCAGTCTTCAGAAATATCTATTTCATCTATAGATAAAAAGTCAAGAGGAATGGGTATAACACCAAGGTTCATAAGTTTCTGTGGAAGTCCCAGATTTAACCCCGGATCACATCCATTATAAGGACGGCTTACAACCACTACTGCTTTATCATCAGGTTTAAGATCCCTTAAAATCTCTTTCCCTCTCCTCTGAAGAGTCTTATAGAAATTATCCTGAACCTCTGATGCTTTTTTTATGGCGATTTTAAGCTGTTTTCCTTTTATTCCAAGAGTTTTCGCCATTTCTGCTAATTCCTTGTGAATTGTAGAGGTATTATAACCGTCTTTAAAAAATAAAGGCGGGTCAAGAACTTTCACTCCTGCTGCTTCGAAGTTGATAGAAGAGCGAAGTGTATAGGGTATACTCTGTACATAGGGACAACTGAAACTATCAGATAGATTAGAATTATTCTGCTTCATATTTACAAGACTGGGAATGAAAATGTATTCAATATTTTTATCCAGAAGATTTAAGACATGTCCCAGAGCTACCTTCACAGGAAAACATGTTTCTGCTACAGCTCCTTCTACACCGAGATGGATGATCTTTTTGGTAGTTGCCTCTGACAGTACCAGTTCCACACCCAGCTCACTGAAAAATGCTGACCAGAAAGGAAACATCTCATAATACATGGTAAGAATTCTCGGAAAACCTATCTTTATTTTGCTCTCTTTTTTGTTCTTTATATAATAATCCATAAGAAGATTTTCTCTTTCTTTAAAGTAATCTGGAACATCTGTCTTCTTTTTGGATTTATCTATTTCAAATTTCTCACAGCGACTGCCATAAAACAGAACAAGTCCGTCTTCTACCGTAACCTTTCTTATTTCACAGAGATTTGAACATTCTTTACATTCAAAGGAACTTATTTTATACTCCATATTCACAACATCAAAACCTTTAAATCTGCTTTTTGTAATACCGTGTTCCCTGCAGTATTCCTGGGCAAGTATGGCAGCACCTATGGAACCTGTTACATCAAAATTTGGTGGTATATGTATCTTTTTCCCGAGAACACTTTCAAAGGCAGCTTTTACACCCTGGTTATTTGCAACGGCTCCCTGAAAATAGATCTTATTGCCTTTCTTACGATCACCTACGACTCTGTTTAAATAATTCTGTGCTATAGAATAGGAAAGACCTGCCACAATATCAGATTTTTTCACACCAATTTGCTGGTTATGTACTACATCTGATTCCATAAATACAGTACAACGTTCTCCGAGACAGGCGGGACATTCAGCAGAAAGTGCTACTTCGCTGAATTCACCTTTTATATTTACATTCAATCTCTCTGCCTGTTCTTCCAGGAAAGATCCTGTCCCTGCGGCACAGACTTTGTTCATTTCAAAATCCACTATGGCGCCATTACTCAGGCTTATGTATTTAGAATCCTGTCCTCCTATTTCGAAGATAGTATCTACTTCTGGATCATAATGAGCTGTTGCTGTAGCCTGAGCAGTAATTTCATTTCTTACTACATCCCCCCCTATGAGGTCACCTATCATATATCTTCCCGAACCGGTTGTCCCTACACCTGCTACTATAACATTATTCTTTATTTCTGCTCCTATTTCTCTTATGCCCTGTCTTACTGCTTCAATGGGACGGCCTGCAGTTCTGAGATAACTTCTGGCCACTACCCGTCTTTCTTCATCTATGGCAACTACATTTGTACTGATAGAACCTATATCTATGCCAAGATAAACCCTCACATCTTTATCTTCTGCCGTGAGGGTTCTTTCTTTACGAAGTAACCGGGAAACATCAATAGCACTATCTCTGGAAAGTATAGGCATGGATTTTCTTTCTTTACCCATATGACTTTCAAGATATAGATCTAGTTGTGAAAGATCCCATACAGTTTTCTTTATCTCAGGAAGGGCCATACGAATTAATGTAACTCCTATGGCAGGCATAGAGGTAAAATGCTCAGGCACTATTAATTCTCCTTCTGAAAGCCCCAGGACTTCCGTAAAGGCCCTGATCATTCCTTTATTTGCTGCAACACCTCCCTGGAAAACTACAGGTTTTATAAAGTCTTTCCCCTTTCCTATACTGCTTCGAAAATTCCTTGCCATAGCAAAACATAAACCGGAGATTATATCATAAACAGGAGTTGCTTCCTGTTGAAGGTGTATCATATCTGTTTTAGCAAAAACACTGCATCGGCCCGCAATTCTAGGAGCTGTTTTGGATTTTAAAGCTTCTTCGCTGAATTCCTCAATGGTAAAGCCCAGACGTGTTGCCTGTTGATCCAGAAAAGAACCGGTTCCTGCCGCACATATAGTATTCATAGCAAAATCTTTTACCATCATAGTATCAGTATCGTTATCATATTCTACAAGAATAAGTTTTGAATCCTCTCCACCTATTTCTATAATTGTTCTCGTCTGTGGATGATATAGCTCTATTGCTTTAGCCTGGGCCACCACTTCATTTACAAAGGTACCATTAATCTTATCAACTATAAGTTTTCCTCCCGAACCTGTAACCCCTATATCCCATATATTTTCTACAGGGAAATTTTTTTCTACATCTTTAAGTGCTTCCAGAGCAGTTTTTACAGGTTGGCCCATATGTCTTATATACTCTTCTTTTAAGATCTCTTTTTTCTCATTTAACAGAACTATATTTACACTTACAGACCCGATGTCAATACCTAAAAATAATTTTTCACTCATTGTATTTTTCTCACATCTCCTTATTAAGCTTTCAGTAGTCAGCTTTGTTATTGCTGATTATTGAATGTTTACTATAATAATTTCAAAGGATAATAATGTCAAGGTAAAAATCACATAAATCTATATTTTTGTATTTTCGAGAGAATCCTTCCTGAAGATTAAAAATAAAGAATTTTTTAATAATAACCCTTCCTGGCTAACTGCTAAGAGCTGGCTTCTGATAACTATTTAAATATATCACTTTCTTTTATATCTTTAAGAGAAGAAAGTTTTATTATGGCTTCTCTTATAGGGTCATAATCACTGTCTTCTGCTTCTACATATCCTTCAACTCCAAGGCCTTTTAATAATTCTCTTGTCTCTTCAGTCTTATTTACAATAAGAAAAGCTTCTTTCAGCTTCTTTATATATTCAGGTTTTAAATCTGACTTTACGGCAAAACAGCCGAGAGGGATTTCATCTGTTTCCATTATAATATCAATATCTTTTATGTATTTTTCTGCTTCTTTTGATTCAAAGACAAAACTTGACACAACTCCTCCCTCAACATAACCATGATAAACAGAACTGAGAGAAGAAAAATGATCCTGCATAAGTTCAACTTTAGAAAAGTAATCTTCAGGATCATCTATTCCCTTATTAGCCATCATTACACGGGGGAACAGATATCCCGATGTAGAATCTTTATGGACAAAAGAAAATCTTTTATTTTTGAGCTCTTCAATATTTTTTATCCCGCTGTTTTTACGAACTATTATATAACACTTATAAAATATTTTTCCTTTTTCAAGCGGTTTGACAAGAGGAATTATATCCATATCTTTTTTTAGTTTTATATATATGAAACCACTTAAATAACCTATATCTGCTTTATTTTTCTTGAAAGATTCCGTTATTGTAATGTAGGTTTTCGGTTCTACTACTTCAACAGGAATACCTGTGGTTTTCGTAAGATATTCTGCAAGAGTCTGCCACTTTTCTATCATATAATTTTTACTACCACCAGGGATATAAACCATATGTAATGGTTCCATACTGATAGTAGGAACTGTTTCATTCCACTGAGTAGGTGTGGCAGATGGCAGATTTTCTATTTTTTTACATCCTGTTATTATAAATAATACCAATAAAGAAAAAATAATCAATTTTTTCATATTCATACCTCCTTTTTAAAATAACGGCCTTTTAGAAGGCATTCCCGGTCGTCTCGGATATTTATCAGGTGTGGGAGAAATTTTCTGAATAAGAATTAACTTTTTCTCCTCCTTTGTATTTCCAGTAGTTACATTTTTTATATCTAATAGATTTCCTCCCAGAATTTCCATTGCTCTTTGTGATAAATCAATTTCCTCTTTAAATTTTCTGCCTTTTTGAGCAATAAATATACCATTTAACTTCAAAAAAGGAAGGCCATATTCAATTAACACTGTCAAATTTGCCACACCTCTTGCAAGGGCCATATCAAAACTTCCTCTAAAATTCTCTTTTATAGCAAATTCTTCAGCTCGTCCCGGGAGAATATAAGTATCAGATAAAGATAATTTGTCTATTAATCTTTCAAGAAATTTAATTTTTTTCCTTGTAGATTCCAGAAGATATAATTTTATTGAATTTGTAACAATTTTTACGGGAAGTCCAGGAAAACCCGCTCCTGTTCCTATATCTATTATTTTTTTTTCTTTGAATTCTATTCCTGCCTGGAGACATGTAAGAGAGTCTAAAAAATTTTCTCTTACTATATCTTCCTCTGTAGAATGAGAAGTCAGATTTATTTTATCTTTATAAAACATTAATTCTGAAAGATATATACAAAATTTTTCTATCTCTTCCTGTTTCAGATAAAAGCCATACTTTTCAAATTCACTCATATAATTAGTTAGTATCATTTTTTTACTATATCAGTAATGAAATAGCAAGTCAATTAATTTGTTACCTGTTTTTTACTGGTTATTTATTAAGATAAAGGTTAAGTTATAATCGTGAGACGGGAGACGTAAAACGTAAAGTACATGCACGTAATTACTATTACAGTAATTTTCTTCTCACATCTCACCATTATAATTAAGGAGTGAATTTACCTATGTTAACACTTACCAGATTGACTCTTAAAGATTTGCCTCCTGATGAAAGACCCAGAGAAAGGCTTTATAAACACGGGGCCGATGTCCTTAAAATTTCTGAATTACTTGCTATTATTATAAGGCATGGTTCAAAAGAAAAAACAGCTTTAGAGGTTTCAGAAGATCTATTGAACAGGTTTTCAGGGAATCTAAATCGTATAGCCAGAGCTACTGTAAGAGAACTTACCTGTCATGGTATCGGGCAGGCCAAGGCTGCTCAACTTATAGCAGCTTTCGAACTTGGGAAGAGACTCTCTTCCTTTTCCGAAAGTGAAAAACCTTCTATTAATTCTCCCGAGGATGCAGCAAGGCTACTTATGAGTGAAATGAGGTACTACAAGAAAGAAGTATTTAAAGTATTACTTTTGGATACAAAGAATAGATTGATAAAAATAGAAACTATCTCAAGTGGTATACTCGATGCAAGCCTTGTCCATCCCAGGGAGGTTTTTTATTCGGCTATTCAGGAAATGGCATCAAGTTTAATTCTTGTTCATAATCACCCCAGTGGTAATATAAGCCCTTCTGCTCAGGATATAGAAATAACGAAAAATATGCTGCAGGCGGGGAAAATAATGAATATAGAAGTGGTAGATCATATAATTATAGGAGATGGAAGGTTTTTAAGTTTAAAAGAAAAAAAGTTTATTTGAAAAAGTAAGTCTGTTTTATGTTAAAAAAATCAGTTTTATGTTACAATTAAATATTGTATGTTTAATAAATTTTTATGAAGGGATGATATTTTATGAAGAAATTTTTATTTGTTTATTTATTTGTTTTTCTGATATTATTTGCAATCGGCTGTGGAGGTAGTGATACCACAGTAAATCCCATTCCTATTTATACACCTACCAGAACACCAGTAATTACTCCTACTTCTGCAACACCTGTCCCTACAGGTTTACCTGTAAACGTGACAGAATTGATTTTTTCCTCCGGTCAGACAAGTGCATCGGTAAAACGTGATGATATAGTTTCCATTTATAATAAATCTACTAATGAACATGCCTATACAGTAGAAGGTAATATTCCTGCGGCATCTTCTATGGCTTCTACTTATGAATCGGTTTATTGTAGAGGAGGTAAAAAGGCAGAAGAATTTTACGCCTTTGTAAGAGAGGATTCAAAAAAGATTTATCGTCAATATGGACCATCGGTTTATAAAAGAAATGAGCTGACTTCATATGATCAATCAGGTGACCAGCATCAATTCTGGGTGTCAGATGCAGACAGCAATGATGTTCTTATAACAGCTACTCTGAAGGCTGTAGGAGAAAAGTGTTATATTTATGTAGATAACAATTCTTCTTTAACTTCAAACCAGGCAAGACAAGTAGCAAACGAATGGGATGGAAGAACTTATCCAGGAGTTGTAGGAAATTTCGGTGAACCTACAAATGTAGATGGTGACCCTCATATATTTATACTTTTAAGTCCTGTTCTCAATGAAGGAAGTGAAAGTAGGCCCACTGGTTTATATGGATATTTCTGGAGCAGAGATCAATATTCGCCATCTATAATCCCTCACAGTAACTACAGGGATATAATTTATCTGAATTCAGCATATCTTGTGTCAGGTGATTCCAGTCATATTCTGGAGTTTTATGCTACCCTTGCCCATGAGTTTCAGCATATGGTGAATTATAATTATAAAGGAATATATGAATTGACTGCTCTTGATGAAGGATTTTCCATGCTTGCCGAAATGATTGTAGGTTATGGCCTTCCTAATGGAAGTGTATTTGCCTATCAGACAGTAAAGAGTTTTCAGATAAATCCTTCGAATTTTTCTGTTACAGACTGGAATGCCGGAGGATCTTATGGAACGTCCTTTCTCTTTATGTGTTATAATTATGATCGTTTCGGTGTAGAAGCCATAAAAAAAATGGTTTCCGGAAGCAGTAATACAGGTATTGAAAATATTGAAAATGTAACGGGAATGAGTTTTTCTACTATTTATAAGGACTGGGTTATAGCCAATCTCTTAGATGGAACCAGCAGTGATCCTCGTTTTCATTACTCCAGTATAGATATGTATGGTAATTTTTCTGACAGATACTACAATAAGCAGAGTCTCCCCGGTATACAGACCCAGAGTTTATCAGGAGGGAATAAAAATCTTAAACCCTGGTGTGTAAATTATATGAAATCCAGTGGCACAGGATCATTTACTATTAATGGATTATCTCTGGGAGGTTTATTATTTAATTAATAGCTTTCAGTCCTCAGCTTTCAGCTTTTTTCCTTAAGCTGATTACTGATTACTGATAGCTTTAAACATAAGTTTATGTATTTTAATTATAGTATATTTCATAACTCATTAGAATTTAAATAATTTGTGATGCGTAATGCGTAACAGGTTAATCTCACGCATCATACATCACGCTTTACGCATTAGGAGGTTCTTAATTATAGATTGTTATGAAACTAACTATAATAGCCTTCAACTATCAGCAGGCAGCTAATGCTTATAGAATTGTCCGAGCCTGTTGTTGATAGCCAGGTTAAAACTAAAGGAAGGAATAGAGAGCTGATAGCTAATTAAATGAGTCATAAAGTAATAGCAGCAAGTTATGGCAGAATTGTTTCAGTAAAATATTCCCCCTGTGGCAGGTATCTTGCTTTTGCAGGAGGAAGAGGGATATTTGTTTATCTCATGGAGGATATTAGCCTTTACAGAATATTTTTGACCAGTAGTCCTGTAAGAGCTATTGCTTTTGCCCATTATGGGGGAAAAATCATATCTGCCTGTGAAGATGGTCAAATCAATATCTGGGATTTATCCAGTGGTGTATCAGACAGGGAAATTAAGGAAACATTTTCTCTTACCACTATTAGTATTAATTTTTCAGAAGATATAATTATCTGTGGAGGTGAAGAAGGAGAGATATCCCTGAGAAGTCTGAAAAATCTGGAGTGTATTTATGCTATAAAAGGCCATGAAAAAAGGGTTAATGCTATTGCTATAAAAGAAAATTTTCTGGCATCAGGAAGCAGTGATGGCAAAATAAAATTATGGCAGGAGGAGAAAAATGAGATTAAGGAATTACTAATACTGGAAGGCCATAATGATGAGGTTTTATCTCTTATATTTACTCATAAGGACTTTCTTGTTTCCGGTGGAGAAGATGGTTTTATAAATTTCTGGACTATCCCTGAAGGCAGACTGCAAAAAAGTATAAAAAGAAAAAATGGCATAACTGCACTGGCTTCAGATAGTGTGGAAGACATTCTTTTATCTGTGTCCAGCCCGAGATATTATGGAACTTTTGCAGAGGATGTTATAGAAATATATGATCTCAGAGAAGAAATGGTTATACAAAAAATAGAGGAAAAACTTGAAGGGATTGTTTCTATTTCCATAAATCCGGGAGGGCAGTATATAGCAGCAGGAGGATTTAATGAAACCGTTAAAATCTGGCATAAAGATAAAAATTATTCTTTTTATGGTAAACTACAGAGACATAAAGGTCTTATGAGGCTTATTAAATTTACCCCTCATGAAACAAATCTGGTTTCAGCAAGTTCTGATGGTACGGTCATATTCTGGCATATGGCAACAGGAGAAATTACAAAAAAAATGGAGCTAAAGGGTGAAGATTTAAAGACTCTGGCCTTTTCTCCCTCAGGTTCTCTTATGGCTATAACTACAAAGATTAAGTTTAATTTCGGGGATCAAAAAGATAAACACATAAAAATCCGTGATCTTATTACAGATAAGGAAAGATATATTCTTCCGGGACACAGAGATGAAGTTCACGCAATAGCATTTTCTGGTGAAAATATTCTGGCTTCAGGGGGAAAAGATAAGGAAATAAGAATATGGTACTTAAGAGAAAAAATGGAATCTTTTATTATTGGCAGGCACGAACAGACCATAGACACTCTCTGTTTTAATAATTCAGGAAAATTTCTGGTTTCAGGGGGAATGGAAGGAAAAATTTATATATGGGATATAGAGAAAAAAGAATTAATAAAAATTTTGAAAGGTCATGAAGGTGGTATAACTTCTCTTTGTTTTTCCTCATTTGATAGGATTATATCAGGAAGTTATGATGGAACAATAAAAATCTGGACTTTTGAAGGAGAGGAAGTTTCTTTGAAAACAGAATGGTCTGTAAATAATATAAGCCTTAGAACTGATGGGAAACTGTTTGCCAGTGCAACTAATAACGGTCTTATACAGTTATGGGATATACCAGGGACTTCTGTCCCTACACTTTTAAAGAATATCAGACTACCTGTGAGTGATCAGTATCTTTTTTCCGTGACTTTTGATAAAGAGGGCAATCTCTTTATTGTTGACTATTATGATAATCTTATGAGATTATCAAAAATTAAATTGTAGGAACAGGCTCTCTATATGGATACTAACTTACCTGTTGCCTTACTAAGTACCGCAACAGGTAAAAAAGTATCCCAAAAACATATACACCTGTCCCTGTCCGGGCTCTGGAGCAAAAGATATGCCGTCAATGGAGAAAGTTATAACTTAAATAAATACAAAACTGTATATTCTGTAATAACAGATTTCATTGTAACAGGATCATAGATTTTGCGTAAGAGCCCGGACAGGGATAGACTTGTGAGATAGATACTAACTTGCCTGTTGCGGTACTAAGTATGCAAATTTTTAAACTTGAAGGATTATGAAATAAATTGTAGAATATTGTTTCTGAAATCTATATAATTTTTTATGAGAGGATGATACTTTTGTTAAAGCATGTTTTTATTGGTATTATCTTGGGAGTTATAATTGTATTTACAATTTCACTGGCTATATCCGGAGACTGGATGGTATACATAAATAATAAACCCTTTAATGGGAATATTTATGTTTCCAAAGAAACTGTTATGGTTAATATTGAAGAACTTTCTAAGATGCTTAATTTTTCTTATGAATACAATGAACTAACTAATTACCTTAAGATCAACGATACTGTTTATGCAGGCCCAAAAACAAAGAAAGATGGAACAGTTCTTGTATCTCTCAGTCATGTGGCTTCTCTTTTAGGAGCTCAATATAATTATGATGCAAAAGCTTATATGGTAACAGTACAGACCTTCAATACTAAACTTGTACCAGTTCCCACAGCAGCCAGTGTTATGGCCACTCCAACACCTCAGGGGCAAAAAGGTGATGAAGTCAAGGTTTTAGGACTCAGAGAACTCAGTGAACCTGAATTGACAGGGAAATTACAATTTGGAGTAGAAACGATAGGCTTAACAGGCCAGGTTCAAAATACAGCATCAGTTACAGCTAAAAAGGTTATGCTCTCTGTATATGTTAAAGATGGTTATGACAAAATACAGGAGACTCTTACAAAAGATATGGGAGATCTTAAAGCCGGCGAAACTAAAAGCTTTGAATTATTCTTCCGTGATGGATCTATATTTTATGATCCTAAGAATCCTGCTATTATCTACAGAGGAATAAAATGGATATATGATAATAAGGTAACCTTTGAATTAGAACAACCATCACCCACTCCTACACCGGCCAAATAAGTCAGAGTTAAGGGAGTAATTGTTTAGAGTTTAGAATTTAGAGTTAGAACTTTAAATTCTAAACTCTAAACCTTAAACCCTAAATCCTCAACTCAACTTGACCACTGGTTGATTCTTATAAAGTACGCAATTTGTTTTTAAATCAACAACTGTAATTCTGAGTAATCGATTTATGTCAATATTGAAAGAAACGGAAATTCTTTTTTCCCCTCCTTTTGCAGGGGGATCTAATTTTATAAAAGTAGGATTTTTCTCATTTACCAGTACTTTATTTTCTTCACCACTTACGCTGGTTACAATTATTTCATATTTACCTGTATCAGAATTATATACCATTTCATTTTTTAACTTTTGAGAATTATTTGGCCTCACCTCAAATATCATAAGTTCAACCTCTTTCTGCCCCGGTACTGCAGCATCTATTTTAAATTTAGCCACATCCTGAACAGGATATCTGGTTCCCCTGGGTATGAAAGGTTGATACCCGTATCTTCCACTATACCTGTCATCTGACCATATCCAGTGTTTCAGACAGTAATCATGTTTTATATAATCATCCAGAACCTTCCCCGCACCATAACGGCAGGCTCCTTTTACTACTGCATCAAAAGGTGTATAGCTTCTGACACGTTCAGGAAACTTTTCTTCTAATATTTTTTTGACAGATGGTATAAGGCTTGAGCCTCCAATCATAAGTACATTTTTTATCTCTCGCCTTCTGATGCCTCTCAGTGCTGCTTCTTCCAGGGCATCATCAACAGTTTCCTGAATTATATTAAAGAGATTATTTTTTATTAAAATTTTTTCGAAAATTTCCCTTGTATAATCAGCACTTATTAATATTCCTTTTCTATCATCAAATACTGATATAGAAGCTTCTTTATTAAAAGAGAGTTCTATTTTTATATCTTCAATATTCTGTCTTAAATGATTGATTATATGCTGAACTTCTTCCACAGACAGGTCGTTCTGTTTCAATAGATCTTCCATTATCCAGGTATCTATATCTATGCCTCCTATGCTGGATCCTCCTTTCCCTACTACTATTGATTTTCTCTCTTTATTTAATGCAAATTCAAATTTTACTATGGAAACATCCAGTGTACCTCCTCCGAAATCAAATACCATAAGGATCTCTCCCTCATTAGCTCCCATATCATATCCAAAAGCACAGGCAGAAGGTTCATCAAGAACTCTGTAGTAATCAATATTCAATTTTCTGCACACTTCACTTATCCACTCCTGATAATGTTGAAAAGCATCTACAGGGAGAGTAAATATTAATTCCTGGATTTTATCATCCAATATTTTTGAAACCCTTGAAATCAATTCTGACACAAATTTTTCTCCTGCTTCATAAAAGGATAATCTGCTGCCTCCTATGTCCTTGGGAAGAGATTTTCTTTTCATAATATATCGTTTTATATCTCTGAAAGTACCCTGATGGAATTCCTTTCCCCGGTAGAAAACTTCCTGACCTATAAGGACATTATTACCTTCAAAATTTATTATAGAGGGTATACAATATGTTTCAGAGTCACTATGTCCTTTTGGATTTTTGTACCTTCTGGTTATATCCTGAATTTTAATTAATTCTTCTCTCTCCAGACTTTCATTCCAGACAGCTACTGTAGTATTTGAATTTCCAAAGTCAATGGCTAATTTCTTTCCCATAATTTATACCTCATACCTTTCCCGATAGAATAACATGAAAAAAATAGCAAATCAATATTTACTATCCCTGGTCAGGGTATAAAATTTGCAATATATATTTATAGATTTCTTATAATTGAAGGAATTATGATGAAATTTATAGAATATTTTATAAAATAAAGGAGGTCTTTTAATGAAAAAGATTTTTTTAGTAAGTTTTTTCTTTTTAATTACTGTTTTTTCTTTATCTTTAGAGGGAATTTCACAACCTGTCAGTAATAGATGGGCTTTGCTTATAGCTATAGGTAATTATCCTGAACCGGCAGGGGTAGCATCTATAAAGTATGCAATGGAGGATGCTGATGCCATGCAAAAAATGTTTATAGAACACTGGTCTGTACCTTCTCAAAATATAATGAATATTCGGAATGAACAGGCAACCCTTGAAAATATAAAAAAAACCATAAGCGAACTGTCTGCCAGAGTAAATGAACAGGATTATCTTTTCATTTATGTAAGAGCTCATGGGGAAGAAAATTTCCCTGATTTTAATGGAGATGAAAAATACGGTGCTGATTCCTGCTTTATCCCTTACGATTGCCAGTGGAAATACCCCAAAACTTATATAACTGATGATAAATTTACTGTATGGCTTCGGGATATGAGAGGTAAGATAGTATTAATAATGGATTTTACCGGCGGTTATGGCATAGTAGATTTTCATACAATTAAGGAGCTGGAAGGAAGAACACTTATACTGTCTATTGGAGGTCCCAGACTTGAACCATATGAAGATGAACTCAAGCAACACAGTTTTATGGTATACAAATTTATTGAAGAAGAAAGAGATCTCTATGAAGAATACCTGGATAACATCAGAAATGATCCTGAAGAAGCTCAGAATTTGACTCTCGATATAATTCTTGAAAAAGTAAAAAAGGAGGTTAACAGTTCTCTGGAAGGAACAGGATATAGAGGAGAATGTGTAATTGAAGGGAAACTGGAACCTAAATCTATTTTTATACTGAAAAAATAATTAAATGTGAAACGTTAAGAGTAATTATATAATATTATCACGTATTACGTTTCACAAATAAAATAAAATTAAGGAGGTTATAATATTATGGGAACCTGGGATAGTCTTTGTGGAGTGTTTGGAGGAGGGGTATTTTTTATTGCTATTGCCCTGTGTTTCTTTTTACACTTCATACCAGTCCATCTTTATATCACAGCATGGGCGGCAGGAGTTCATGTGAGCCTGGGGCATCTCGTACAGATGAGATTTAGAAAGGTTCCACCTGAGAGGATAATCAATCCTCTCATAATGTCATCTCAGGCAGGTATATATCTTTCCATATATGAACTGGAAGATCATTATCTGGCAGGAGGAAATGTAGATAATGTAGTCAGCGCAGTTATTGCTGCAAATAAGGCCGGTATAAATTTGAGCCTTGATAAAGCAAGAACTATTGATCTGGCAGGAAGAGATGTTCTGGATGCAGTAAAAATGAGTGTTAACCCCAAGATAATGAAGACTGCCCTTATAGAAGCCATGGCACAGGACGGAATTCAGGTTAAAGCCATCTGCCAGGTGACAGTAAGAGCAAATATTGACAAACTTATTGGAGGAGCAGGAGAGGAAACAGTACTTGCAAGAGTTGGTGAAGGTATTGTTACAGCCATAGGTTCTGCTGAATCTCATAAAGAAGTTCTTGAAAATCCTGAGATAATATCAGAAGCTGTTCAGTCTAAAGGTCTGGATGCAGGAACAGCCTTCGAGATACTATCAATAGATATTGCCGATGTGGATGTAGGAAAAAATATTGGTGCTCAACTTCAACTTGACAGAGCAAATGCAGATAAACAGATAGCTCAGGCCCTGGCAGAAAAGAGAAGATCCCAGGCTATAGCAAGAAGTCAAGAAATGAAAGCACTTGTTGAAGAAGCCAAATCCAAGCTGATTGAAGCCCAGGCAGAAGTTCCTAAAGCCCTGGCCCAGGCCCTGGCAGAGGGTAAGTTTTCGGTACTGGACTATTATGATATGCAGAATATAATAGCAGATACCAAAATGAGAGAAGCTATTGCTGTCTATGGTCAGGGCAGACAAGCTTCAAGCTAGAAAGAGGAGGTAATAAGTATGTTTTGGCCCATTATTATATTTTTGTTATTTCTTTTTATTGGAGTTTTTCTGTATTTTATTCCTCTAAGTACCTGGATTAAATCTTGGTCTGCCGGTATAAGTATGGCACCATGGGATTTTATAGGAATGCGTTTAAGAAATGTGCCAGCTGATAAGATTATTGATCAGTTAATAATGGTACAGAGAGCCGGACTTGCAGTAACCAGACAGGATCTGGAATCTCATTATCTCGCTAAAGGTCATATAACAGATGTGTGTCTGGCTCTTATAGAAGCGCATAAAGCAGGTATTCCTCTGACTTTTTCTCAGGCAGCCGCTATTGATCTGGCAGGAAGAAAGGTTCTGGAAGCTGTCAGTATGAGTATAAATCCCAGAGTAATCAGAACACCTCTTATAGCGGCAGTAGCAAAAGACGGAATTCAGGTAAGAGCTACAGCCAGAATTACTGTAAGAGCAAATATAGAGAAACTCATAGGTGGTGCCGGAGAGGAGACTGTAATAGCAAGAGTAGGAGAAGGCGTAGTTTCCACCATAGGTTCGGCAGAATCTCATAAAAGGGTTATGGAAAACCCTAATATGATTACTCAGAATGTCTTGAGACGCGGTCTTGATAGAGGAACGGCCTTTGAAATACTTTCTATTGATATAGCAGATGTTGATATTGGAAGAAATATTGGAGCACAACTTCAAATAGATCAGGCAAATGCAGATAAACTTATAGCTCAGGCCCAGGCAGAAAGTAGAAGAGTTGAGGCTGTTGCTACAGAAGAAGAAATGAAATCTAAAGTAGAAGAAATGAAGGCAAAGGTTATAGAAGCAGAAGCCCAGGTACCTCTGGGACTTGCTAATGCCCTGCGGCAGGGAAGGCTTTCTCTTGAAGCAAAACCTACTACCCAGTTAGAGGCAAAATCATCTGTGCCTAAAATTTCAGGAGGGGCGCCCTGGCCATCCTAAAAAGAAATTGGAGGGTCTTTTGTGAATAAATGTACTAAATGTTATGCTTTTAATAAACCTGAAGCAAAATTTTGCGGAAGTTGTGGACAATTATTATTAAGCCCTGTCCAGAGTTCAACTCAAAGGCCGGTTACAGGACCGGCCTATAGCCCTCCTGTCAGAAGTAATCAGGAGAGACAGTCAGCTCTTACTTCTTCTGTGAGACCATCCTATAGTCCTTCTGTTTCAAAACCCTCCTATACGCCTCCTGTTTCGAAACCCTCCTATACGCCTCCTGTTTCAAAACCCTCCTATACGCCTCCGATAGAGATTAAAGAATTTTCTGTAGTAAAGCAGCAGGAAACGGAGGAATTTACAACCTGTGCCAGTGAAAAAGAAGATGCGTATTTTATAGATACAAAACAGGAGGAGGTATGGGAAGAGCAGACTCTGGATACAGAAGAAGACTTTCAGTCAGAAATTACACAGATAAAGAAAGATATAAAGCCTGTGGCAAGAACTAAAGGTTCTGAATCAAGTGCACTGGGTACTATTTTTTCAGTAAATAAAAACCCTATGGAAATGTTTATTATGAACGAGATATTGTCTTCTCCTAAGTGTAAAAGGAGAAAATTTCGATAAATTTGTTTAACCCTATTAGCAATCAGCTTTCAGCAATTATCTCAAGGAATAAAGTTGAGAGCTGAAAGCTAAAAGCTATAACTTAATAATTAATATTTAGCTCATTATTCACTCCCCCGGTGGAACAGGTGGCGGTGTTATACCTGGAACAGGATTGCTCTCTTTGCCCGGTTCGGGAGTAATAGAAGGAGTAACTTCCTTCCCCGGTGTGGGGGTAGGTGTCTTCTGGGGTTCAGGTTTTTCTTTTGAGAGTTCCCACTTGATAATTTCCAGTATGATATAATCTCCAATTTTTACCGGTACTATATTTAAATTTACAAGGTTCTTTTTTTCTATAATAACAGATTTATTGAGTTCATTGAATTTAATCTCATCAATTAGTTCCTTTTTATAGTTGAAGATTAGAATACTGTAAACAGTGGTTGTTTCTTTTTTTGTTTCAATAAATTTATCCGGTTCTTCTGTTTTATAAAGTTCTTTTTCTATTTTTTCAGTATTTTTTATCTCTTTATCTTCAAAAGAAGGATCATAAATTTCCTTTAATGTGGTTTCTTTCGGTAAGTTTTCAGGTGGTTTAATCTCTTCGGGTATTTCCTGGCTTTTACTGGCTATAAAATAAAGTCCTTCACACATAGGGATCATAGTTTCGAGGGGAATATTTTCAATCTCATTTTTTTCAGCAGGTTCTAATATTAAGATTTTTGCCTGACTTAATTTGGATAGTTCTTTTAATTCAGCAGGATTAACATGATCAAAAGATGCTTTTACTCCTGGATACCAGTCAATGGATTTTGTATCATCATCATTACCGGAAATAGAAGAAACAGGTATTCTGGTATCAAGAAAAACCTTTGGGAAGGCCAGTCGATTGGCTGCACCATAATCGTAAACAGGCAGTGAGGTTTCAACAGGTATCCATCCCATTTCATTTATCCAGACTTCACTCCATACATAAGGGCCGTTAGCTACCACCAGTCTTGCAGGAATTCCTGCTGCTTTACAGAGAGCACAGAAAAGTCTGGCCTTAGACCAGCATATACCGGTATTTTTTTTAAGCGTCTGAAAAGGTTCCTCTACCACTACCTCCTTGGCTGTAGTTGTTATATCATTTTGCTGTTCCTCACTTATATTAATGGAATAATCATATGGCATATCACGAAAAAGATCAGAATAAAGTATATCTTTCATAGTTAGATACATATCTTTTGAGGAGCTTTCTTTTACAAGAGATTTTGCTTTCTTGTATATATCAGGATTATCAGATGGTATATAACGACCGGGAAGAAGATATTTCTCCACTTCTGCCGGTATTTTTTGTGGAAAAGGATAGTCTTTATTTTTATCTATAATGGGTTTTGTAAACTCTGTTACATAACCATAGGATAAAAAATCAGCTCCCCTGATTATTCCACTGAATTCTGCCCAGATATTACCCATCATATCCTCTGTAATAGAATAAGACATGTCTCCACCCTGGCGCAGATTAACACCCTCGCCCCAGAAAGCTCCATAAGACCATGTAACATTGCCATAATGGTCTATGGGTAAAGCAAAACGAAGACTTACCCTTTGTTCCTTCTCACTGCCAGCAATCTGCCAGTGATAGGCAGAAGTATTAAAATTCTCAGGAAGTACCTTATAGATACCTTTTCTGCCGTTAAAAGAGTAAAAATCTGACCATAGAGGTTTCCCTATGAGATTAAAAGGACCGTTAAAAGGTATTCTGGAATAAAATTCTTTAAATACTGGATCCCCTGTAAGTTCATCTCTTTCTTCTGTATGTAGTACTGAAAAACCGCTGTATGTGCCAAACCATTTATTATTATCCCTGTCAATAGCAACTGTTCCTACATAATTGCTTATAAGTTCACTGTTTTCAGCTTTGAAATTTCGAAATGTTTCGTCTTTACTTAAACAGGTTACTCCTGCTCCCCAGTAACCTATCCATAAATCTCCGTCTTTTTCAAAAGCCAGGGAGGTAATAAAATTACTTATTACAAAAGGCGTCTTCTCTGCCTGATAGTTAATCCATTCCTTTCCGTCAAAAGTAGATAATCCTTCTGATGTGGCAAACCACATTTTTCCATCAACAGGATTTTGAGCTATAGAGGTAACAGAATTACTTAAAAGACCGCTATTACCCATAGAATAATTGGTCCATTTCTTACCACTGTATTTTGCCTGTTTTACAATTATTTCAATTTCTTTTTCCTCGAATTTTAGTTCTTTTAGATTTCTTATAAGTTCCGCTGTAGAATAGTTTTTATTTTGCAATGTTTTTAAATTTTCTAATTTTTTCTTATCAATATTCTTCTTCAAATTTTCCAGTATTTCTTCATTAATGAATAAACCTGGTTCAAGACAGGATAATCCTCCA
>Ga0302241_1000587_pt1 | contig 31685 bp, 42 predicted proteins | sample AAG_UR_Arg_MG_FD_193532 | JGI IMG/M metagenome (GOLD analysis project Ga0302241, IMG submission 193532) | Enriched activated sludge microbial communities from anaerobic digester in WTTP, New Holstein, Wisconsin, United States - AAG_UR_Arg | ecosystem: Engineered > Bioreactor > Anaerobic >... | reverse complement strand
AAAAAAATATTCCCGCTCGGGAATATTATAGTGTATTACCACCCATTTGTCAACAATTATTCCCGCTCGGGAACATTTCTCAATATTTACCTCAACCAAATTCAGATTTTCCCACCAGAAAACCAAAATATAAACCCCTGAATTTTCTGTAAAAAATGAATTGGATTATTTTGTTGAATAGGTATTTTTAAACTAAGCGATTACTCAAAATTAACATATATGCATATCTAATATAACTATATTATTTACTGATATGGACTTTAACATTAACATTTCTGCGATATTTAATTGCGCTTGTTTTGGAGCTAGACTTGGAGGAACTTTTGAAAAAATAGGTTTAAATTTCAATTTAATATTATTCCCATGAAATTTTAATTTGTATATTTTATAAGCCAAATGTTTTAATATAAATCTAGTTCCTCTAATTTTATCAGTGAATTCTTTTTTATAATCTTCACAAGATTTACTCAAAGGTTTTGCTGGAATTGTAATTTCCACTAATAGAATTTCTTTCTTTAAAACATCTATAATAATACCATCACAAATTTTAACTTTAGGAAGTGCAATTTTATGACTAATTTCATCAATATTAATGTATTGAACACTTGCAAGAGAATCACTTGTTGAATTTAAACCAGTACAATTTGCTTTAGAATCAGCATGACATAAATCACATAATGTTTGATCAACATATTCTGGATAGTCTGTTTTAAGATTTAATTGTAAATTAGTCAGCATAATACATTAACCTTTTAAAACATCATAAAAAGGTTTATCTAATAATTCGAAAATCTTTTGTGGTGTTTTTGTAACATCATTCAATCTAACCCAATTTTCTTCTTCTTTTTTTGACAATAACAACCTAAATTTTTCTTGTGCAAGATTTCTATTTTTTGCATAGTGAATCAATGCTTGTATCATATATGGACTATGCGATGCTAATATGATATTTGCTCCCTTTTGCACATAGTCAATTATCAACTCAGCATATTTTATCTGCCATTCTGGATGCAAATGATTTTCAGGCTCATCAAATACAGTAATTGAATCTGATTTGAAATTACCAAATTTATTCAATAAATCTAAAACCACAAATGATTTGGCACCTGCTGCTGCATTCATAATATGTAATTTTTTTGAAGTTTTATTTTTTTGATAATATAAATCATCATCATCGGATATGCTAATATCCCCATCGATAATATCATGTATCTCATTTGATATAAAAAACGAATCTTTATCTTTTATTTTCTTTCTGACATCATTGAACTTTTTTATCCATTTTTTATCTTCTGAACTACTGTAATCTTTTTTATCTATCATTAGTGGAGTTTCTATAAAATCAACATTACTCCATAATATTTTAATTTTATCTTTATCAAAATTTATATCTATACCACTAGTATCTTTAGAAATTTCAATTTCAATCACTTTATTATCAGCAGTTTCAAAACTGATATTTGCTTTTATATCACTATGAACAGAATTATTTAAAATATCTTTAAAAATTTTACTTTTATCAAACCATAAAATTAATTCTATTTTCATTTTTTCAGAGGAGTTTAACAGCTTCTTAAGAAATACTAACTCTTCTTTTAAAACTTTATCTTCTTCTAAATTTTTTTGTTTTATGAAATTTAAAGTTTGCATTGTAAATTTAATTACATCAGAAGTAAGATTTTCAGTTTCATTAAATAATTTATTTGGAATACTATCTGAAATCCCAATAAATTTGTTTAAATCTTCTGGAAGTTTATACTCTTTACGCGCAAGATACTTTAATGTTCTACTCATCCAAGCTTTACAATAGGATATAAGAAAATCATTAAAACTTTTTTCATAATTATTGAGACAGTTGATTACCCAAAATAGAATTTTCCCAACCGTGCTTTTCCCTGTATCATTTTGACCTGTAATAACTGTCAAGCCCTCAAGTTCTAAATTAGCACTTTTGATTTTACCAAAATTTTCAATTTTTAATTTCATACACACCTTTTTCTGTTATTTATCTTGGACTTAGATTATATAAAAATTACATTTTTAAAGCAAAACTGTATCTCAGCTTTAAAGTTTGAGGCGAGACGAGGAATTTGCAAACGTGATATGCCGTTATTGTAGCCGTTGATATTTGGAGCGAAGCAAAGAATTTCAATAGTACATAAACCTAAAAATTTCATAAATATTTGTGAAATTTCTGTGAAAAATGAAAATTATTCGACACTTTCAAATAAATTTGAAATTACATATATTAGATCCATATACGAGTTAAATAGCATCATCAATTTTTTTCATCTTCTGCAAATATGTTTTCTGTTTTTCTGCAATTCTTTTTTTTTGACAACTGACAGACTTACATACCTTTTGACAAGGTGCTGTTGCAACTACTTCTTTTTTGCAATACTTACATTTGATAGTCCTCAATCCGTACTCTTTTGCTAATTCAATGAGTTCCATAATCCCTCTATAAAATATAAATTTTACTGTTACTAAAACCGACCATTATAATCCTCAACTCCAACATATACTTTTTTCTATTATACAATAATATTCTTAAAGTGAGCATATTTATTTTTTATAAATTTATAATAAAAAAAGTGATGTATGATTTTTTATTATATTGGGCACTAACAGCAACTTGCTTTGTCATTGGGGTGTTCGTTAGAGACTAGAAAGATTTTGAGTGAGGCAAAGGATTTACAAAGTGAAGTTTACATTAGGCGTGAGCGGTAAATGAGCTTTGAAAATCCAAAGCCGTAGCCAAAAGATTTCGGTCGCTATAAGTGTGTATACGTACTACAGGCACCGTTCGCGTGTGAACAAACAGTGCCCTTATTTTTACCGTCTTTGTATTTTGTGTTAACTAGATAACCAATCTGACGATCGCTTTCTGAGCGCCGTCGCCTTTTCTGTTATCAAGCTTCAAAATCTGAGTATATCCGCCGTTTCTTTCTTTATATCTCGGGACCAATACTTCAAAAAGTTTCTTAACGACTTCTTTGCTGTTGATTTCGCCGTGCAATGCTTTTTTAGCATTCAAATCCGCAGGTTTTGCTTTTGTTATAAGTTTTTCTGCAAATCTTACGACTTCTTTGGCTCTTGGAACCGTGGTCGTAATTTTTTCATGCAAAAAGAGATCTCTTGTCATATTTCTCATCATAGCCCTTTTATGAGAAGGGGTTACCGCTAATTTTCTTGTATTGTGATTCTTAATCATTATTTATGCTCCTTCAAAGTCAAACCGATTTCATCAAGTTTTTTCTTTATTTCTTTAAGAGAATTCTGCCCGAATTTATCAAGGCCGAGAAGTTCGTCTTCGGAATATTTTACAAGTTCCCCTATAGTTTCAATCCCTTCGTTTTTCAAACCGTTTGAAGCTCTGGTTGACAAATCAAGAATGCTGATAGGCTGCGATTTTACTTCTTCGGTTTTATCTTCAGGTTTTGCTTCTACAGGTTCTGCAGGTTCAACTTCTTTGGCGACGCTTGCTACGCCTGTAAATATCGCAAGGCTTGCCTGCAATACTTTTGCAGATTCTATCAACGCGTCCTGAGGAGTGATTGAGCCGTCAGTCCAGACTTCCATTATAAGTTTATCGTAATTATAAGACTGGTCTACTCTGGTATTTTCAACTTCGTAATTTACTTTCGTTACCGGTGAAAAAAGAGCGTCCATAACGATGGTTCCGGCAGAATATTTATGATTCTTGACGTCGGCCGCCAAAACGTAGCCTTTTCCTTTTGAAACTTCAAGTTCCATTTCAAGAGTCGCGCCTGCGTCTATGTTGGCGATTTCCTGATCGGGATTAAGAATTTCAACGGATGCATTTTTTTCTATGTCTTTCGCTTTTACCGTGCCCGCTTTTGAAACTTTTAAATATAATGTTTCAGGTCCTTCTCCCGTTAATCTCACTCTTACCTTTTTAAGATTAAGCATTATCTGCAATACGTCTTCTCTTACGCCTTTGATTACCGAATATTCGTGTGAAGCGCCTGTGACGTTAACTGAAGTTATCGCCGAACCTTCAATGCTTGAAAGAAGAATTCTTCTCAACGAATTTCCGATAGTGTGTCCGTATCCTCTTTCAAAAGGCTGGGCAAAAAATCTTCCGAAAGTTTTGGAAGCCGTTGACTCTTCCAACTGTAACTTTTCTAATTTTTTTAAATTTGATGTTTTCATCCTATATAACTCCGTTTAACCCACTTTTTCAAGCGGTTATTTATTTTTTTACTTAGAATACAATTCAACAATTAACTGACTGTTGATCGGATGTGAAAACTCTTCAACAGAAGGTTCATTTTTCACTTTGCCGGCAACAGTAGTTTTGTCAAATTCCAGCCACGAAGGGACTGCAGCCGGATGCTCCATCAATTTAACAAGATTAGCGTTTGTTTTGTATTTTTCTTTAACGGTGATAACGTCGCCCGCTTTAACCTGGTATCTCGGAACATCAACTTTTTTGCCGTTAACTGTAACATTTCCGTGCATTACAAGCTGTCTTGCCATTTTTCTTGAAAACGCCAAGCCCAGTTTAAAAACGGTATTGTCAAGTCTGAGTTCCAAAAGTTTGAGAAGATTGTCGCCTGTCATTCCCGGCATTTTATCCGCTACGTCAAAATATCTTCTAAACTGCTGTTCGGATAGACCGAATACTCTTCTTGCTTTCTGTTTTTCTCTCAAATGTTTTCCGTAATCGGACATTTTGCCTTTTCTGGCTCCGTGCTGTCCGGGCGCGTTTTTGCCTCTTTTTCTTTCAAGCGTGCAATTTGTATTGCATCTTTCGCCTTTTAGAAAAAGCTTTTCTCTTTCCGTCCTGCATTGTTTGCATACTGACCCTGTATATCTTGACATCTATTAAAATCCTCCGAAAAAATTTTTAACTTAATTATACTCTTCTTGGTTTTGGCGGACGGCAACCGTCATGCGGAACCGGCGTAACGTCTTTAATCGCCGCTACCATAAGTCCTGAAGCGTGCAATCCTCTGATTGCCGTTTCTCTTCCCGGCCCCGGGCCGTTAACAAAAACTGCAACCTGTTTTACGCCCATATCAAGCACTTTTTTTCCTACCGCGTTGGCCGTCATCTGAGCCGCAAACGGAGTTCCTTTTTTTGCGCCTTTGAACCCCGAACCGCCTGCCGACGCCCAAGCCAAAGTGTTGCCTTTGTCGTCTGCGATTGTGACTATTGTATTATTGAAAGTAGATTGTATATATGCTCTTGCTATTCCGCCGGCATATCTGATTTTCTTTTTTGCAACCGGTTTTTTTACTTCTGCCATTATCTTAACTCCTCCGAAAACTTTTTATTTAATTTATTTTGCTGGCTGTCTTTTCGCTGCTGCCGCTTTACCCGCACCGACAGTTTTTCTCTTTCCTCTTCTTGTTCTGGCGTTGGTTTTTGTTCTCTGACCTCTTACGGGAAGATTCCTTTTGTGTCTTGCTCCCCTGTAGCTTCCGATGTCTATCAATCTCTTGATGTTTGCCTGAATTTCTCTTCTCAAATCGCCTTCAACCTTAAACTCCTTGGTTATAAGGTTATTGATCTGGTTTACTTCGCCTTCCGTTAAATCTTTTACTCTCTTTGCTGGATCAAGATTGAGTTCTGCTATAATCGCGTTTGAAAGCACCGGCCCGATACCGTAAATGTATCTGAGCGCTATGTCTAATCTTTTTTGTTTAGGTAAATCTACTCCGGCAACTCTTGCCATTCTCTGTGTCCCCCGTTTAAAATATTACTTATATTAATTTAATGAAAAAATTAACCTTGTCTCTGTTTATGTCTGGGATCTTCGCAGACAACTCTTACTACGCCTTTTCTTTTTACTACTTTGCATTTCTGACAGATAGGTTTTACCGATGCTCTGACTTTCATTTAAAATACTCCTGTTTATTTGTCTCTGTAAGTGATTCTTCCTCTCGTTAAATCATAGGGAGAAAGTTCAACTTTTACTTTGTCTCCGGGCAAAATTTTAATGTAGTGCATTCTCATTTTCCCGCAGATGTGCGCCAAAATTACATGTCCGCCTTCAATTTCAACCCTGAACATCGCATTTGGCAGCGATTCCAGAATTTTTCCGGTCACTTCAATTTTTTCTTCTTTGCTCATTTTTTTTCCTTGGTCAGATTTTTGTTAAAATCTCATAACCATTTTTAGTAACGAGCACTGTGTGTTCGTAGTGGGCGCATAAACTGCCGTCTCTTGTCACGACGGTCCATCTGTTCGGCAACACGTCAACATAATATTTGCCGGCATTGACCATCGGTTCTATAGCAATAACCATCCCTTCTTCCAGCTTGACTCCTGTCCCGTTTTTTCCAAAATTAGGAACACTCGGTTCTTCGTGGAGATTTCTGCCGATACCGTGACCGCAGTAATCTCTTACGATTGAATAACCGAAACTCTCCGCGTATTTTTGGACTGCGTAGGAGACATCGCCCAATCTGTTGCCCGGTTTGACCTGCTCTATAGCCTCATACAATGAGTCTTCCGTTACCTGCAATAATTTCTGCGTTTGGTCGGATATTTTACCGACGGGATAGGTGTAAGCCGCATCACCGTAATACCCGTCATAAATAGTACCGACGTCAACACTTACGATATCGCCGGAAGAAAGTACGCGGGAATCATTCGGGATTCCGTGTACAAGCTCATCGTTTACCGAAACGCATGCTGATGCAGGGAACCCACCATACCCCAAAAAAGCCGGTTTCATATTAAAAGAACTTATTTTTTTCGCTACAAAATCGTCTATATCTTTTGTCGTAAGACCGGGTTTTACAAAACTTTTTAAATCCTCCAAAATCTCCGCGATTGCTTTTGCGGCAACTCTCATCTTTTCTATCTCGGAAGGACTCTTTAATTCTATTTTACCCAAAATAACGGCCTTTACTTCATATTTTTTACGTAATCTGCTATCTGTTTAAAAACTTTTTCAGGTGTCTGCATACCGTCTATTTTTGCAAGCACGCCCTGCTTATCGTAATAATCAATTAAAATTTTCGTCTGTCTTTCATAAACGGCAAGCCTTTCTCTTATCGTGTCGGGATTGTCGTCTTTTCTCTGTATTAATTTTGCGCCGCATAAATCGCATACGCCTTCCTTTTTGGGAGGCATTGAATCTACGTTAAAACTTCCGCCGCATGCCGGACATACTCTTCTGCCGGACAGTCTTTTTACTATTTCTTCGCTTTCAGTCAAGATGCAAAATACTGCTGATACTTTTTTATTTGCTTTCGCCAAAAATTTATCAAGTTCCTCGGCCTGCGATAAAGTTCTCGGAAAACCGTCAAGCAAAAAACCTTCGGAACAATCCGGTTTTTTTAATCTTTTTACTACCATCTCAACTATAACGTTGTCCGGAACAAGTTTGCCTGCCGACATATATGGGGCAAACATAGGATCGTCTTTAGCTTCTCTCAACATATCGCCCGTTGAAAGGTGAACCACTCCGTAAGCCTTGCTTATCGTTTTTGCCTGTGTGCCTTTTCCTGCGCCCGGAGGTCCGAATAATATAAAATTTTTCATAAAATTCCTTATGCAAATAATAAAAGCGTAATACATCTCTGACGCTATGATACTCTCATAACGTCACGGATGCGAAAGATAGATTTGCAGATTATATATTAAATTTTATTGCAATGTCAAGCGTTTTATTGCTTTTATTTTATTTGCGGCTCTTTTGAAGAAATCATCTTTTCGGCAAGTTCGGCTGCAAAAGCCACATATTGCGAACACGGCCTTTTTTCATAATACTGCTGTGTTCTTTCGGAAGGAACATGGCTGTCTTTTTTTTCTTCAAGCCCCAAAAGCCGCCTGCATACTATTGAACCGTATTTATTCTCAAATTCTTTTGCAAGTTCCTGTATAAGTTTGTAATGTTCCGTTTTTGCTTTACGGTCTTGCGGGTCCGTATATCCGTATTTTAAACCGGCGATCATAAAGATTGCGCTTACGGCTCCGCAAACTTCACGAAGGCGTCCCATTCCGCCGCCGAATGAAGAAGAAAGTTTCATCGCGGTTTCAAAATCAATATTCAACTCGCCGCTAAAGGCGCCCACAACGGACTGGCAGCAGTTATATCCTTCTTTAAATAATTTTTCAGCTTCCTGCGATTTTGGCATAATATAAAATCCTTTAAAATATTCGTTTTAATAAAACTACCGTATTTCCGGCTTTACGTCAAGTTTTTTAAGCATATATCTTGCATCTTTGCAGCCGTTTTCCGCCGAACTAATAAAAAGCCTTATTGCTTTTCTTAAATCTTTTTCAACCGGCTGTCCCGTATAATACATAAAACCTAAATTATATTCGGCCTGCGCGTTGCCTTTTTCGGCGGCCTTTAAATACCATTCAAACGCTTTATTCAAATCTTTTTCAACGCCGTTTCCGTCGTAATACATATTGCCGACATAACACTGGGCATGTTCATCGTCCTGTTCGGCTGCCTTTAAATACCATTCAAACGCTTTATTATAATCTTTATCAGCACCGATGCCTTCATAATACATATATCCCGTTTCGCTTTGAGCGTCGGGATTACCCTGCTCGGCAGATTTAACAATCCATTCAAAAGCCTTTTTATAATCGGGCCCTTCGTCAATTCCCTTGCCGCCGTAATACATATTGCCTAAATGGAACTGTGCTAAAGCGTGATTTTGTTCAGCCGCTTTTTTGTACCATTCAAACGCTTCTTTATAATCTGTTTTTACTCCGTAAACATCGCCGTAAGTAACGCTTGAATATACGGAACCGACCGCGCATTGCGCGTCTGCGTTTCCTTTGCCGGCCGCTTTCATATAATATTCAAAAGCTTTTTTATAATTTTTATCTGTGCCGTACCCGTAATCGTGCATATAGCCGGTTTTATATTCGCCGGGCGCATAAGCTTTCATCGCGGACTTAGAATACCAGCCGAAAGCTTCTTTGTAATTTTTATCAACGCCGTCTCCGTTAAAATAAATATCGCCCAGTTTATACTGCGCTTCCGAGTCCCAGTTTTGTGCTTTTGCCGTGAGTTCTTCCAAAGTTTCAGACTTAACATAAGACGCAAAAAACATAATTACAAAAAAACTTAAGAAAATTTTTAAATAATTCATAAAAAACCTCTTTATTTTTTTGATGACGGTTTGTCTTTCCCGCATTATAGCAGAAAAAATTTTTCAAATAAATGTTTTGCGTTATTGATAATGAGATATATGCGGCTCAAATCTGCTTTTGCATATAAAAAAGAGACAGGTCTCAAAAAAACCTGTCTCTTTTGATTAATATTAAAAAACGTCTATTTACCAAACTTCCATGTCGCGCCCATAATTGCATTTGTAACCCAATGGTCAGCTTCATCCATATCCAAATAAGCATATCCTATATAAAATTTAAGATTTTCCGTATAATTATATTCCGCTTTTACATCATATTCATAGCTAAGATCTCCGCCGGATGCGTTGCTGTTTTTAAATACATCCAACATAACCGTAAACTTATCCTTTGAAAAATCAACTCCCGCATTAAAGGACTCAATATTGTACAAACCCCACATAAAATCAAAATTATTTGTTATTATACCGAAATTTGCATCAGACAAACTTGATGCAAAATATTCTCCGGCTCTTAAATACTGAACTCTCGGCGTAATCATCATATCGTTTAAAACAATTCTGTACTCGGCATTTAGTTTTGTAAGAAGAGAATCTGTTTCGGACTGATCAAACATATTTGATTCCAAACTATAAAAAAGCTTTGCTATTTCCGCAGAAGCGCTTAAACTGCATTTTCTGAATTCAGGTTTAAAACCTATAATTTCCGTTCTGTTTGTGCCGTAAAGTCCGATTGGAACAATTTCTGCCGTTTCTGAATCATATATGTATCCTCTTAAACTCAGATTATCATTTAATTTATATTTTGCATTTATCAAAGATATATTTACTTTTGTCTGCGCCATCATAGCAGTATCGGCATTTTCATTTGATATCTTTGAATATAAAAAATCAATATCTAATTTTTCTTTATCGTTATAATTTAAAACAACTCCGTCCATACCGCCGTTATATGCCCCCAGCCAGTAATTCTGAGAATATGCAACCCACCTTGTCATATCCCTTAAACCCACATAAAATATTGAATCGCCTTTTTCACCGTAATAAAATCTACCGACTTTTAATGATAATCTGTCATTATCAAAGAAGTTTTTGAATATTACGTTTGCTTCGGTAAGGGTTATTTTATTCAATAAACCTGTATTTGAACCGTTATCTATCTGCTGGCCTGCCAAATAGTTATCGCCCCATGAACTTACATATACAAATGCTGCATTTCCTTCTACATTTTCTATCAGATTAAAATTCGCTCCGAGCAACAATCTTGTATTGGTAAAACTTCTCCCGTTTGCAAAAGTATCTCCCATGTTTTTCCATTGTGTGTCTGAACCCATAATATCAAGTTGTCCGTACAAATTGATTTTTGCGCTTGCTATTTGAGGAATAAATAAAGCCAATGCCAAAACGAACAAGAAAAACTTTTTCATACCCTCTCCTTAACATTTAATTAAAATATGAGACTCAAATATTGTAAATAAAAACAATTGACAAGTCAACGCATACAAAGACAGAAGCTTGGAGGCTTGGCAGCTTAAAAACTTAGCAACGACGTTAACGATAGAAGCTGAGATGTCGGGCGGATTTGCGAAGCAAACCGAAGTAGTTTAGAAGATTATCAACGACTTAAACGGCTAAAACTTTGTAAAAACTTAAACAGCTAAACAAAAAATATTAAAACCGTATGTGATTTTTTTTAAAATTTTATTATAATATTTGCGGCCGGGAAATTTCGGCCGTTGTTAAAAACATTGCTATAACTTCCGATTAATGCATCAACCAAAACGGAGGATTTATGACAATACCGCAGCGCGAAGGTTTTTTAAGACCTGTTTTAAAAGCATTTTCCGACGGCGAACCCAGAACCCAAAAACAAATAGACCCGATGGCCGCTAAAATCTTAAATTTATCAAACGAAGAAACAAAAGAATTGGCTATGCACTCTACGGAAACGTTTGTTGAAGAAAGAGTTGCATGGTCTATATTTTCTTTGGTACGAGGCGGCCTGCTTATAAAAGTAGGCAATAACGGATATTACAAAATATCCCCCGCCGGCTTAAAAGCGGTAAACAGCACTGCAAACATCAACGCCCTTCTTTGAGAACTACAGAAGCTTGGCGGCTTGGAAGCTGAGCAGCTTAGCAACGACTTAAACGACAGAAGTTTTGAAGCTGGGAAGCTGAGCAGCTTAGCAACAAAAAATGTGTGTGATTTTTTAAAAATTTTATTATATAATTCATTTATTGTTTAGCTTCCGATTAATTTGCGCCTAATACGGAGGATTTTATGGCAATACCACAGCGTAACGAATGTATTAAACCCGTTTTAAAAGCTTTTGAAGACGGGCGTCCAAAAACGCAGAAAGAAGTAGAAACCATCATTGCTGCCAATTTAAAACTCTCAAATGAAGAATTAGAACACCTGCTGCCGAGTAAAACTCAAACAATCATCGCAGACAGAATTTCATGGGCTATATCGCAAATGCAAAGAGCGACCCTGCTTGTAAAAGTAGGAACCCGAGGCCTTTACAAAATAACAAGCTCCGGTCTGAAAGCCCTTAGCGATAACATATCAGATATTTGGAAATCTTGATATTAGAAGCTGGGAAGCTGGGAAGCTGAGAAGTTTGGTAACTACAAAACAAAGAATCTGACAAATTAAAGAAATTTGTGCCAATTACTTCTGTTGATAATATTGACAGTTGCATTTTTATATGTTTCCAAAAAACTTTTTTTATTTTTTAATTTATCTCCGCCGTATTTAAATTCATATGCGTACAATTTTCCCGAATGTTCTTCAATATAATCTATTTCTTCTCCCTGATATGTACGCCAAAAATAAGTATTTACTATTTTCATATTTTTTTGATTATTTTTCATTCTTTCAATTATACAGAAATTTTCCCACAAACTGCCGATATCAGTTCTGTTGTCAAGAGTATTAAAATTATTAATAATCGCATTTCTTACTCCTAAATCATAAAAATAAATTTTACTTGATTTGCTGATTTCTTTTCTTAAGTTTTTACTGTATGCCTGCAGAGAAAAAATAATAAAACTTTTTTCCAACAAATCTATATATTTTTTAACGGTCTGCGATGATAAATGCAATTGTTGCCCCAGTTCATGAATTGATATTTCACTGCCAAGCTGCAACGACAAAAGTTTTAATAATTTTGATATAACCGTTGAATTTCTTATATTATCAAACGCAAGAATATCTTTATATAAATAATTACTAGCTATGCCTTCAAGATCTATCATAGACTCATTTTCAGGCAAATCAATAATTCCGGGATAACTGCCGAATCTTAATAAGTTATCAATTTTTGATTCAATTTGAATTTTATTATAAACAGACTCTAGTTCATTAACCGACAACGGGAATAAATTGAATTGTCTGTTTCTTCCCACTAAAGGTTCCCCTACCTGATTTGCCAAATCAAAACTGCTTGATCCTGTTGCTATAATTTGCAATTCAGGATATGTATCCACCATTATTTTTAATATATGTCCTATTTTTGGAATAGTCTGCGCTTCATCAAGCACTATCAAATCATTATTGCCAAAAAAATCTTTTAATGTCTGCTCATTTGTCGTTTCAAGTTTTGATTTTACGCTGAGAAACTCACAATTGAAATATTCAGTTTTTTTTCCAAGAATAGATTGTTCCTTTAATATTTGTTTTGATAACGTTGTTTTACCTACCTGCCTTGCCCCGTAAATAACGATAACTTTACCTTTGTATAATGATTTTGTAATAATATCCGAGATATCTCTTTTATACATAAATTTAAACCTCTTCTCCTATTAAAATTTAAACTATACTTTAAATTTTAATATGAATTTTTTAACTGTGTTTCAAATTTTAATACATTTATATATGATTGTCAAGACCGAAATACCAGAAGCCGGGAAGTTTAGCAGCTTGGAAGCTGAGCAGCTTAGCAACAACGCTGACGGCAGAAGGCAAGAAGTTTGGCAAAAGCCTTAACACCGAAACAAAAAATCAAAAACTATAATCTTATATGATTTTTCAATGTTTTTCTTTTACACAATTTTAATGTATAATTCAGTTGAGATATTGATTATTGCAATTTAACAGAGAGGATTTATGCTGAAACTCAAACGTAAAGAATGCGTAAAACCTGTCCTTGAAGCTTTTTATGACGGCAAAGCAAAGACACAGGAACAAATAGAAGCTGTCGTCAGTCCTATTTTAAGACTTACAAGTAAAGATTTACAAAATTTACTGCCAAGTAAAATCTCTGCAGTTATTACCGACAGAATATTATGGGCAATGTCTTACTTGCAAAAAAAAGAATTTATTGTAAAAGTAGGAACCAAAGGCCTTTACAAAATAACCGCCTCCGGCCTAAAAGCCCTTGCCAGAAACACATCAGACGAGTGGAAGTTCTGATGTTAGAAGCTGGGAAGTTTGGAAGCTTAGCAACTACAAAAACAGGCGTAACCCCGTAATTCTAAACCTTCATTTATGCTTACAACAACCAAAATAACTTAATTTAGGCTTTATTTTTTCAACATTGTGTATGTTTATTTTCTATGTTTTAGATTTTGCACATCTAAGATTAAACAATCGGATTAACTCTAATTTTATATCTTCTTCATATTCCAAAAGATCAAAGTAAGATAAAACTATTTTGTCAATTTTTTTTTGTATATCAGTGTCCAACCGTTGTATTATATTTTCAGGTTCCCCAATATTATTTAGTATTCTCTTTATTGTTGTTGAATCTGTCATAGGAAAATATAAAGGAATTTGTTTTATATCCTTAGCTTCAGATTTTAATAATCCACCACCTAAATTTTTTCTACCTGATATTTCTCTATATAGGAAAAATAGAGATGAATTACAAAACAACCAAATATTTAATTTTTGTTCTTCATTAGCTGACATCATATAAATTTCAACAAAACTATTAGAGAATGCTTTTTTATTTAACAGACCAGCATAATGATATGTACCAATCCCCCTAGGCATTATTATATCTGGAAACTTTCTTTTTATATTTCTCGCTTTGCAAAATTCTTTAGCAAAAATTGATTTAAGTACATTTTCATCATGTTTGTTTTTTTTAAAAACATGATATGCAAAATAATCAAAATCAGAATAAATATATTTAATTTCTTTAAATACTAAATCTATAATATTATCCATATCCTGGAACAAATGTTTTTTATCTATTGGGATAAAAATATTTTTCTTTTCATTTATTCCCTGACCTATTTTATAAATATTTTGATATTTAAAATTTGCTTTTAAACTAACACGCTCAAGGGATTTTAATATAATTTTTGATGCATACAACAACACCCCCCATTTCATATTTTTCAAAGTCTCATCTGTCAAATCAAATCTATTAAAATTAATTGTTTTAATTTGCCCGGAATTCTTTTGCATGAAATTGAACTCAACACATTGGTTTTCAGACTGTTTTTTAAAAAAAGTTATTACAGTATTAATATTTGCGCTGTCTGAATCAAAATGTTTAAACGGGCTATCAATTACTTGCACAAATTTCATAGTATTTAAAAAAAACTTTGACAACTTGCTCCCATAGTCAGTATTTAGCCAAGCATTTTGAACTATTAGAGCTCCTATTCCATTTTTACTTAATAATCTTAATGATGTTGGATAAAAATAAGCTAATAAATCTGTACCTCGAGGTATTAATTGAGCAAATTCGCTAAAATGCATTCTTACATTTTGTTGATATTCTTTTTTTAATTTATCTGATACATGTGAGCTTCTAGATTCAACATAGGGTGGATTACCTATAACAATATCAAAATACCCGCCGTTTATTTCTCCTTGCAAACCAAAATGCCAAAATGGATCAAAACATAGAGCAGCCTGAGTTGTATCAGCTAAATTTATTGAATGAAGTTGTTTTGAACGAACGGAACTAAGTTCATGCAATTCAGCGCTTAAAAATTTATCTCTTATGTTCAATAAATCATTTTTTAATTTTTGTTTTTTTAATTGGTCATGTTCATCAAAGACTTTAGTTCTTAGGCTAAATAATTCTTTTTCTGTATTAGAATCATCAAATAATTCTGAACATTGTTCAAGAGATATTAAAGAGTTAGCGCATACAAATTTAAAATCAAGATTGGGCAATGGTTCTACTTTTTTCCCATCAGGACTGTCAACTACAAGAGATAACCAAGCACGGAGCCTTGAAATTTCTACCGCCATAGGTTCTATATCAATACCAAAAATATTATTTTTTAATATTGATAATTTTATTTTATATGGATCAAAACGAGGGTCAAGCCTCTCGTAAGTTTTTAAAAGAATTTGCAACATCCCCATAGGAAATGCCCCAGAACCACAAGCAGGGTCTAAAACTCTAACATCATCTAACGCCTTAATAACTTTTGCAACAACTACATCTTTGCTTGGTAATCCCCATAAATCACGCTTAGCATTGCTATGAGCAGTTTCAAAATTAGCATCAGACTCATCCAAAAGTTTATCAACACCTTCATTGTATGCTTTGTTATCAAGACAAGTATAAAGATATTGTCTTAAACTCTCTTTACACATATAACTTACAATTTCTCTCGGAGTATAAACACTCTCTCCCGTGTCCGCATCCATAGTAGCAAGTAATTTTTCAAGAACACGCCCTAACATTTCAGGGTCTACGGCAACTTGTTCATATTCAGGAGTAGATTCATCTGTAGTAAAATTAAAATTATTAAAATGTTCATATAATCTTACAAACCAACCTTTTGGAAAGTTTATATTTTCATTTATCCAATCATTAGAATGAGCATCAAAAAGACCACCGTTTAAATATGGTGTTTTTTTATCATCCGTTTTTCTTTCTGAAACAGGAGTATTTAATGTTTTGAAAAACAACTGTTTTAATTTATTTTCATAATAAATTGATGAATCTTCCTGAGCTTCAAAGTAATCACATCCTTCATTTACAAGTCCCTTTTTACGCAAAAACCATATGAATAATAAACGCCCTATAAGCCTGTTTGCAAAAAGCTTGGAATCTTCTTTATCTTTTTCACCGCCGGCTTTTGTTTTAAAGAAATTATACAGTTCATTGAATAAAACAGCTATACCCTCAAAAAACTTTTTATTGACTTCTTTTAAAGCAAATGCATCCCATAAAGTTTTATGAATAAGTTCTTGAGATGAAAGATTGCCTGCTCCTAAAATTTTATAAAATATTTCCTTTTGAGTGTTGGTAAGCCTTTCTGATAATTCAAAAACTCGCAAATTACTTTGATTGGATAATACAACCAGTAAACTTTTAGCGTTATTTGCAAAAAAGAAATCTATGCCAACCTTATAATTTGGAAATCTTGTAAGTTCAGAGTCTTCCCAATTAGGGGTAAGCATAACACCTGCTGAAATTCTTGCCTTGGTTGATGTTTCATTAAGCCAATAAAATTTAGATTCTAGCTTTTCTGAATTAAAATGTTCCAAAGTTGTTTTCTCATCAGTTATATAGGGATGATTTTTAAACCAACTTTCAACTTTTTGATTTGGAAATTTTGATATAGATATTACTTTATCCAAAGCATCTTCGCCGGAATGCAATGTATCTGTAGGATATATAACACTTACAACTTTATTTGCAAGTTCAATTGCTATATCTAATGATTTTCGTTTGTCTTTTTCAGACACCAATAAATGAAGATATTCATCTATTTTTTTAAAAGCATTATCTAATTGCATAATATAAAATCCCCACTGTATCTTTAACTGTTATCTTCTCATTTTGTATTTTTTGAATTGATTTTAACAGTTTATCAAATTCTACAAATGTTCCGGCGTAAACTGACCCTTTTATATTTTTTTCTTTATTAACCTTGCGTAAAATAGCTTCTATCTTAGCTGATTGCCATGCATTACGAATACCTTGTGATAATATTTCTTGTAAAGGCTCTTTGTAAGCATCTTGCAATATTTTTAAAGCTTCCAATTGTTTCGGTTTAAATTCAAATTTGCTATTTTCAGACTCAGCTCTAGTTTTAGCTATTACTTTTGCACGTTTTGCAACTTTTATTCTGTCAAGCGTTATCTTGTCATCTAACGGATTATTATCTTCAGGCGTAGTTCTTATTATTGAAAGAGCCACTTCGTTTGCAATATAACCGGCTTTATATTCACCTTGCTCTTTGATTTCTGAAAAATACACTTCATTTATACTTTTTCCGGTTAATGATGTTTTTCCTTCAGCCCTTACAAGCGATAAAGCATCAAAATTATATTCATTTTTTTTATTTGGCAAATAGTTCCATTTTCCCAAGGGGATTTTTTTTATTCTTTCAATTTCTGATATATTTTCTTCATTTTGATGCAAGAAATTACGAAGCTCATATACATAATCATTTGTCCAAGATAAGATATCTTCTTCTCTTTCTAAATCAGAAAAAGCTTTCTGAACTTCTTTTTGATTATCACTGTATGCGCTAATCAAAGTTTTATATTCATCTATAAATTCTATTGGATTTGCATCTTCACCAAGAATAGATTGGTCTGTGCCGATTGTATGTTTTATTGTATTTATTTTTCTTTCAAGCCTGCGCACTAGATTTAAATATAATTCTAAATTTGCTTCAGGTTTCATATTTGCCACAAAAACCTCATCAAATAGCGACCCAATACGATTTATGCGACCATTGCGTTGGATCATACGAACAGGATTCCAATGCAAATCATAATTGATTAAAATCGCAGAATCCTGTAAGTTCTGACCTTCAGATAAAACATCAGTGGCAAACAAAAAATCTATCTCTTTCTCATTGTGTTTCAAAATATATCTTTTTGACTTTGGGGAAAATCTATTGGCTATATCTGAAGCTTTTCCACTTTGCCCTGTTACAAAATCTGACCTTTGCGCAAAATTTGGAATTGATTTGATCATAGCAGGCAAAGTATCACGCAAATAATTTATTGTGTCTGCAAAAAAACTAAACACTAAAATTTTTTTACCATATTTATTTGTTTTTGAAATATTTTCTATACTTTCCACAAATTTAGATAATTTTCTATTGTTTTCAGGTTTCGAAAGTTCTGTTAGAAGTTCAACGAGAAAGGCTAGGATTTTTTTATCTCTCAATAAATCTTTTTTTATAGCATCAATATTATATTTACTGCTATCAGCCGGCTTTTTTTCTATGCCTTTACGTTCTAAATCTTTTTCATTTGGTATGTCTTCATCGCTAGGGATTGAATTTCCCCAATCTTCAAAAGCTGATTCTATGTCTTCTCCATATTCATCTTCAACTATTGATATATCTTGCAATGAAAGAATATATCCTTTATCAAACCATTTTTGAAACTTTTCAAGACGTTTCTGATAATTTATAACGCTTTTTAACAAAGCATCTGCACTTGACTCTAAACGTTTTAACCAAGTAATATGCAATATATTATGAATCGCAAGCTGAATGCGTATTTTTGTCCCTTCTTCAGCCCTTATTCCAAGCTCATTAATTTCTTTTACTGATTTTCCATAAATTCGGTGTTGATAAATTTCCGGACGATAAGGAACAAATCCAAGAAGATTTACAATTTGAAATATGTTAGGTATAACATCTATTATTTCGTTACCATTTATTCTTGTAGAATCAAATAGTGGATAGCCTATAGTTGGTTCTATTAAAAAATCTCCATAATTTTTAACGACTTCATCTTTAATATCAAAATGTTCTTTATAATAGTCTTTGTCTTCTATTATTTTGCTAACAAAATTTAACGGATGTTCAGATTGTTGCGTGAATTCAGCAAAAAGATTTATATTTATTGTTTTGGGATTTATATTTTCAAAAACAGATAAATGTTTTGTAATTTGTTCTGAAATCCAATCTGTTATCTTTTCACTATTGGAATAACCTATAGGTTCAACCTTGCTTTTTGGGAAAAAAAATTTTCTTCCGTCTGTTGATATAATGCCACCTTCTTTTTCAATGCCTTGTCTTGTAGAACGGACTAAGTAATGTGATACCCCCTGAGAAACTGTTTTCTGTATTTCTTCCCAATCTTTTTTACTAAGATTTTTTCCTTCTTTTTCAGCCTGTTTTACTCTGCTTTGTATAAGTTTTAAAGATTCAAAAAAATCAATATGTATAATTTTACCTCTATTGTCTTTATATTCAACCGAAACAGATGATAATTCACCTTTTGACGCTAACTGAATTTGATTTGCTAAATCCATAAGTCCATTATTAACAGGCGTAGCTGTGAGCAATAATACTTTTGAATCAGGATTTATTATTAACCATTCAAGGATTTTTTTATATCTTTCACTACCAGAACTTCTTAAATTATGAGCTTCATCTATAACAAATAAGTCAACCGGTCTTATCCAAGGTTTATTATTATACTCTATCATTTCTTCAATTTGATTAATATCTTGCTGAGAAATAATTTTATATTCCACACCTTCTGTTAACTTAAAATATTCACCTAAATCTTCTTTCCATTGTTTTTTTAATGAAGCAGGAACAATAACTATAATTCGTTTTGCACCCTTTGAAACATAAGTCTTAATTACAGCACCAGCTGTTATTGTTTTTCCAAGACCGACAGAATCGGAAAGCATTGCCAGTCCCATTTTTTCTAATTTGGCAAGAAGCAATCCTGCATTTCTATTCTGAAATGGATATAAGATATCGTTAATGTTTTTTTCAATTTCCGGTTTTGGTTCTAATTCTTCAGGAAAAACTTCCATTAAAGTTTTAATATAAACATCATAAGCACCAAATGTTAAATCTCCAAGCGGACTTGAACGAACTATTTCTTGAAAATCACCTGTCCATTCAACAGTTTGCTCAGAATTCCACATTTCTTCAAACCAACTTAAGTGTCCATGTTCTTGATTTGATGATTGAGGTTGAAATGCAACTATTCTGTAATCATTTTCTAACGCATTAAGTTCAGCATTTTGAGAAAGCCCTGCTTTTGTAAAATTACTTGAACCAATTATGCCAATTGCATTGCCGTCTGATTTTTGTCCAAAAATATAAGCTTTTGCATGCATAAATGGTTTGCGAAAAATTTTAACTTTAAGTCTATTTTCATTTATAAGTTTTGATAAAATTTTTGCAGTCTCTCTTAATTTATCCACATTATCTGTTTCTATATTATTAGCACTATCTTGCAAATCATGAGAGATATCTGCATCAGGGAATAATTCCTCACGAGAATCTTCCCTTATATTAAAAAGTTTTTGATGACGAGACCTAATCGGTTCTTTCCCAATCAATAATCTGATCGTTTGATAATCTTTTATTTGCTCTATAATTTCTAGTGTTCCTGCCAAATCCCAATAACCAGTAGCAATACTTAAATGCTTATGTTGAGAAGCAATCGAGCGTAAAACTTTTGCTAAAGAAATTCTTTGATTATCGATGATTCTAGGCATATCCATATATTAACCTTACAATTGAAGTTTATAAATTAAAATTATAGGAAAAAATTTATATTAAGATTTTATCAAAATATAAAATTTTAATGAAATGATTTTTTACTTTAACGCTATTTTATTTAATTTTATATTTTTGCAACTTGCTGTTGGGCGGATTTGCGGAGCAAAACGAAGTAAGATTTTGAGTGAGGAAAAGTCGTTGTCGTTAAGCCATTGATATTTTGTGATAGAATAAAAAAAATTCAAGTCGCAGTGTACGTAAGTTAAACTTGTACATTAGGCTTGAATTTTTATTTATTATAGCCAAAATTGCAATGGCGATTATTTTACGTTGAACCAACGACCCTTTATCCTTCCCTCTTTCATAAACCCCTCATAATGCCTCATAATCAAATGAGACTCAATCTGGCCTATGGTGTCAAGCGATACGCCGACAACGATAAGAAGCGATGTTCCTCCGAAGAAGAAAGGCGCTCCCATAAAAGATCTGATATAATCGGGAAGAACCGCTATACAGGCTACAAACAATGCGCCGCCAAGAGTTACTCTTTCAAGTATTTTCTGAATATATACGGCAGTCGGCTCGCCCGGCCTTACGCCCGGTATAAATCCGCCCGATTTTTTCATATTTTCCGATAAATCTTTCGGATTAAACGAAATTGAATTGTAAAAATAACAGAAAAATATTACAAGAGCGGCATAAATTGCATTGTAAATTATGGAACTGTGGTTAAACCATTCAAGTATTTTTTTTGACATCGGAATTCCGAATACCGTCCATTCCGGTGCAAACTGCGCTATGGTAAGAGGCGCCGACAAAATAGATACCGCAAAGATAACCGCGATAACGCCGGACTGGTCAACTTTAATAGGCAAAAATGAAGTTTGTCCGCCGTACATTTTTCTGCCGACCATTCTTTTTGCATAATGTACCGGTATTCTTCTCTGAGCAGTTTCAACCCATATAACGACAGCCAAAACGGTTAATACAAGAGCAAGCAAAAATATAGCCAAAAGCAGCGACAATTCGTCCATCTGTACGAGTTTGAATACTCCTAAAGTTGCAGTCGGAAGCCTTTCAACTATACCTGCAAAAATGATTAAAGAGATACCGTTTCCGATTCCTCTTTCGGTAACCTGTTCGCCAAGCCACATTATAAGAACTGTCCCTGCAACAAGCGTCATAACGGTCATCGTCATCCATGCCATCGTAGGGTCCAAAACTATAGGCATACCGCTGGGTGTAGGCATTTTTGTAATAGCCATTGTAAGACCGAAAGACTGTATAGCGCCCAAAATAAGCGTGGCGTATCTTGTAATCTGCGTTAGTTTCTTTCTGCCCTGCTCTCCTTCTTTTGCAAGCCTGTCAAGGTAAGGAATAACATGAGCGCCCTGCATCAAACTCATTATAATAGACGCGTTAATATACGGCATTATTCCCATGGAAAATACTGACATCCTGTTTAATGCGCCGCCGGAAAACATATCAAGAAATCCCAGTAGCCCGTTGCTGTTCGCTTGAAATAGAGACTTAACAGCCTCAGCATTAATGCCCGGTATAGGAACTGACGCTCCTATTCTGTAGGCGATAATGATCGCAAGGGTAAATAGAACTTTATTTCTTAATTGGGGAATTTTAAATACGTCTCCGAATGTTTTTAGCATTGTCCCACCTTTTTATTTATAACAAAATTATATTTTAATATTTTACTTAATTAAGCACGAATATCAAAATTTTATTAAGCTTCAACTACAACGGCTTTGCCGCCCGCTTTTTCAATTTTTTCTTTCGCTGTTTTTGAAAAAGAGTTCGCCGAAACGTTAAACTTTTTATCTACGTTTCCGTTTGCAAGAATCTTAACGAGTTTGCCTTTCTTTACAAGTCCCGCCTCTTTAAGTTTTGCGACGGTAATTTCATCGTCGGAATTAAACTTTGAAGCTATTAAATCAAGATTTACTATTTCGTATTCTTTTCTGAACGCCGTATTGTTAAAACCTCTTTTAGGCATTCTTCTGACGATAGCTGTCTGACCGGCTTCAAAATATGACATCTTGCCGTCGCCGGATCTTGCTTTCTGGCCTTTGCTTCCTCTGGTGGAAGTTCTGCCGTGGCCCGAACCGACTCCTCTTCCTATGATTTTCTTTCTGTGCCTTGAACCTTCCGCAGGTTTTAATGTATTTAATCCGATCATATTTCTGCAACCTCTTTATTTCTTATTTTTGCCACATCTTCTTTTGATCTCAAACCTTTAAGAGCCTCAATTGTGGCGTATACGACGTTAAACGGATTTGCCGTACCCATTGATTTTGTAAGAATGTCTTTTACACCTACAGCTTCAAGAACGGCTCTTACGGAACCGCCGGCGATAACGCCCGTTCCCGGAACCGCAGGTTTAAGCAAAACTTTTCCCGCTCCGCTGATTCCCATGATTTCGTGCGGAATACTTGTATTTCTAAGAGATACGCTTATCATATTTTTCTGCGCTCTGGTACTGCCCTTTTTAATTGCAGCCTGAACTTCATTTGCTTTGCCGAGTCCGCAACCTACCTTTCCTGCTCCGTCGCCGACTACGACAAGCGCATTAAAGGACATTCTTTTTCCGCCCTTAACGACTTTTGTTACTCTGTTAACGGATACTACCGTTTCCGTTAAACCGCTTTCATTCTCTTTGTTATATTTATTATCAGCCAACTTATCCTCCCGACTGCGACCATATAAAAATTTTTAGAAATTTAATCCGCCTGCTCTTGCCTCTTCGGCAAGCGCTTTAATTTTACCCTGATACGATTTTCCGGCTCTGTCAAAAACAACCGTTTTAATTTTCTTTTCGGCTGCTTTCTGGGCTATCAGTTTGCCCACTGCTTTTGCCGCTTCAACGGTATCGGTTGATTTTATTTTCCCTTTAAGTTCTTCCGATAATGTAGACGCTGACGCCAAAGTAAATCCTTTTGAATCGTCAATAATCTGGGCATAAATATTTTTATGTCCGCATTTTACGTTCAATCTCGGCCTTTCCGTAGTTCCGGAAATTTTGCTTCTGACTCTTTTTTTTCTTAAATCCAGCCTTATTTTTGACCCTTTCATTACTATATCCTCTTTGTCTTTGTCGTTTCCAAGTTAAAGCCCGCCGGCTTTTAAACTTTTACTTTTTTGCTCCGGCTGCCGCAGCTTTACCGGCTTTCCTTATAATCTTTTCTCCGACATATCTTATACCGAAACCCTTGTAAGGTTCAGGAGGTTTTACCGCTCTGACTTCGGACGCAAACGCGCCTACAGCCTGCTTGTCAGTTCCTGTAATCGTAAGCGTCGGCATTTTATCTGCGTTCATTCCGACGACGACTTTAACGGTTTTAGGAACTTCTTTTGTAACCGTATGCGAAAGTCCGACGGTTAACGTCAGATTTGCACCGGTCAAAACGGCTTTAAAACCGAGACCGTTTAATTCAAGTTCTTTTTTATAACCGTTTGTTACACCTTCAATCATATTGACGATAAGCCCTCTCGTAAGGCCCTGGAGCATATTGGCTTCTCTGGTTGTTTCTTTCATTTCAAGAGTAACCGCGCCTTTATCAAGCTTAACGTCCAATTTCTCATTTATCTTCTGAGAAAGTTTTTCTTTTGCACCGGAAACTTCAAGCACTCCGTTCTTAAATTCTACTTTAACTTTTTCAGGTATTGCTATTGGCTTTCTTCCTAAGCGACTCATTTTGCAACCTCAATATAAAAATTTACCAAACGTAACCGATCAACTCGCCGCCGATTTTGGCATCTTTGGCTTTTTTGCTTGCCATCATTCCTTTTGGCGTAGAAATAATAGCAATACCGAAACTTCCGAGAACCTTAGGCAAATCTTCATAGCCCTTGTATATTCTCAATCCCGGCTTTGAAACTCTTTTCAAACCACTCAAGGCCGGTTTTCCGTTTAAATCGTACTTCAGATAAACTCTCAAAACGCCCTGTTTTTGGTCTTCAATATTTTTATAATTTGTAATATATCCTTCGTCTTTCAAAACTTTTGCAATTTCCGTTTTTACTTTTGACGCCGGAATATCAACTTTTTCGTGTAATTTGGAATTCGCATTCCTTATTCTCACAAACATGTCTGATATAGGATCTGTAATCATTACCCAACCTCTTTCTAATTTTGTTTTGCTCTTAACCTGCCGTACTTACCAACTTGACTTTGTCACGCCCGGAATTTCTCCGTTGTGAGCAAGCTTACGGAAACAAATTCTGCACAGACCGAAATCTCTGTAGTAGCCTCTAGGTCTTCCACACAGGCGACATCTGTTCCTGTACCTAGTTGCAAACTTCTGAGGTTTGCGCATTTTTGCTTCTGCTGATAGTGTTGCCATAATAAACCTCTACTTTTTTTTATTTACTTTCTCTATAAACATCTTATGGTTTTCGTTCTTTAAAACTTTTTAAATTACTTTGAATCTCTTTTCTTAAACGGCATTCCGAGATATTCCAAAAGTTTCTTGGCATGTTCGTCTTCTTTTGCCGTCGTAACAAAAGTTATGTTCATTCCTCTTGCTTTATCGGATTTTTCAACGTTGATTTCCGGAAATATATACTGTTCCGTAAGACCGAGATTGAAATTTCCTCTGCCGTCAAATTTATTGGGTTCAATCCCTCTAAAATCTCTGATTCTCGGAATAGCGATATTGATTAACCTGTCCAAAAATTCATACATTATGGCGCCTCTGAGAGTTACTTTTATCCCTATAGGCATGCCTTCTCTTATCTTAAAGTTTGAAACAGACTGTTTTGCTTTGCAGACAACAGGTTTTTGACCCGTTATCGCCGCAAGTTCGTCGCTTGCCGTTTCAACGACTTTCACGTTGTCTTTAGCTTCGGAAAGTCCGATATTGATAACAATCTTCGTCAGCTTGGGAACCTGGTTTATATTTTTAAAACCGAATTCTTTTTCCAAAGCCGGCACTACGTTTTTCAAAAATACTTCTTTCATTCTAGGAACTTGATTCATATTTCTTTTCCCTTGTTAAACTATTATTTCACCGCATTTTCTGCATACTCTTACTTTTTTACCGTCTGAAAGCTTATCAAATTTAGGTCTGTTCGGCTTGTTGCATTTGGGGCATACAAGCATAACGTTTGAAATTGATATGGGCGATTCTTTTTCTTTTATTCCGCCCGGATCTCTTTGAGTAGGCTTTGTATGTCTTTTCACAAAAGCGACTTTGGAAACAACAACTTTTTCCTCTTCAAAAAACATTTTCAAGACTTCGCCCTGTTTGCCTTTGTCTTTGCCTGCTAAAACTACTACTTTGTCTTTCTTCTTAATGTTAAGCATATTTCTATCCTATTACTATTAATTATATTACTTCCGGCGCCAAAGAAATTATTTTAAGAAAATTTGCTTCTCTTAATTCTCTTGCGACAGGACCGAAAATACGGGTTCCTTTAGGTTCACCCTCTTCGTTTATGATAACAGCCGCGTTATCGCTGAACCTTATATATGTTCCGTCTTCTCTGCGGTACTCTTTTGCCGTTCTTACGATAACAACTCTGACAACTTCTCCTTTTTTTACGTTACCATGAGGAATTGCATCTTGCACTGAGGCAATTATAACATCGCCCAAGCCTGCATATCTTCTCTTCATCCCTTTAAGGACTCTGAAACAACGTACTTTTTTTGCGCCTGAATTGTCTGCAACATTTAAAATTGATCTTTCTTGAATCATATTGGTTTCCTTACGCTTTGTTTACTATTGACATCAAAATCCATCTTTTCGTTTTTGAAAGAGGTCTTGATTCCATTATAGATACCAAATCACCCGTTTTGGATTCATTTTTCTCGTCGTGAACCGAGAATTTTGATTTCATACGGGTAACTCTTCCGTATTTTGAATGAGCTATAGTTCTTTCAACCGAGACAACTCTCGTTTTGGGAGATTTGTCTGCGATTACCGTTCCCTGCATTATTTTTCTTTTTGCACGTTCAGCCATTTTTCTTCCTTCCTACGGGATTATTTCCCTTTTTTCTGTTGAGCAAGAAGTGTTTTTATTCTTGCTATTGTTTTTCTTAATTCTCTTATTTCAAGAGGATTTTTAACCGGTGACGTCGCATTTCTGAATTTAATTTTATAATACTTTTCTTCAAGTTCAGTAAGCTTAGCCGCCAATTCTTTATCCGACATACTTTTGATTTCCTGCCAATTTTTTTGTTTCATATCTCTTTTTCCGTTATTATATTTCTTGTCTTACTAAGATTTTGCAATGTATAGGCAATTTATCGGATGCGAGTCTCAAAGCTCTTCTTGCGTCCGTTTCCGAAATACCTTCCATTTCAAACATTATTCTTCCGGGCTTTACTACGGCGACCCAAAACGCCGGATCTCCTTTTCCTTTACCCATTCTGGTTTCGGCAGGTTTCTTCGTTACAGACTTATCCGGAAATACTCTTATCCAGATTTTCCCGCCTTTCTTTATGAACTTTGTCAAAGCTATACGGGCAGCTTCTATCTGATTGCTGTTCAGCCAGACAGGTTCCAAAGCCTGAAGACCATAAGTCCCGAAAGACAATTCGGTTCCGCCCTTGGCGTAACCTTTCATTCTTCCCCTGTGAGTCTTTCTGTATTTTACTCTTTTTGGCATCAACATATGTTTGTCCTTCCTTAACTTTTAAATAAACTACTTTTCTTCCTGAACGTTTGCTGTTGCTTCAGCCGGATTTTCAATAAGCTTAGCTTCTTCCAAAAGTTCCTTTGCGGTTTTCTGGAAATGCTCTTTTTTGAATATCCAAACTTTTACTCCGATTTTTCCCATTGTTGTATTAGCTTCTGAAAAACCGTACTCTATTTCGGCTCTGAAAGTCTGCAACGGAATTCTGCCTTCTTTAAGCCATTCCGTTCTTGCAATTTCGGCGCCGCCGAGTCTTCCTGCGCACATAACTTTTATTCCTTTCGCGCCGGCAAGCATCGCTTTTTCCATAACTTTTTTCATTGCTCTTCTGAAAGCGATCTGTCTTTCAAGCTGGTATGCTATATTATCGGCGCAAAGCTGCGCGTCCGCTTCAGGTTTTTTTATTTCCATAACGTTTACAAACGCTTTTCTCTGCGTCATCTGCTCAACTTCCATTCTGAGCGATTCCATACCCTGTCCGCCCTTGCCGATTACTATCCCCGGCCTTGACGTGTAGATATTTACTCTGATATATTTGCCGGCTCTTTCAATTCCGATTTTTGAAACAGAAGCGCTTTTAAGTTTATCTTTCAAGTATCTTCTTATTCTGAAATCTTCTTCTACAAAGTCAGGCATTTCTTTCAGGTTGAACCACTTTGAATCCCAATCCTTAATATAACCTAGACGAACACTTTTAGGATGAATTTTATGACCCATGAACCTTACCCTTTTACCTTATTTTTATTTTCTTTTGTTTCTTTAACAGCCTTAACTTCCGCCGCCGCTGACGGTTTTTTTACCGCAGTTTTTTTCTTGCTTTTCTTTGCGACGACTCCCTCATCGGTTACGATTACCGTAAGATGTGAAGTTTTTCTTTTATACGGCATTCCTCTGCCCATAGGACCCGGTCTCATTCTTTTCAAAGTAGGACCCTGGCCTACCCAGCATTCCTTAATTTTAAGTCCCGAAAAATCTTTAAGTTTGCCGGCGTTTGCAACCGCGCTCTTTAAAACCTTTTCAACGAGTTCCGTTGAATTTTTAGGCAGAAAAGAAAGAATCTCGAATGCTTTTTCAACATTTTGGTTTCTTATTACGGTCAAAACCTGATTGACTTTTCTTGGAGCATATCTTACAAATTTTGCTATTGCTTTTGCTTGCATCTTTTTTGTCCTTTGCTTTTTATGTTAACGATGTTTCCTGCTTTGTCATTCCGCCGTGGCCTTTAAATACTCTGGTAGGCGCGAATTCACCGAGCTTATGCCCGACCATCTGTTCCGATATATAAATCGGTAACCATTTTTTTCCGTTATGCACTGCCAACGTGTGTCCTACAAAATCAGGAGTAATCGTTGAATTTCTTGCCCACGTTTTTATTATTTTCTTTTCGCCCGATTGATTCAACGCTTCCATTTTCTTTAAAAGTTTGGCATCTACATAAGGACCTTTTTTTACTGACCTGCTCATTTATTTCTCCTATGCCTTAGCTTTATTCCTGTGACTTACTATCATCCAGTCCCAAACCTTCTTGGGCCTTGTTTTGAAACCCTTTGCCGGCTGATTCCATGGGCTGCGAGGCTGGTTTGCACCTTTAGACTTGCCTCTTCCACCACCGTGAGGATGGTCTGTAGCGTTCATGGCAGTACCGCGCACATGAGGTTTCTTACCGAAGTGGCGGCTTCTTCCTGCAGAACCAATTGTCATATTTTCATGTTCAATGTTTCCCACCTGACCCACTGTTGCGTAACACTTAACCAGGACTAATCTTATTTCTCCGGAAGGCATTCTTACGTGGGCATATTCATCTTCTTTCGCGAGTAACTGCGCAGCTGAACCTGCCGACCTTATTAACTGTCCGCCTTTTCCGGGAACTAACTCAAGGTTATGTATAAACGTACCTACAGGAATATTGGAAAGAGGAAGAGCGTTACCGTCTCTTATTTCGGCATCCGGACCGGACATAAGTTCGTCTCCTACTTTCAAACCCTTAGGTTGTATAATGTATCTTTTTTCTCCGTCTTTATATTCAAGCAATGCTATTCTGCTTGTTCTGTTAGGATCGTATTCTATTGAAACTACTTTTGCGGGCACTCCGATTTTATTTCTTTTAAAATCAATGATTCTGTAAAATCTTTTGTGTTCGCCGCCTCTGAAACGGACCATAACCTGACCGGTATTGTTTCTGCCGCCGGTTTTCTTTGCAGGCATCGTCAACGATTTCTCGGGTTTATTTGTGGTTATTTCCGAAAAATCTTCCATCGTGATAAATCTTCTTACCGGTGTATACGGCTTAAATGTTTTAATTGGCATACTAAATTTTCCTATTTATCGGGTAGGAATTAAAAAAAATCCTTAAACCCATATTTACTTCTTACGAAACACTTATGCTTCGTCGACTATTGATATTTCCTGACCTTTTTGAAGCTTTATTATAGCTTTCTTCCAGTCACTTTTATAACCTTCACTTCTTCCCATTCTTTTTGCTTTACCTGCGAAAATCGCGGTATGCACACTTTTTACTTTTACATTAAACATTGTTTCTACTGCCTGTTTAATCTGGTATTTGTTGGCATCTTTATCGACAACAAACGTGTACTTTCCTTCTTTTTCTTTCGCAACCGAAGACTTTTCAGTAATGAGAGGCTTCTTAATAATGTTTCTAATTTCCATTTTCTTTTCCTATTTATCCGTGTCTTTTAGTACTGCCTGCTGTTTTTAAAGAGTCTGCTTAGTTTTAATGCTGTCTATAGCTTCAGGGGTTGTGACAATTTTGTCAGCCCACATAACGTGATAGGCATTAAGGTTTGCAATATTGTCAACAACTAAATTCTTAATATTTTTCGACGCTATTTTGACAACCTCGTCATTTTTTGAAAGAGCAATTATTACTTTCTGCCCGTCAACTTTAAGATTTTTCAAAAATTCAACGATTTTCTTCGTCTTAGGCTGTTCAATTTTGATAAGATCAATCAAAATAAGATTGTCTTTGCTTACCAAATTTGAAAACGCCATATTAAGCGCCAAACGTCTTTTCTGTTTTGACATTTTCTGAAAATAATCTCTCGGCTGAGGTCCGAATATAACGCCGCCCTTTCTCCACAGAGGCGAATTTTTCTGGCCGGCTCTTGCGTTGCCGGTGCCTTTTTGTTTCCAAGGCTTAGCGCCCGAGAAAGAAACTTCTCCTCTTGTTTTTGTTGCATGAGTTCCGGCTCTCTTGTTAGCCATATAACCTGTTGTTATTTCATGAAGCAAAGCCGTTGAAACTTCCGTGTTAAAAAACGCGGGAAGCTCAAATTTTCCTTTTTCTTTTCCTTCTACCGTATAAACTTTTGTATCCATTATCTTCTCGTCCTATTTACAAATTTTATTTTTTAGCTTTCTTTTCTTCTTTCTTAACAACGACAGCAGGAATTTTCTTTACTGTGTTATTTATTACAAGAGTTGCTTTTTTTACCGAAGGAACCGCTCCTCTTAAAAGAAGAACATTTTTTTCGGCATCAACGCTTACGACCAGAAGTTTCTGAATTGTAACCGTATCCTGTCCGAGACGTCCCGACATTCTCATGCCTTTCAAAACTCTCTGAGGGCCCTGAGAACCTGACGATCCTCTTGCTCTTGTTCTGTCGGATGCACCTCTTGTTACAGGCTGCTGTCCGAAATTGTGTCTTTTAATAACGCCGGCAAATCCTTTACCTTTTGAAACGCCGGTAACATCAACGTAATCTCCGGCTTTGAAAATATCGGCTTTTATTTCCTGACCGACAGTCAAACCTGAAACGTCGCTGAGTCTGATTTCTTTCAAGACTTTTTTAGGAGCTATATTATTCTTCTTAAAAAGTCCGGCCTGGGCTTTGTTGAGTTTCTTTTCTTCAACATTTGCAAACCCGAGCTGAACGGCATTGTAGCCGTTATTTTCAACTGTTTTGACGGCTGTGACAACGCACGGACCGGCTTCTATTACTGTAACCGGAACAAGCTTGCCTTTTTCATCAAAAACCTGTGTCATTCCAACTTTTGAACCTATTATTGATTTTAACATAATTTCTCTCTAATACAATTTTTTATTACATCTTTATTTCTATATCTACGCCGGCAGGAAGATCTAATTTCATTAATTCTTCAACTGTGGATCCTGACGGTTCACAAATATCAACCAGTCTCTTGTGAACTCTCATTTCAAACTGTTCTCTCGATTTCTTATCAGAATGAACTGATCTGTTAACCGTGTATTTCTTAATATTTGTAGGAAGAAGTATCGGGCCTGTTATGGTAGCGCCTGTTCTTCTTGCTGTTTCTACAATTTTCTTAAGAGAATCATCCAACATTTTGCAATCGTAGGAACGAAGTTTTATTCTTAATCTCTGCGTTTGCGGCTGACTTGCTGTTACTTTTTCATTTGACATAGTTTATTCCTGTATAATTATTCTTTTATTTCAGTTACAACGCCTGAACCTACAGTTCTTCCGCCTTCTCTTATCGCGAATCTCAATTGCGGTTCCATTGCTACAGGCATTATAAGCTCTATATCCATCGT
>Ga0302241_1000585_pt1 | contig 31715 bp, 22 predicted proteins | sample AAG_UR_Arg_MG_FD_193532 | JGI IMG/M metagenome (GOLD analysis project Ga0302241, IMG submission 193532) | Enriched activated sludge microbial communities from anaerobic digester in WTTP, New Holstein, Wisconsin, United States - AAG_UR_Arg | ecosystem: Engineered > Bioreactor > Anaerobic >... | reverse complement strand
TGTTTTGTATCCATGTTTATCATCGTTTTTGTGTTGCTGTTGTATTTGCAAAGCAACTGGTTTAACTTCAATAAGTGGTATACTTTTCAACGGGAAGGTGGTATAGTTTTCAATTAATATATACATTATGAAGGTTTGAACAATATTGCTTTTCCGGTCAGAACAACATTTTGTTGATAACTCTATACCTCAATGCGGTATCTGGTATTTAATTTGATGCTACTAAACAAAACAGACCGAAAATCACTATCTTTGCATCTACTATTTACTGTATGGTAAATTTATGTAAACCGTTAACAAATATCATAAACAAGTATTTATAAAAATGTCTGTCATGAAAAGATTTTTATATCTATCCTTTTTTGTTCCGTTATTGATTTTATATGCGCAACCAACGACTGCCGCACCCAAGGCAATGTTTTCATACGGAACATTCTATTCACCCGGTATAGGTACTTATATTGAAACATATCTGAATTTCGATGCTTCAAGTTTAAATTTTGTTAAAACCGAAAGTGATGAGTATCAGGCAACTGTTGAGATCCTTTTGGTTTTCAAACAAGACAGTGTTATTCGTGAATTCAGAAAATACGAACTTAAAAGCCCTGCAATTCAGGATACTGTGGAAAACAGGTTCAGTTTTACCGATCAGCAGAGATTTCTTTTGCCAGACGGTGACTACAGTCTTGAAATTTATTTAAAAGATGCAAACCTTGAAGAAAGCAAGCTAACTTACTTTGAAGACATCTCAATAAGTTTTGAACCCGAACAAATTAATTTTTCAACCATTCAACTGGCTGAGCGAATTGAAAAAGCAGATACACCAGGGCTACTGACAAAAAGCGGATATGATATTTATCCTTATGTTGATTATTTCTATCCGTCGAACATTAACATTATTACATATTATGCTGAAATTTATGATGCAGCCAATGTTTTAGGGCAGGATGAAAATGTGCTAATAACATGCTCAATTGAAGCTTTTGAAACTAAAACTATAGTACAAAATTTCAACCGTTTTAAGCGTGATGTTGCAAAACAGGTAAATATTGTCCTTAATAGTTTTGATATTGCCGAATTACCTTCAGGAAATTACTTTCTTGTCATTAGCATGAAGGATCGTAACAACAATACTCTTGCTTCAAACAGGGTGTTTTTTCAGCGTTCGAACCCGGAGTTAAAATTAAACTCTGAATCTTTTGAACACGTTAGTATTACCAATACCTTCGCCACACAAATAGTTAATATTGACAGTCTTTCGTATTTTATACAAGCTCTTGATCCAATCTCAAATTATACAGAAAGAGAATTAGCAAATAATTTGGTTTCAGGCAGAAATCTGGAGCTGATGCAGCGTTATTTCTATAATTTCTGGCTTCAGCGTGACTATTTGAACCCTCAAGAAGCCTGGAAAAACTATTATATTGAAATGTGCCGTGCCGATGCAAATTTCAAAACTCTAAGAAAACGAGGATATGATTCTGATCGCGGAAGGGTATATCTGCAGTACGGACCTCCTAATTCCATTACTCAGAACTATAACGAACCACATTCATATCCTTACGAAATCTGGCATTATTATGAAATAAATGGTCAACGAAATAAGCGTTTTGTATTTTACAGCCAGGATATTGTCACAAACAATTTTGAACTGATCCATTCGGATGTGATAGGCGAGCTTGCAAATCCACGATGGAACCTTTTCTTGAACAATCGCAGCTCAAGAGGCTGGGATGTTGATACTGAGAATGCACCCGAATATTGGGGAGGTAAATCAAGAGATTATTTTGATCGCCCTCGTTGATTTTTGAACAAAAAACCATCTTATAGTTATAAATGCAATTTTATCCGGCCTGAGAAATTAACTTTGCAGGGAATTAATCATAACTAAATGCGTTTACTGTTTATACTGTTTCAGGGACTGGCGTGGATAATATCCAAAATGCCGGACGGATGTCTGTATGCATTGTCTTCGTTTACCAGTTTCATATTAAGGCACATAGTCCGCTATCGTACTGAAATAGTTAAGGACAACCTGAAAAAGAGTTTTCCGGAGTTTGATAAAAAAAACATTAACAGTATTGCAAATCAATATTATAAACATTTAGGAGACCTTATAGTAGAGGTTTTAAAAACACCGGGTCTTTCAGCTAACCAGATTAAAAACAGATTTTCTTTTAAAAATCAGGAATTATTGGAGAATTTTGCCAAAGAAGGCAGAAGCATAATGGTTTTAATTGCTCATATGGGCAATTGGGAATGGTTAGGACCCGGACTGCAGCTTAATTTCCCTGATTTTGAAGGTTCAGCAGTGGTTAAGCCATTAAGTAATCCGTATTTCAACAAATACATCAATGATTTGCGCATGTTGCACAAAAAAGACAGTGTTATTCCATTTAAACAGACTCTACGGATCATGCTAAAAAATAAAGAAAAACTAACACTGACTCTACTTGCCGCTGATCAAACCCCGCATAAAAGTGAAATAGTCTTCAATACTCCTTTTCTGAACCGTTTAACACCTTTCTTCACAGGATTCAAAAAAATAGCTAAAATGCTGGATCAGCCTGTGGTATTTGCTAACGTGTACAGAACCACAAGAGGACATTATGAAGTGGATTTTGAGCTAATTACCGATGAACCAAAAAACACTGCTGAGCAAGAGATAACTCTGGCTTATGTCAGCATGCTTGAAAAAGCAATAAAAAGCCGGCCGTATAACTGGCTATGGTCTCACAGGCGCTGGAAATACGCACCAACAGAAGAAAAAGAATAATAAAACAAACAATATTGAAAAAAGTAGCTATTGTCATATTAAACTGGAATGGAAAGAAGTTTCTTGAAAAATTTCTACCGTCTGTAGTTGTAAATTGTAATGAATACTCGGAGATTATAATTGCCGACAATGATTCAAAAGATGACTCTGTAGAGTTCATTGAAAAAAAATATCCTGATATCCGGATCATTAAACACACTTTTAACCATGGCTTTGCGAAAGGATATAACGATGCCTTGTCGAAAATTGAAAGTGAGTACTATATTTTGCTGAATTCTGATATAGAGGTCACGCCAAACTGGATTGAACCGGTAATAAAACTGATGGATTCCGATCGCCGCATTGCAGCCTGTCAGCCAAAACTTCGTTCATACCACAGTACTGAATATTTTGAATATGCCGGTGCTGCCGGTGGTTTTATTGATCATTTCGGATATCCGTTTTGCCGTGGACGCATTTTTCAAGAAATAGAGAAAGATGAAGGGCAGTATGACCAGATTTCAGAGATCTTCTGGGCAACAGGAGCCTGCCTTTTTGTTAGGGCTGAATTGTTTCATCGTTTTGGTGGTTTCGATGATGATTTTTTTGCTCACATGGAAGAAATTGACTTTTGCTGGAGACTGAAAAATGCCGGATATAAAATAATGTATTGTCCTGATTCAGTAGTTTATCATGTTGGAGGCGGCACACTACCAAAAAAATCATCGCTGAAAACTTATCTGAATTTCAGAAATAACCTTATCCTGATCTTTAAGAATATCCCTTCTGAACGTATTATTTATGTTTTTCTAACAAGATGGTTTCTCGACTTCATTGCAGCATTAAAATTCCTTAGTCAGGGAGGCCTTGCTGATTTTGCTGCAGTTATCAGAGCTCAATATTATTTTTTAAGACATTACAGAACGCAAATCAGGAAACGCCGAAAAATCTTTCAGGTAAAGGTTTCAGGAGTTTATAATCACAATATTGTGATAGAACATTTTATACGCAGGAAAAAGAAATTCAGCGATTTGCAGCAGTCAGATTTTACACATTAGTTTGCGGTAACTGAAAATTTCTGATCAGACTTTCAGCAGCAAGCATATAGCCATATAAACCAAATCCGCAAATATAACCTTTAACCCATGGCGAAATATGCGATACATGCCTGTATGATTCCCGTGCAAAAACATTGCTTAAATGAACTTCAATAACCGGAGCTTTTATTGCTCTGACGGCATCGCCCAATGCCACAGAAGTGTGAGAGTAAGCGCCTGCATTAAAAATGATTCCGGCAACAGAAAACCCAAACTCATGTAATTTATCAATCAGCTCACCTTCAATATTGCTTTGATAGTAAATAAATTCCACATCGGGATAGGCAGATTGAAGGGATCTGAGCAGTTCGCCGAATGTTGAAACCCCATAGATACTGGTTTCTCTGATGCCAGTGAGATTTAGATTAGGACCATTTAAAATCAGAATTTTCATACTGCAAACCGGTTAAAAAAGGGCACAAATTTAATGAATTGATTTAACAAATAGGTTTAGAGTAGCTTATTGGCACATGAGAAATATTGTTTTGCACAATTTTCTTCACGTACGAACCAGACAAATCAGAATTTATTTTCACAGACCCATGAGTTTTCAGAACCTAAAAATACTTACTACATTGCTTTTTATTAGTTGGTTTTTTATAGAACCACTACTGTCAAATCTCTAAATACCACTTATTCAATCACTTATAAGTTAATAACTTTTTTCTTAGAAATCATTGTATTTTAAATTATTATAATATCTTTGCGATATTATTTTAATATCATATATTATGGAAAAGGAAAAAAAATTATTTCATTTAGGTGGGTATTTTGGAGTAATTATATCCATTGCTTTACCCTTTGTAGCATTCTGGTTGACTTTCTCAACTAACTGCTTCGCCTGGCTTTCTCTGTTGATTGTTGACATTTTTTGCTGGAGAGGGCTTTTAATTCTTAATCCTAACGAAGCCTGCGTACTTGTTTTATTTGGCAGTTACCACGGAACACTGAAGAAAAATGGATTTTACTGGATAAATCCTTTTTACAAACGTAAAAGGATCTCGTTGCGCGCCCGTAACCTCAACAGCGATCCCATCAAAGTTAATGACAAGATTGGGAATCCGATCATGATAGGAATAGTTTTGGTTTGGAAGGTTGAAAATACCTATAAAGCAGCTTTTGAAGTTGATGATTATATTCGTTTTGTGGATATCCAGAGCGAGGCAGCTATACGTAAACTTGCGGGTGCTTATCCTTACGACAATTTTGAAGATGAGCAATCAGAAATTTCATTGCGTTCGAGCGGAGAAGAAGTCAATCAGCAACTTGAAGAAGAACTTCGCGAAAGACTTGAGATTGCAGGGATTCATGTAATTGAAGCACGTATTGCATATCTGGCTTATGCATCGGAAATTGCCAATGCAATGCTTCGTCGCCAACAGGCTACTGCAATTATTGCTGCACGGCAAAAAATCGTGGAAGGTGCTGTAAGCATGGTTGAAATGGCTCTTGAACAGTTATCTGAAAAAGAGATTCTTGAACTTGATGAGGAAAAGAAAGCAACCATGGTCAGCAATCTGATGGTAGTGTTATGTTCTGACAAAGATGTCAGTCCTGTAGTTAATACGGGTTCTATATATTAATAAAACGGAATGGATAAAAAGAAACCTTTTGTGCTAAGGCTTCATCCTGAAATGATGAAAAGGCTTGAGAAATGGGCTTCAGATGAATTTCGAAGCATCAATGGGCAGATTGAATGGATTTTACATCAGGCTCTTAAAGAATCCGGAAGATTAAAAAAAACCGAAAAAGATAAAGAAAATGAAGAGCCTGATTAATAAGATCAGACCCTGTAAAACAATTTTATAAAGATGGAACCCTTAAAAATCAAAGATTTGTTAATCCTGTTAATTATCCATCCTCAAAATGGAAGAGTAAGAAGCAGGAATATTGCGGACTCCGTGCTTGTGGCAGCAGCGCTCATTGATCTTGTTTTGTTAGGGCTTCTACGTATAAATAACGGAAAGATCGAAGCAACAGAAGCTGATACCGGAGATCCTGTACTGAATAATTTACTGGAAATGTTTGTTAAAAATAATGGTAAAAGCTTCCACTGGATGATAAACCGGTTATCAACATCCAGAATCAAGATTTATCGAATGCAGCTCGAGCATCTTATCAGAATACGGATAATTACTGCCGAACAAGCTTATTTCCTTGGCATGACCTTATTTAATCGTTATCGCTTAACTCGTTCTGACAGTCTGAAACCCGTATTTATTGCTTTGGAAAGAGTATTAATATACGGAAGAAAACCGAATCTGGAATTACGCCTGCTAATTGAATTACTGAGAATGACAAATGTGATCAAGAGTTTTTATCCTGGCCAGGAATATAAAATGATAGCAAAAAAACGATCGTATGAATTATCGAAAACAGAATTTGAAGTTTATAATGAAAGTTTTCAAATAATTTTCAAAACATTTAAGCGTATAATCAGGATTAACCAATTGTCAGAAAACATGCAGTTTAATATCATGACCCTTTGAATTATGATCAATGAAGAATATCATTTGCTTAGAATATATTTTTTCTACTATCTGTCCACACTATACAGTCATTTTCAATCCATCACATGCCAGAGCATAGATACTTAATCAGTAACTCATAATTATCTATTGATATTAAAAACCATCTGATAATTCACAACTGTAAAAAAATCATCCACACAAATGCATATTTATTAACACTTGCGTGGATGAAATAATTTTTAAAAAACATTTATTCTATTCCTGGGCTGACAGCCAGCGTTCAGCTTCTATGGCTGCCATACAACCAGTTCCTGCTGCCGTAACAGCCTGGCGATAAACATGATCCTGAACATCACCGGCTGCAAAAACTCCCGGGATATTTGTAGTTGTGGTTCCGGGAATGGTTTTTATATACCCGTTCTCATCCATTTCAAGCTGTCCTTTGAAAATCTGTGAATTGGGTGTATGACCGATAGCTATAAACAATCCATCGAGGTCGAGATTCTTTTCACTACCATTTTTGGTATTGGTAAGTAATACGCCATTAACAACCTTTCCGTCGCCAATTACTTCCTTAACGGTGTGGTCCCATACGGGTTCAATGTTTGGAGTTTTAAACACCCTGTCCCGCATGGCTTTTGAAGCTCTTAATTCATCGCGGCGATGTATCAGATATACTTTCTTACAAAGTTTAGCCAGATATGTAGCTTCTTCAGCAGCAGTATCACCACCACCCACAACTCCAACTACCTTATTGCGAAAGAAATAACCATCGCAGGTGGCGCAGGCTGATACGCCAAAGCCATTATATTTATTTTCAGATTCCAGGCCTAACCAGCGTGCAGTAGCACCGGTAGCAATGATAACTGTTTCTGCTTCCAACACCTTTCCATCATCAGCTTTTGCAACAAAAGGACGTTTTGATAAATCAATTTCAGTGATAATTCCCCAACGCGTATCAGTTCCGAAACGCATTGCCTGAGCTTTAAAATCTTCCATCATTTCAGGTCCTGATTTTCCTTCAGGATAACCGGGAAAGTTTTCTACTTCAGTAGTGATAGTCAACTGACCACCAGGTTGTAATCCCTGATACATAACAGGTTTCAAATCAGCACGGGCAGCATAAATAGCAGCAGTATAACCTGCCGGACCTGAGCCAATGATCAGACATTTTACTTTTTCTGTTTGAGCTTGCATAGTATAATTTATTTTAATTTTCTTTTAAGAACCGGCAAACACATAAGTAATGCCAATCCTTAATATCTTGAATTAGTCCGCAAAAATAGCAAAACCTACTGACAGGAAGTCAGACGCCCGTAAATTTTACATTGATTCAGGTCATAATTAAAGTTTTTTCTATTTTCGCACAAAATCAAAATTTTTAAATCCTCATACCCATGAAAAAGACACTCATTATTATGTTTGCTATCCTGTTTACAGGTACTCTTGCAACAGCTCAGGAAAAATTTTCTGCCGAATTAATGTGGAAATTAGGCCGTGTAAACGATGTTCAGGTTTCGCCTGACGGAAAAACAATTCTTTACGGAATTACTTATTATAATCTTAAAGAAAACAAGGGCAAGAATGATCTTTATGTATTACCGGTTGGCGGAGGCAAACCGCAAAAAATCACAACTCATGAATCAAGCAGTTTTAACGGCATCTGGCGCCCTGACGGAAAAGCTGTAGCATGTTTAAGCAGTGCTTCAGGCACTCCGCAAATCTGGGAAATGAACCCCGATGGAAGCAATCTTCATAAAATAAGCAGTGTGGATGGGGGAATAAACGGGTTTGCCTATTCGCCCGATATGAAACATATACTTTTTATCAAAGATGTAAAACTTGATAAAAGTCCGCTTGATCTTTATCCTGACCTGCCCGAAGCCAATGTTATAATTGCTGATGATCTGATGTACCGGCACTGGAACCAATGGCATGATTATGCCTACTCACATATTTTTGTTGCACCTTATCAGCACGGAAGATTGGGTGAACCAATTGATATAATGGAAAATGAACGCTGGGACAGCCCGCTTATGCCTCATGGTGGCATGGAACAAATTACATGGAGCCCCGATGGAAGTAAAATTGCATATACCTGTAAGAAATTAACAGGCAAGGAATATGCTTTGAGTACCAATTCTGATATCTATATTTACGATATAAACACAAAGGAAACCATAAATCTCACATCGGACAATCCGGGTTATGATCAGGACCCGGTATTCTCGCCTGATGGCAGCAAATTAGTATGGCATAGCATGGCTACTCCCGGGTTTGAAGCTGATAAACAGCGCATTATGATCCATGACTTCAATTCAAAAACAACCATTGATTATTCCAAAGACTTTGATCAGAGTTCATCAGATTTTGTTTGGTCATCAGACAACAGAACTCTTTTCTTTATCAGCGGCATACATGCAACCTATCAGATTTATTCAATAGATGTACCAACCCACCGCATGAATCAAATCACAAAAGGAGATCATGATTATCAGTCAATAGCATTTGCAGGTGATGTTTTAATTGGTACCAAAATGACTATGGGAATGCCTACTGAGATCTTCAGCGTGAATTACACCAATAATACCGAAAAACAACTCAGTTTTACAAATTCTGAAATCCTTAAAGGTGTTAAGCTGGCAAATATTGAAAAACGCTGGGTTAAAACCACCGATGGAAAAGACATGCTTGTATGGGTCATTCTTCCGCCTGATTTTAAAAAGAACAATAAATACCCCACTCTGCTGTACTGCCAGGGAGGACCTCAAAGTGCAGTAAGTCAGTTCTTTTCTTATCGTTGGAATTTCCAGATGATGGCTGCCAATGGCTATGTTGTGGTTGCACCAAACAGGCGTGGATTACCAACATTCGGACAGGAATGGAATGATCAGATAAGCAAGGATTATGGAGGGCAGAACATGCTTGATTATTTTTCAGCCATTGACGATGTAGCAAAAGAACCCTGGGTGGACGAAAACCGATTGGGTGCTGTGGGAGCAAGCTATGGTGGATTTTCAATTTTCTGGCTTGCAGGAAACCATCAGAAACGTTTTAAAGCCTTCATCTCACATTGCGGAATGTATAATCTGGAGAGTTTTTATGCTTCCACTGAAGAATACTTCTTTGTGAATTATGATATTGGAGGACCATTCTGGGAAAAACCCAAACCCAAAAGTTACGAGTTCTCACCTCACAGGTTCATAACCAATTGGGATACTCCTATCCTTATCATTCATGGAAGCAACGATTTCCGTATCCCATATACTCAATCGCTTGAAGCGTTTAATGCAGCACAACTCAGAGGTATTCCAAGCCGTTTAATGTTCTTCCCTGATGAAACACATTTTGTTACCAAGCCGCAAAATGCAGTACTCTGGCAAAATGAATTTTTTAAATGGCTTGATAAATGGTTAAAATAGAGCTCTGCAATAATTAATATCGAATTATTTTTAAAAACTTCATTTATGAATAAGTCATCTAAAAACTATTTTTCAAGCCATGACAGATAATTTAAACAAATACAATTTTTTGTTTCTCGATATTGAAACGGTTCCTCAATATGCCTCATATCATGAACTTCCCAGAGCTTTCATGGCTTTATGGGATCATAAATCAGAAAGAATTAAACAACCTGATTACGACACTCCGGAAAAACTCTATGAAAGAGCAGGCATCTATGCCGAGTTCGGGAAAATAATTTGTATTTCAACCGGTTTCTTTCACAATGATAAATTTAGAATAAAATCATTTGCCGGAAGTGATGAAAAACTGCTTCTTGAAGACTTTGCCACAATGCTGGATAAGGATTCTTTTAGGATGAACTATAAGCTTTGCGCTCATAACGGTAAAGAATTTGATTTTCCTTATCTTGCCAGACGCATGCTTATCAACAAGGTAAAACTACCTGGCCTGCTCAACATTTCAGGTAAAAAGCCATGGGAGATACCTCATCTTGATACTATGGAAATGTGGCGGTTCGGAGATTATAAGAGCTATACCTCACTCGAACTGCTTTCACATGTTTTTGGCATACCAACACCCAAGGATGATATAAAGGGTAGTGACGTTGCGCGTGTTTACTGGCAGGAAAATGATCTTGAAAGAATTGTACGCTATTGCGAAAAAGATGTAATAACAATTGCAAGACTTTTTCAGTGCTATTTAGGTGAAGAAACAGTAAAGGATGAAAATATAATAAGCTGATCAGACTCAGCGCAGAACATGTACCGAACCTTTATAGGTTTCAATTTTATAGTACCCGATGGCTCGTAAAACATAAAAATAAACTCCATCCGGAACATTGCCCCCATCCCAGTCACTTTTATAATTGTCGCTGCTATAAACTTTCTTACCCCAGCGGTTCACAACAGTCAGCTCAAGCCTAAGATATTCGTAATCAATAACTTTAGTTTTATTATCCTTCATCACAATTTTGAACTCATCGTTAGCGCCGTCACCATTGGGAGTAAAAACATTAGGAACAAAAACAGGCGCTTCCATCAACAGGAGCTTATATTCAAAAGTGGTATCGCAGCCGTGTTCGTTAGTAATGGTCAATGTTATTTCATAATCATTTGCTCCCTGTTTGGCAAACTCCTGAGCGCTGTAATAAAAATGCGGTACTTCAGGATTTGGGGTGTTTATTGAATCACCATCGCCAAAGTGCCAGAAATAATTTATGATAGCAGGATCGGATAGGTTCTCGACTGAAAAAGTAATATTAGGGTTCGAAATAAAAACAGTATCAGGATAGGCTGTAATGTTTATATTATTTAACGGGCGCGTTTTAACCGTGAAAGTAGTATCATGTTTACATCCTTTACTGTCAGTAACAATAAGCGTGTAATCCTGATATGCAATCAGATTACGGGCAATAGTATCGCTCAAAGGCAACAATGATGAACCCGCCCATTCGTACTCAGTATAAGGCGGGGTGCCGCCTGTTACATTAACATAAACACTTGCAGTATCGGTAGGACAAATCTCTTCAGGTATCTGTACCATTTTGAAATACATAGGAGGAAGTATTTCAACAGTTCCGTTTTCATAAACCATATTCGGACTATGATCAGGCATGTAGTATATACATTCAGGTTCAAACCAGTTTAAATCAGTAGAGCCTGAATAAGTATCGAATCTCAGAGAAAATAAAGCTCCGGAAGCAATTTTTACAGGCATATCACTGCTTTTATAAGTTATTGTAATCCGGCCGGCAACTTCCCTGACTTCAAAAATGCCAAAATTCAATAAAGATGCTTGTACATTCAGATATGTATCATATTTCAAAACATCCGGATCATAATCAAGTACAAGATTAAAGGAATCCACACTGTATTGATAATCAGAAAAATAATAAACAGGTACTAATAGTTCAATATCAGGGCAGGCTTCAGTTTCAGGATCAACATAAGTTTTTAGACCATCGAAAAAAGCGCTGACCTGAACAGAATTAAATATTACTGCGAGCAGTATCAGTAACCTGAAGTATTTCTCTTGCATATTGTTGTAGTAAAATTAGTTGACTGAATTAAAGCAGTTTTATGTGAAACAAAAACCAATAAACAAAATTTGCCATCAAAAGGAATAAACGATAATACAAATGCTTTCGTATATAATGATAAATGCTTTAAAAAATATTTGAACATTATTATTTGCTTCCTATCCCCAAAAAGGATTAATGATTTCCCGTTTTCGTATCAAGGTATAAATTGAAAGCAACAACCATGAAACCAACAGGTTAACAGCAGATATCACCGTTGCGAAAATAAAGAGAGCAGTAGCTATTCCGGTAACTTTACCTATTCTTTCCATATACGTTTGCAAACTGAAATATTTGCTAAATTCGCCTACATACTGCGTCAGTCCTGTAATAGCTATGATCTGAATAATACTGTTCAGAACAAATATTATCAATATTATTATAAGAAAACCTCCCAAAGCACTTTTAAGGTCTGAAGGGCTTAATTCCATATGCGAAGCCACACTCACTGAAATATAAATAAAAAGCCAGAATTTCCATTCAGTAAAATTTGCAGGATTACTTAACGCTTTCAGTGTTATTGAAATAGAATTCAATAAGGAATGATAAGCCAACTGCCAATTGCTAAACTCCATTGAACTTATTGCCATACCATGCTTTTCAATTTCGGCAAAAATGCCTTTCATGCCCGGAACCAAATAAAACATTGCAGCATACAAAACCAAAGAACCAAAAATAACAGGTCCTACGCCAATAAAGAAATTCCCAATCCGATGCCAAAGATTCTTTGAGTTATAGCTATGAATGACATAACCAATTGTACCATCTCTGCTATCAGGATCGAACAATTTGATTTTCTTGATTTTATGCAAGAAGATAAAGCAAAATATAGCATGCCCAATCTCATGAACCGGCGTTCCTATCCATCCTGTAATAGCAATATCAAGGGCTGAACCTGCAGATTTTACATACACACGACGAGTGCTACGGGCAAGAAAAAACAATATCAGTCCAAAAATAAAAAGTACGCCAAAAATGCTAATCAACTGACTTACAGTGATCAGAGTTACTGTTTTAAAAAACGCAAGGAGCTTATCCAGAATTTCCATATATCAATATTTAGGAGCGCAAGTTAGCAAGTTTCTTATTATATGGTGTTCAGATTTGAAAACAAACATCGCAGTAAGCAGTAGAATTGTTAACTTCGCCGCCTTAAAATATTTTCAAAAACAATTGAAGTAAACATGACTAATCAAGCCGGACGTAAAAACCTAAGCGTCTTAATTCTGACCCTAAGCACTATTTTTTTCTTTATCTGTAACAGTTTGATCTCACAGGAACCCACTCACGGACAAGCTTTTAAGGTATTGCTGGGTGAACGCCCGCTAATAGATCTTTCAGCCGTACCTTCTGAAGCAATGGAAGAAGGTGTGATTCTGGTAAAATTCAAAACTGAGTATTCTGATTATCTTGACCAATTCCCGCCCAGGCAGACTAAAAACGGAAGCTGGCAATTTAATATTCAGGCTATTGATGAATTAAATCTCAGGAATAATATCAGCAGTGTGGAACAATATTTTGCTACCCCCGCTTTTGAATTCACTGAAAAGCATAAAGCCTGGGGATTTCACCTTTGGTACAAACTCAAAACTACCACAAAATCAAATATAAAGGATATTGTTTCGCAGTATAGCGCTTTATCTGAATTGGTTCAGGCAGTGCCTGAATTTAAGAAAATACTTATCACTGATCCGGAGCAAACTGAAAACACTGAAGTTCTGACACAACATGATCTGGAACGGCTTGTTAGCAATGATCCACGTTTTGCCGAGCAATGGCATTATCATAATACAGGACAATCAAATGGCACTTTTGATGCCGATATTGACCTGCCCGAAGCATGGGCTATTGAAAAGGGAAACTCTGATGTATTGGTTGTGGTTATTGATGAGGGAATTCAATATTCTCATCCTGATCTTGTTGGAAATATGTGGCAGGAGATTGGATACAACTTTGCATTGGGAACCAGTACCATTATGCCCGGCAGCCATGGCTGTCATGTTGGCGGCACTATTGCAGCAGTTACAAACAATGGGCTTGGTGTTGCCGGGATTGCAGGAGGTACTGGAAATAATGATGGTGTTCGACTTATGTCGGCACAGGTTTTCAATGAATTCAATAATGGGGGCTTTCATATTGCACCTATCTGGGCTGCCGATAATGGTGCTGCTATATCACAAAACAGTTGGGGTTACACTGCACCTAATGTTTACGATCCGGCAGTACTTGATGCCATTGACTATTTCAACACCAATGGAGGAGGCAATGCCCTGATTGGCGGAGGTATTACAATATTTGCTGCCGGCAACGACAATTCATCTGCAAATCATTATCCTGCATATTATTCAGGTGCTTTCTCAGTAGCAGCTACCAATAATAAAGATGAAAAATCATATTATTCAAATTATGGTAATTGGGTTGACATCTCTGCTCCGGGAGGAGAAACACTTTCAACCAGTTCAGGCGGGGTACTTAGTTGTGTGACCAACAGTGGCTATGCATTCTATCAGGGTACATCAATGGCCTGCCCTCATGTTAGCGGTGTAGCAGCACTTATTATTTCAAATGCATATGGGCAGCTTACTCCTGCTCAGGTTGCTGATATTCTACGAAACAGTACTGACGATCATTATGCTGCAAATCCTAATTATACCGGCAAATTAGGTACTGGAAGGCTCAATGCACATAAAGCTCTGCTTGAAACCCAGAATTATCTTACAGGAACACTAAAGCCAGTGGGCTTTTCAGCCAGAGCAATAAGCACTACTGAAATACAATTATCGTGGATGTTAAATAAAAACGATAATGCTGTAATTATAGCTTGGTCGCAAACTGATGATTTTGGAACACCTGCTGCAGGACAGAATTATGAACCTGGTGAAATAATTCCGGGAGGAGGCACAGTACTATTTTCCGGGAAAAGCACAGAATTCCTTCATGAGGATCTCTCACCTGCAACTCCTTATTATTATAGTATCTGGGCATTTGACGAAAATTTGATTTATTCTGACGCAAGACCTGCTTCTGCATCAACTTGGTGCCCTCATTATCCGCTACCATTTGCTGAAAATTTTGAAATGGAAAATGAACTGCCTTTATGCTGGTATCAGGAATTCAAAAAAGGAAATATAAACTGGGAAGTTGGAACTGGTAATAATGAATCAAATCCTCCAGATTCATTTGATGGAAATAAAAATGTTTTGTTTAAAGCACAGCAAAAATCTGATAAAGGTAAAATAACCCTGCTGGTATTACCCGAAATGAATCTTGCATTTTATGATTCGGTGGAATTAAAATTTGCTTTCGTTAACGCCAGACGAATAACTCAGGAAAATGATTTTCAGGACATTTTAAGAGTCAGGTACAAACCTGCTTCTCATTCAGAATGGCAAACAATAAGTATTTTCAGCGATGATGTTCAGGACTGGACTGAAACAAGCATTATACTTCCTGACAGAACAAGCACCTATCGTATAGCTTTTGAGGCTGAATCAGGCCGCGGATATGGAATCTGCATTGATGCTGTCAGCGTTACAGGATATGGAACAGCACCAACCCATACCATTATTGCTACAGCACATGAAAACGGAAGTATTTCGCCATCAGGGAATATAATGGCTGCAAATCATGGGAATTATCCGTTCCTGGTTCGCAGTAATGCTAATTATGTAATTGAATCACTTAATGTTGATGATATAGTTGTAGAAGAAGCCGAAGAATTAACACAGTTTGAATATATTTTCAGCGATATCGTGAATGACCATACAATTACTGCAAATTTCAAACTGAAAAATTGTAGGCTAAATACTGCTTCCAACCCAGTTAATGCCGGAATTATTGAGGGAAGTGGTTCTTATCCTTACGGTTCTGAAGTCAGTCTTCTGGCTGTTCCCAACGAAGGTTATGTTTTTAAACGATGGTTTGAAGGTGGCGCCCTGTCAGATGAAAATCCTATAACCTTCAATATTTATTCTGATCGCAATTTTATCGCATGGTTCACACCAATAATCCATATTTTACAGGTATCAGTCCAGCAACCCGAAGCAGGTTCAGTGTCAGGTGGCGGAAGTTATATTCATGGTACACAGGTTAGCGTTTCGGGCACATCAAATCATGGCTATGAATTTAGTTACTGGACTGAGAATGGCGAGATAGTATCATCAGATAACCCCTATTATTTTAATATTACAAGCTCCCGTAATCTCACAGCCAATCATGACACAGCGATGTGGACAATATCGGCAGTGCCTGATCCTGTTTATGGCGGCAATATTGAAGGCGCAGGAATATACCGGCATGGCAGCAGCGTAACATTACTGGCAAATCCGAACACCAATTATATTTTCAAAGGCTGGGCAGAAAACAGCGTGATCATTGACTCCGGGAACCCATTTTCATTCATTGCTGATGATCATAGAACACTAACTGCTTTGTTTAATCTTAAAACCGGCATAAAGACCTATGATAAACAACATATCTTCAATGTTTATCCTAACCCATGCAATGGCATTTTCTCACTTGAAACTTCTGAAACAGCATCATATATAATAAGAGACCTTTTAGGCAGGAGCGTATTAAATGGTGAAACAACAAAAGGCATTACCCGGATTGATCTCTCAAATCAGGCACGAGGAATGTATTTTGTAGAAATACACTCTGAATCTGAAACTAAATGCCTGAAAATAAGGATAGAATAAATTATCACAAGTATTATCCACTGTTTAAGAATTTATTAAAAACTCATAACAGGCTATGATGCTCAGAGACCAACCCCATCGCTCATTATTTATGGTTCAGGCAACTGACACAGATGCTGAAAACAGATTGAAAATCAGCTCGATATTCAACTACTTACAGATTGTGTCCGGCCGTAATGCAAACGAGTTAAGTTTTGGGTATGATGATCTTGCAAAAAAAGGTCTGTTCTGGGTACTTTCAAGAATGATGCTTGAATGGCATGGGAAAATCGGGATAGAGGAAGAAATTATTGTTGAAACCTGGCCAAAAGGAACTGAAAGGCTGTTTGCATTACGCGATTTCATGCTTTATTATAAAAATGGTAAACCAGCAGGTAAGGCAACTTCTGCCTGGTTGTTGATTGATATAAATACCAGGAGACCTGCAATACCCTCACAGGAATTATTCAACCGGACTGAATTCAACATCCCTCCTGCTATTGATGAACTACCTGAGAAAATTACAGAACCTCATGAAAAAGAGCTTCTTACAAACAGAAAAGTAGTTTATTCAGATCTTGATATCAATCATCATGTAAACAATGCAAAATATCCTGAGTATATTTTTGATGCCCTGCCGCAGGAAATAGCAGACAGATACAAAGATTGTAAATTTCAAATCAATTACCTGAAGGAGCTTCGTTTGGGTGAAATATTCAATATATATTACAGCAAAACAGATACTGCTGAAAATCAGTATTATATTGATGCTGAAAATGAACTACAACAAAAAGTGTTTCAGGCTACATTAGAATTTGGATAACGATTTCCCTACCTAAAAACAAAACTGTTTGTATTGCAATTTGATTAAAATCCTGTTCTATTAACATTTTAGCTCATTGGTTATTATACGATTTGTATTTACAAAATAGTCCAAACTGTTTTGTAAATTTACAAACGTAATACCGATGGTTTAAATATATAGAACAATCGAGCAGAACGAAAATTGGTCTATTATATTTTTCCAATCGGTATTAGAACGCAAATTGGAAATATTTAACCAGTCTTTAAAACTTGGATAAAAAATCTATTCTTAATAACATAAAAGCTTTAAAGCGCTGTCAACCAAATACAAACACATCAGTAATAAAGAAAGTTAACCATATTAAGAACTACTTTTCCTTTACACTATAGCTTTGAGCTATAAACTTGTATTCATCAATATACCATTAAACAAAAGCTTGTAGGTAGCCGGAGTTTGTCCGCGGTGATGAGGGCTGAAGCCGTATAATACAAGATGACCTTTTGCTTTTTTTATCAAGACCATAGCAGCTTTGCGTGCAAGTAATTTCTCATTGCTGGCATATCCACTCATGAGAATATTATCTTCGGGGAACCAGCCAATTACTCTCCTGTCCATATCAAAAATTGGGATTGAGGTGGAAAAAACGGGACTGCCTCTATGAAGAATTCCCAACTCATCAGGCATACCGTAGGTAAGAACATGATCTTTCATAAGCCTCATCCTTAGTGCAGACCCCGGAACTTCAAGTCCTTTTTTAGCCAGTTCTGAACCAATATTCCGGAAGGGCAACTGAAATTCTTGTTTAGTTACACCTTCACCTATGTTCAACAAACCAGTAAATAAATCAACTGACCGTCCCCATGAAAGCACCATACCACCCTGATTAATGAATTGAAGTACATTGTCTAACCCTTTTTTTTCCATTCCTCTTGAGAACTCAGGTGGATAGCGTGACATGGTGTAAGCTCCTTCCCTGCCAAATTTACCTTCCATTAGTAATGATTTACTTTCGTCAGTAAATATCAATACATCAAATCTGCCTGACAAATTTATTTCCTGCAGATCAAGCGGACGTACAACTGTAAACGGTAAATAATATGAATCAAATAAATATCTTGCCCATCCGGCATCCATAGCCTGATACCAGCTTTCAACCATTGCAATGCGTGGCAGCTTCAGTAAATCAGATTCTGGCAAGACATTCAATGAAATAAAAACCGGACTTATATTCAATTTCTCTAACAAATCATCATTGTTATTGCCGGATTTAATTATAAAACTTCCTACCGGGTTATCAACCTCATTGTATTTAAAAGCAACAGTAGTACGCCTTACTTCAATTCCCTTTGATAATGAATAAAATGCTGCTTTATAGCTTTCATTATCATTAGCTGAAAACAGCATATAATTAAACTGTTCCGGAGTTTCAGCTTTCATATCGAATGGGATATTACACCGTCTGATTTTTTTATCCAGTTGTTCAGCTTGTTGCCTTATTTCGTATGAAGACAAGCCTTTATGAACAGGTAAAGACCAGGAGGTGATATCATAGGGTTTTATTAACTCACCTTCAGGCACGTAATGGCGTTCAGGAAATTTCTGAATTTCCATTACTTCTTTTATAAATGCCCGATAAGGTTGCGACAAAGGGATAACAATATCACCGGCATTAAAAATTCTGCTGTCAACCTGAGTTTTTTCCATAAGCTGAAATGTTTCTACACCATGTTCTCCCATCAGGTTCACAAGCGAAACAAGTTCACTCCGGTCATGCTGTTCAGCCGGTAATATATAATAATAAGGAGGTTTGTTTTTAATCTTTTCAATTTCAGTGCGGGTATAATTATTTCTAAACCTGAGTATATCTTCTTTATGCAAAGCAGCAGTGTATAAATAGCTCAAAGTATTGACGCGTTCATATGCAATAATATCACTTAATCGCCACCATCCTCCGGGCCAGGGTTCAGTGAGGTTTATACTTTTAGCATATTCACCCAGACCTTTACCTATAGTAACAAATTCACCGGGTTCAACATAAACAGGAGAAGCAATATTCACACTTGCACATTCTGATAGCATACCAATTACACCTTTCCAGATACAGGTAGTTACCGAGCCAGGCCAGTAATCATCAAAATAATAATTCGTTGAAACACCTTTCAAACCAGCTTTTGTCATATCAGTGAGAGCCTGTGAACCAAATATCCTTATCCAGTTCCAGATTCCTGCATCAACATTTTCAGCTATAGGATCGCTGGAAGGCGAAACAAAATAACGTGGTCCGGTAGTACCCATCTGATGCTTCTGAATTACCACCTGGGGAAACCACTCAGTATTATAAAAACTGGCAACTGCCCGGTTCTCTTTCTGAGTTAACATCACAAAATCGCGGTTTATATTATGCCCGACATATTTATGATATACACCCGGATTTGAGCAGCCCTCCAGCGATGTATCCTTGTATTTATTGTAATTGTCAACAATCATATTCATGCCATCAGGATTGTGATTTGGTACTATTACACAAACAGTATTATCAAGAATGAACTCAGTCTTTTTATCTTTCAAAGTGAGTAAATCAAAAACTATATCCGGCGTCGCCTGTGAAGGCCCAACCTCTGTTGAATGCATTGACATAGAGAAAAAAACAAAGGTTTTTCCATTTTGGATCATATTATCCAGTTCATCAGAGCCAGGATTCCCGTTCAATGCAAGCTGACGGTTTATTTCTTTCAATTCACTGAGGCGTTTTATATTTTCAGCAGATGAGATAAATACTGCATACATTGGTTTACCCATTTCAGATTCACCTATCTGCTCTACATACATTTTATCTGACAGCCTGAATAATTTCATCATATATTCTATCAGGTTTTCGTAATTAAACAGCATTTTATCAGTTCCCGGTTCGAACCCAAAATGTTCTTTAGGTGAAGGCAAACCCGATTGAGCAAAAACCGGAGACAACATTATCGTCAGGGCAAAAACAGCAATGAACTTCTTCGATAAGAGTTGTGTGTAATATTGACAGGTTTTCATAAATAACAGAGATTTCAGATTAATACTATTCTCTAATGTTTGCAGTTCAGGGCGTTAAAAATAAGAAAGTTTTATTTATGTCGCTGTGATGAAAGGCTTTTATTGAAATTAACGCTTCAGTAGTTATAACCAATCACAAAAACAACAGAGGCTGCCTCAGTAAAGAAGCAGCCTCCGTTTTTTGAATGAAAAATCAAATTCTGCAAAAGCAAATTATTCTATTACAATCTTTTGTACTGACACATTATTATCTGTGTGTACTTCGAGAATATAAATTCCTTTGCGCAGACCAGAAGTAGTGATGGTCATCATTTCCACCTGTGGAGTTCCCTCTTCAACTACCTGTCCCAGTTGATTAGTCAGACGAATCAGACTAATTGACTTATTTGACTTAACTGAGATAGATTCTTTTGCAGGATTGGGGAATACTGAAAGAACGAATTCATTTTCGAAACCATTGGTGTATTTAAATACATCAACTTTCTCAGAATTTACGTTAGCTGCAAATACATCACCCCACGAAGGATTTAGTTCAGAATTAATATTGAACAATGTGACCATTCCCGCAGGTATTGGAGTATTATCAAAGCTAAATACCAATCCCCTGAGGACACCATCTTTTACTGCACCAACAAATTCATAACCATCAAGTGCAAGTTTAAGCTGATTCATTTGTATTCCAGCAAGTTCAAACTGTAAACCAGCGAGTGTACCATCACTTTGCAATTCAATGCTGTTGGGATTCAGATAAATTGATCCTGGAGCGGAAATAACATTTGAAGATTCGTTTTTAGCTCCAAGAATAATGTAAATTGTAGCTACAGCATCAACTACGTCAATATTTCCATCACCGTTTATATCAGCATTTTCAAAGAAGAATGGTTCTGGATTGCCGAACAAAATATAGCTGATCATAGTAACTACGTCGTTTGTATTAACAACGCCATCACCATTAGCATCTCCCGGAGTAATAATAACATCAACAACTGACATGCTCACCGGAACAATAGTAGTAGGTGCGTCAGGGTCATTACTTGTAATTACGATATTCGCTGTATAATTACCAAGGGCAAGACCAGCATTATTGAAGTTTACGGTATGTTCTTTATGTCCGTTAGGAGCAATATTACCAGCTTCCGGATCAATGTTCAGCCAATCGTATGAAACTGATAAGCCAACATTATCAAGGAAAATAACAGCACCATCACTATTATTATCGGCAACAAATTCACGGAATGCAACGTAGAAACTCTCTCCTGGTTGCAGGAACTCATCCAGATCATAGGTATATAGTTGCCATGTTATTGGACTGGCTGAAGTAAAGTTAAGGTCATCCACAAGGATTGTAAATGCATTAACATTATTTTGAACAGTCTTGGAGATCTTAATCTGTACATGATCTATATATGAATTTGGCCAGTAACGTAACCAGAATGACAATTCCATTCCCTCAACCATTGTAAATTGTTTTGTAACAAGCCACTGATCATTGGCAACATCACCTCCGGTAGTCCACGTACAGTATGTCATTTTGCTGCCGCCATCAGGTGCAGGGTCGGCTGTACCACCTGTCCATCCCGGAAGCGGTGTAGTACCAGCAGAAATATCAGTCCAGCCTGAACCAGGAACAGGATTAAGTCTTGTCCATCCTGCAGGTGGGAAAACGGCTCCTTCAAAACCTTCAAAATACACAAATGCATCTGAATCACCAGCTGCAAGATATTGTATACTGGTTGAATATTCCAGATTTGCATCCCCTGTATTTGCTATGGTCAGAGATTTACTTTCTGTAGTTTCCGGAAGCATTTCAACTGATAATTGTTCAGGTGTAACCACAATATTGGGGAACTCAGGAGTTCCTTCAATAATTAGCTCAACCGGAACAACTGTAGTTGGGTTACTCGGGTCATTGCTAGATAAAATAATATCAGCATTGTAGGTACCAAAGGTAAGATTAACACCATTGAAATTAACTGTCAGTGGCATTGAACCACCTGCAGCAACTGAGCCAGCAAGCGGATTAACGGTTATCCAGGGAGCAACACCCGGATGAATTGTACCACGGATATTCCAGTTATAATCTAACGTAGGTGCTAATTCGTATAATCTACTCCATGAGCTGCCATTAGTTGATATCCAGGCTCCATCGGGGTTTGCTGGACCATTATCGCATCCGGCACTAAATTCACCAGCCTGATGAGTAAGATTATAACCAATCCAGATATCATTGCCATCAAGGGTAACAGGAGTAGTAAGTGTAATAGTATTCCAACTGTTAGCAACAGGTGTGAAATTTTGTTGATGAATCAATGTTCCGGGAGCTGTTGATGTACCTGCTGACCATATTCTAACAGTAGTAGCAGTTGGAGCATCGTTAATATATACTGATACCGTTTCAAGTGTGTAATAAGCATACTGGCCAACCATTGCCGAAGGGAAACGTGCTGCCATATACATAGTACCGCCATTAGTTAAACCAATAGCATCAGAGTTTTCATCATCATAGTGCAGTATAACCGGATTATCAGTATTATCAGGTTTCGGACTTCCGCCATTTGTTCCGGCAGGAGTTTTTGCAAGATCAAGTTCAAAGTGACTGATTTCGCCCACTGGTACGGTTTTCACTGGTCTGCTTTTCTGATCAGGATAAGCAATGTTTACACTGAAATTAAGAGTCTGCATACCAACGTTTCCAACTGTCAGTATTTCGCTTCCTGACTGACCAAGGGGCAATACTGTACTAATAGATGTTGGATCAACTGTAATAGAAGGCCCTGATGGTGTACCGGTAACATTTAACTGAACCGGAACAGTAACCATTGGTGTTGCAGGGTCGTTGCTGCCTATCTTGAGATTAGCATTATAAACACCCACATTAGTACTGGTTGAGTTGAAAACAACATTCAGCATATTGGATGAACCGCCTGGTACAGTTCCGGAAGTGGGACTAACACTTAACCATGGAACTACGCCCGGGAACAGATTACCGCGAATGTTCCAGTTATAATTTAACGTTGGTGCTAATTCAATTAATCTACTCCATGAGTTACCATCTGTTGATATCCATTGCCCATCAGTATGAGCAGGACCGGCATCACAGCCTGCTGGAAACTGAGAAGCAGCATGGGTAACTGCATATCCGATCCAGATATCAGTACCGGTAATTTCTATTGGAGTTGATAAATTAACAGTATTCCAACTGTTGGCTATAGGAGTAATATTCTGTTGCAGCAACAAAGTGCCCGGACTTGTGCTTGTTCCAGGTCCCCATATCTTAATAGTAGTCGTTGATGGCATGTCGTTGATAAAGATATCAACAGATTCCAGCATAAAATATTGATAAGGAGCTGTCATTGCTGATGGGAAACGAGCAGCAACATTGAAAGATCCACCATCAGTCAAACCAATTGCTGAGTTGTTAGGTCCATCGTAATTTATAACAACAGGATCGTCTTTAGTAATGTTATCAGGATTTCCACCTGCTATTGGAGTTGGAGCAAGACTTAAATCAATATCAAATGATTCAGTTTTTCCCTCCGGAACAGGCTGTATTGCAGCGCCATCCATACTTAGAAACTCAATGGCAACATTGTAATTAAGTGGTAATTGCCCAACGTTAGCAACATTAACCTGTTTTGTAGCTGTTTGACCAACAAGCAACTCTTGGGTCAGGGACATTGGATTCACACTAATAGTTGGTTCCTGTGATGAGCCTGATATATTAACGGATACAGGTATGTTTACAACAGGGTTGCTAACATCATTACTAACAGCTTTAATAACAGCGTTATAAGCGCCCTGATTGAGCAGACTGGCGTCAAATGTAACAGTATGGTTGGTACTGGCTGAGGGTTGCAGAGTTCCTGCTGTCGGAGTTAATGATAACCAGCTTGGTCCGGCTGTTCCTTCCAGCACACCTCTGATATTCCAGTTATAATCCAATGAAGCATTGCTTGAAAGATGTCCCCAGCCTGCTCCGGTTTTGATATAATCTCCATGAGGATGAGCTGGACCTTCGTCAGCTCCGGCAGGATAAGTACTTCCAATAGTTTGATCAATCCAGTAACCTACCCACAATTCTTCACCTGTTACAATTATAGGATTGGTAAGTGTAATAGAAAGCCACTCAGGCATTATAGGATAGAATTCTTGTTCGTGAAGTAAAGCTCCAGGCTCAATGGCTGAACCTTCGCCATAAATGCGTAATTTAAATGAACATCCATCTGTTTCATTTATATAAACATCAACTTTAGTAAGCATCATACCGGCATATGGAACAGTCATATCATTGGTAAATTTAGCTGCAACTTCCCATTGATTGGGGTTGTTCAAACCAATTGCCGTATGGTTTGGTCCGTCATAATTGAGTATTACTTCATCAGTTGGATTAGCAGGATCAGAAGATGGTCTTGGGTTAGGATCAACAACAAAATTGCCTGCAGGGTTCTTAATGGTTGAATTAAATTCAGGGGCATCATGAACAGGATTACCTTTATCGAAAACATAATTTACCTGTAAACCATAATCCAATGGCGCAGTTCCTATGTTTTGAACATTAAGATTATCAGTAACGACTTGACCGGCAGTCAGATTTTTCTGAAATTGCGTTGGTGTAATGGCAATAGCCGGATTATTACCTGCGGTAAGCTCAACCCAGTAAAAATCATCAAAATAGAACTTTGCAGTCTGTCCTGTCGGAGCTCCGGCATAAATATTCACACAACCCAGCTGTGCACCATAAGGACTTACAGCACCCTGTGAGGTATAGCTCCATTGCCATTGATGAACGAGATTACCATTGATATAAAACTCAGCCCAATCACTATCGAGGTCAATAATGGTTTTAACAAAGGTCCATGAGTTAAGCTGGAAATTAAAGGTTGCAGCATTCTCTCCGCCGGCATGAATAAAGCCATTGCCATCATTACCAAAATAAACCTCAATAATCCATTCAACACCAGGAGACTCATGACGCTGGAAATTAAAATATCCACCAAAACCTGTCGGAACGTAATAATAGAAATCTACCTGATATTTTCCACTTACCTTGTTTCCCATAGCATAAATAAGGTCGTTATCACTTGAAACATACACTGATTTTGCACCACTATGAGCAACGTCAGTGCTGATAACACCTGATGTGCCACCCGGCCATACAGCCCAAGCGGGATTCTGAGAAACCAGAGTAGCTCCTACTGTGTATGCTTCGAAGTCATCTTCGTAAAGAACTACCTGAGCTTTAACGTTGAAAACAAAGGCAAAAAATGCCAAAAGAAATAATAATCTTTTCATTGCAAATTGAATTTAGTTAAACAAAAGATTAGAGACTGCAAATGTAGTTAAAATTTATTAACATTTGGAAAAGCTGTTAAAAAAAAATAAAAATCATAAGAAGTTGAAAAACAACCAATAAAGGCTCAAATAACAATTATTTTCTTATACAAAACATGATTTTTCTTTAAAAACAAGACATTATGATATGTGTCAAACCAAAAAACTCGTTTAAAAGTGTTAAAAACAAAGGTTTATTCAAGCAAAATCCTTATGGTTTTAAATAACAAAACGGTATGGCAATAAAGCATCACTCCCGGCATAATCAACACCAATCCTTGGTGTGGTTTTCACTGTTTTTGGATCTACTCTGAAGTTATTGTCTTCCAGCCATATATCATTACTCAACAGATCTGTTCCTGTATATGAAACATTGATATCCAATGCTTTGGAAACCTTACCAGGGCCACTAATAAACTCACCAACTGTAATGTTTTTTTTGGTACGTTTCTGAATTATATCAATACCATGTGTGACTTTAATACCTCTTATAAGAACAGCATGAGGAACCTCAGGTTCACCGGTAACAATATTGAACAAATGATGAATGCCATAGCACAAATATACATAGGCAGTGCCTCCACGCATATACATCACCTCTGTGCGTGCAGTACGTCTGCCATTATATGCATGAGAAGCTCTGTCATGAACTCCAGCATAAGCTTCTGTTTCAGTGATTATGCCACCGGTTAAATTACCATCAATATTTGTAAAAAGAGTTTTCCCCAGTAGATTTCTGGCTATTTCTACCACATTAGTCCTGGTGTAAAAAGATAATTGGAGTTTCATAAAAACTTAAGAATCAGTACACGTTACTATTAAAATATTTCATCATTCCTTTTTCTCTCATTCTTAACATTTCCTGCCTTCCACCTGAATTTATAAAGATCTGTTGATACTATCCTGTCATTTTCAAGTAGCCACCTGAATGCTTTTAATATTTTATCATCATTAAATCCTTTTATCAATCCCACGATCTCTTCCATTGAAAGAGCCTGTTCTGAAAGCAATTGCTTAATCTGTTCAACAATTTTATTAAACTCAAGATTCTTTAATTCCATTCTATTACGTTCAACACAGATATCGCACTTACCACAACGCTTTCCATCTTTCTCACCAAAATAATCCAGTAACAGAATACTTCTGCATGTATCCCGGTTCTGGACATAACGGATCACACTTTCTAATCTTGTATTAGCCGCATCAAGCCTGTCTTTATAATTATATGTTGATATCTGCAAGGAGCTTACGTCAAGCCTTTCTGTGAGAAAAATGAGCTGCGGCTTTTCTTTTCGGGGAACATAAGTTATAAGTCCGGATTTGTTAAGAGCATGAAGATTCCTGATAACATCATTTACCGGCATAGGCATACGTCTGGCAATTTCAGCCTCGCTGATACGTACAAAAGTTGTGAACAAACCAGTGTAAGAACGCAATAATAGCTTGATAAAAAGGTCATAATAGGGATTTTCGACCTGAAAACGATATAAATTATCCTTTTTAACCCGGATATTGATAAGTGAAGGAGAGCCAACCTCTTCGTTAAGAGAGATATAACCTTCTTTTTCAAGAAATTTAAGTGCATTATAGCTAACAACCGGATTCAGATTATAACGATTACAAAATTCACTAAGCTCAAAGTCATAACCTCGGTCTTTGCCGCTACCCGTGGCTAACTGATAATAATTGCCAAGGGTGTGATAAACCTGTTTTATCACATCAACGGCAGGATATGTAAGGTTAAGATTATGTTTTAATTCAATAACATCGGAATTATCATAAAGGATAACTGCATACGACTGGTTTCCGTCTCTGCCTCCACGCCCGGCTTCCTGGAAATATGCTTCAAGACTATCGGGTAAATCGGTGTGAACCACAAAACGGACATTTGGTTTATCAATACCCATTCCAAAAGCATTGGTTGAAACCATAACACGAACCTCTCCCTTCATCCATGCTGCCTGCCGGTTATCACGGGTTACGGTGTCAAGTCCCGCATGATAAAAATTAGAAGAAATTTTATTATTATTCAGAAATTCAGCTATCTCCCTTGTTTTGCGACGATTTCTCACATATACGATACCCGTACCACTGATACGATTACATATTTTCAAAAGCCTTCCCATTTTATCTTCTTCGTGTTGAACCACATAAGTAAGATTTGAGCGTTCAAAACTTTTTTGAAAGACATTTTCTTCTTTGAAACTGAGTTTATCCTGTATGTCTTTCACAACCAAAGGGGTTGCAGTAGCTGTTAATGCAAGCACAGGTATGGCAGGCAGAAATTCACGTATAGCAGCAATTCTCAGATATGGAGGTCTGAAATCATAACCCCATTGAGAAATACAATGAGCCTCATCAACTGCGATGAGATTAACCGGTAAACGAGGCAATACAGCAAGGAATTTCTCAGTTTCAAGCCGCTCAGGCGATAAATACAGAAACTTAACATCACCAAACATACAGTTATCAAGCACAAGTTCAATCTGCCTCTGGTTCATACCGCTATATATAGCAGCAGCATTAATATTCCTTCGTTTAAGATTTTCAACCTGATCCTGCATTAAAGCTATCAAAGGTGTAATGACCAGACATAAACCATCCTTTGCAAGAGCAGGAACCTGAAAACACACCGATTTACCCCCGCCTGTTGGTAACAAAGCAAGGGTATCACGCCCATCCATCACTGATTTGATGATGTCCTCCTGCAAGGGGCGAAATTCAGTGTATCCCCAGTATTTTACAAGTATGCTTTTTAAAGGCAAATTATTTTGATTTTATGGTTCAAAAAAACAAAGGCTTATACTAAACGTTTCAATGTTATAAAAGTACTTGTTTTACTTTCCTGCGGTACGAATGTATAAAATTTTCTATTTTTACAATCAGAAAGGGGAAAATCTATTATTATTAAAAAATTCTTAAACTATTTTAATTACAGATATTCATTGCATTAAATCAATTAATTTATTTCATGAGGATTTTTTTAACAGGTTATATGGGAAGCGGCAAAACAACTTTGGGAAAGCGTCTTGCCAGGAAGCTGGAGTATGAATTTTATGACCTCGACGATTATTTTGAACAAAAATATAAAACCAGTATTGCCCTGTTTTTTGAACGCTTTGGTGAAGCCCAGTTCCGTAGCCTGGAGCATGAGGTCCTCCTCGAACTCATAAATAAATTTGATAGAATGGTTCTTGCAAGTGGTGGAGGCACCCCGTGTTTTCACAATAATATGAATTTGATGAATCAACACGGACCTACAGTTTATTTGAAGTTAAGCGCTCCGGTATTAGCCTCCCGGTTGAGCAATTCCCCTTTCCGTTATAAGAGACCCATGCTTAAAGGATTAAACAAAGAAGAAATGCTGTTAAAAATAACTGACCAACTGATGGAAAGAGAAAGATATTATGATCAGGCTCAGTTAATTATTGAGGCATTTGATTTAAGCATTGATTGCATTGTTGATCAGATCGTTACCAAAACAAATCAATAAACCAACCCTGTGAGTTACAGCCTGATTATTGTATTTTTATAACTTGATTGATAACTGCAGTGCAAATACTCTGGGAGGTCTCACATCAGCAGGGCGGGTCATATATTCACGATTGAAAAGGTTATTTATAATTGCTGACATGCGAATTGCCGGAACCGGTTCCCACGAAAAACGCCAGTTTACAATTACATCACCTTTATTATGTTTTTCCCGGTAGGCTTTCATGCCCGGAAGTATTATACCATAGGGAGCCCCATTCTCAAACCGGAGTGAATCTTCAAAAGCTTTATCAATATTGATCATATAGCTATGATAGTCAATGTTGAAACCGGATGATATCTTGCGATATGAAACGTCGAAAGCTGCTTTACTGCTATGATAAAATCTGTATTTCAGAATATTTTTATCTGTTGATGAATACTTAAGTGCACTTTCCTTGTCAAAATTTTTGTCAACCGGATTGGTATATGTATAACCGAAATTATACTGATAATTCAATGCCCCTGCTTTTCCTTCTCCTACGAAGCCAATCTCAAAACCGTTGATCCTCACATCGCTAATGTTTTCAGCTTTGAACCCTGTGTAATTAAAAAAGTCAAAAAGATCAGGATTTGTTAACGTATCCGGATAATGCTGTCCAAAAGTAAATTCAATCATATCCCTATACTCAGTCCAGAAAACAACAGCATCCATGTAGCCTCTTATTTTGCCAAAAGAATAGCCCTGTTTGATACCAATTTCAGAATTCCATCCATGTTCAGGTTTCAAATTCATATTTGGAAAAATCCTCAATGCTCCCACCATCGTATAGGCATATTTTTCAGCTATTGCCGGATAACGGAACCCCTGACCAAAACTGGCTCTTAAAAACGTGAACTTAGCTGCCTGATAATTAATTCCGGCTCTAAGCAATGGTCCAGACAGTTCGGTGTCTTTATTTACTTTCTGGAATTCATAACGACCTCCCAAAGTAAATCTCAAATCTCTGTATTGTTTTTCGGCCTGAAAATAGATTGCTTGAGTTGAAGCAGTATTTTTTTCTCCGCTGAACAGATTGGATTCTGAAACAACTTTGTTTGCATTAACACCAGCAGTAAGTGTAAGATTCCTCTTAAACTGATGAAGATACTGATATTCAGCAAAATATGTATCATCATGATTAGTAAGGCTATCATTATCGTAAGCCACATTAAATATCCTGCCTCGTAATGTATGACGGCTTTGACCTGAAAAATATGTAATATGCGGGTCAAAATTAAAACGTTTGTTATCGAACTTCTGGTCAAAAACCGGTGATGAGCGGTAAACACCAGTATCGCCGTCAAGCCATAAAAGAAAATTCCCGCCTTTATTCATCATATAATTTGTGTTCACACCATACGACAGACCTTTTATCTTTTGGTTACGATAACGGGTATTCATATTAAATCGGGCATATTGTTCATGTTCATTTTCGCGATAACCAATATCAGAAAACATATTTCCGCCAATAACAATATCGAGATTGCCTGCCTGCCGGCTATGCATGAACCGCAAACCTGAATAAAATGGCTGAGTGTTTCCCCACCATGCTATTTCTTTACGCTTTGGCTGTCCGTAAATACCACTGTAAAACGTAAGATTTGTTTCAGGTTTGGTACCAGGCCAGGAGGTTCTGATATTTACAACACCATTCAGAGCCGATGAGCCATAAATAGCTGATGATGCGCCTTTTATAACCTCCACCTGATGCAGATTCTCAATCGGCACAAAATCCCATTTTGCCTCTCCCCCACCTCCGGTAAGTATTGGTAGATCATCGAGAAGCAGCATAACCCTTGAGCCTACTCCATAGCTATAACCATTACCTCCTCTGATGCTGATCTGATCGTCGAGAAGCATAACGCCCTGCACCTGTTGCAAAGCACTTTCAATTGACAACGAATGTGTGTTTTCAATAGTTGCCTTATTTATAACCTCCATTGAAACAATAACATCCGAAAGCTTTTGCTCATACCGTGATGCACTCACTACCAAGCTCGCTAAGTAATTGGGTTTCTTCCAATAACCGAACGTCCAATGTAATGAAATCACCATTTTGAACATTAATATTCTTTACAAGTGTATGATATCCTACAAACCTGAATTGTAATCTTATCCTGCCCGGCTCGGTTACAATCCTATAAAAACCTTTAGCATCAGTGGCTACACCCTGATTATCACCGTAAATCAAATTCACACCGGCAAGAGGTTCGCCGTTTTTTTCATCAGTAACAAGACCACTTATTATCGGCTTTTGTGCCACAGTAATGTAAACACAAAGCAGCAGTATGAGCAGTATCAGATATCTAATATAATTATAAAGTTTCATTAAACGATTTCAAATATGAACATTAAACTTTTGAGTCCACTCCGAAAAGTCGGAGGGGTGATTTTTACAAAATTACTTTTATGTTTGTTTGTAATCTTATAAACGATTATATTTTAATAAACTGATGTTGTTTGTATGATTTTTTTTCTTACCTTT